>OGRK01002115.1_pt1 | contig 10822 bp, 6 predicted proteins | sample 1553471 | NCBI WGS metagenome assembly OGRK01 (sample SAMEA2580080, study PRJEB22360) | human gut metagenome | biome: human gut; feature: human-associated habitat; material: faeces | place: Denmark | collected 2008/2010
AGGATGAATACTACCGCTTTATCAGTACAGAATATAAAGAATGTCCGTATTATCGTAATGGGGATGAGTACAGGGTAGTGAGACACCAGATGTAAAAATTACGAAAGTCAGTAATTAAGGGATCGGAGAAAAACATGATTACAGTAGAGCTGGATAATTTCAGCCTGAGAGAAATCTGCCGGTCGGGACAGTGCTTCCGTATGCACGAGACGGCAGAAAATAACACATATGAACTGGTTGCCGGGGATAAATATCTGAAAATATCTCAGGCAGGAAGCATTGTAAATTTTTATTGCAGTGATGTAGAATTTATCTGTTATTGGGTACCGTATTTTGATATTGATTCGGACTATGGACGATATATTGAAAAGGTGAATCCGAGGGACACGTATCTGAGTGCGGCAGTACAGTGCGGAAATGGGATCCGTATTCTGCGACAGGATCTTTGGGAAATGATCATTACTTTTTTGATCTCGCAGCAGAATAATATTTCCAGAATCCGGAGCTGTATCGAGAGGCTTTGTGTCAGATATGGTGAGAAACTGAAAGCAGGAGATATCGAATATTATTCCTTTCCGACACCGCAGCAGTTGTCCGGGGCGACAGAAGAAGAACTGCGGAGGCTTGGAATGGGATACCGTGCCAGATATATCGTGGAGACAACGCGAAGCATTCTGGAGGGAGAAGTTTCACTGGAAAAACTGTATCAGATGAAGTATTACCGCAGAGCACGAAAAGAACTGATGAAGCTCAGTGGAGTAGGCGAAAAAGTAGCAGACTGCATTTGTCTGTTTGCATTGCATCACATGGATGCATTCCCGATCGATACGCATATCCGGCAGGTTCTTAACGAACATTATCGCAGAGGTTTTCCGAACAGGAGATATCATGGCATGAGAGGCATTATGCAGCAATATATTTTTTATTATGAACTGATCGGAGAGAGAGGGAAGATATGAAGTATTTTGTAAATGTGCTGGTGGATGTTCTTGGAGCAGTCTATCAGGCAGCAGGCGCATCGCTGCTTATCGCGGTTCTGATCATGTGTGTCTATATGCTGGGAAGGAAGCAGGGGGTTGGACCGGTAGCCAGAGCGTGGATCTGGCAGTTTAAAGAAAGCAGCTGGTTTCGCAGACACTTTTTCCTTGTGTTTTATACCTGTATGCTGCTTTTTCGTACGTTATTCTGTCGGAGCGTCTGGGGAAATCCGCTGGAAAACGTGATCGGAATCTGGGGACTGCATTATAACGGACAGCTGTATACGGAGAATTTTGAGAATCTGATACTGTTTATGCCGTTTATTATTTTTCTTTTCTGGGCGAGAGAAGAAAAAGATCACACAAAGGATAAAAGAATTCAGGAAGTATTGTTCCATCCCATCAATTCCAGGCATCCGTATGTCTGTGATCACGATCTCCGGTTTACAGATTTCTGCCTGCTCTAACGCCTCAATACCATTAGAAGCAGTTGCCGCTATTTTTAACCCCATTTCTTCCCAGTTGATCAGCTTTATGATCAGCTGACAGATCTTTTCTTTAATACGCTTGGCGGAATGCTCGGTGGAGTGATCTACTGGGGATTTGAGAGAACCAGAAAAAGAATTGTTTTCGGCGTGAAGAGAATAGGCGGCTGGGATGTTATCCCGTGGAAAAATGTCGCACAGAAGGAAGCAGATGTGGAAAACACTGCGGAAACTGTTACAGTCGTAGAGGGAAGCCTTCCGGAAGAGGCGATTGCGCCGGAATGTTCGGAACCAAGATATGCTGCAATCGAGAAACTGGTAAGGGAAGCCGGACAGAAAATGTTGAAGGCGAGACCGGGTGAGGAAAATATCCACAAAAAAGAGGGACTTGCAAATTTCTGCACGGATTATGATACAGCGATCCAGAGATTTCTGATCAAAGGTCTGGGTGAGATTCTTCCGGGAGCTGCTTTCTTCGGGGAAGAAGACACGGAAGGAAACGCCGGTGCTGATGCAGAGGGTGAATTTACTTTCTACATAGATCCGATCGATGGAACTACGAACTTTATGTTTGATTATCATCACAGTTGTATATCGGTTGGTCTGGCGCATGGCGAGCAGATGATTGCCGGATTTGTATATCATCCATATGTGGACGATATGTATGTGGCAGTGAGAGGACACGGAAGTTATCTGAATGGAAAAAGACTTCAGATGGCTGACAAACCGGTGGAAGAGGGAATCGTGGAATTTGGCTGTGCGAGATACAATGAAGCAGGAATCGACTGGCTGTTCCGCGTGGTAAAAGAAATGTTCCAGAACAGTCTTTCTATTCGCTGCGGTGGTTCTGCGGCACTGGGACTCTGCAGAGGAGCATCCGGAAGTAACACCGTTTATCTGGAACTGAAACTGCAGCCGTATGATTATGCGGCAGCATCGGTGATCCTGGAGGAAGCCGGAGGTAAGATTACACAGATCGATGGCAGCCCGATTACCTTACATGAGGGATGCTCGATCATCGGAGGAACACCTGCAGCATGGCAGGAGAGCAAAGAGGCCTTCGAAAAATTAAAAGAAGAGATGTAGATCAGAACCGACAAGATTCTAAAAATCAGTAAAAAAGCATTGTGTGGTTGAAAAACTGCATAGTGCTTTTTTATTACGAAAAAGTTAAAATAAAATAACAAGTGTATTTCGTGCTATTTTGTTGCTGAAAATGATTTTCAATAAGAACATTAATGAGAAAAAAAGTCAATTTCTGGTTAGAAAATGCTAACATTTTTGTGGACATGAAAAAAGAGTTATGGTATAAAAATAAATGGTTAGAAAACGCTAACACAATAGCGTATATATAAAGAGGAGGAAGGAAATGGCAAATCAGAGATTGATGAAAAAAGTTGCACCAGTTGTTTTGAGTGCAGCGGTCGTAATGACAAGTATGCCGGCAACAGCTTTTGCAGCAGATTTTTCTGATACAGAAGTTACTGTAGCAGAGGAAAGTGCTGATATTGAAGAAGCAAGTGCAGAAGCTGCGGACACAGATGTTGTGGAAGATACAGAGGATACAGATGTAGACGTTGAAGAAGCAGCAGAGGACGTGACAGAGGATGAAGAAACATCTGATGAAGAACTCTTCAGCGCAGAGGTCAGTGAAGATGAATTTGCTGATGAGGCTGGAGATGGACAGACAGAAGGCGAAGCATATGTCCTCATGAACATTCCTTATGACGATTTTTATAAGGCAGAATTAAAGAATAATGATGTGAAAGTTGATACATTCACATCTGCAACAAAACAGAAGACAAGATCCAGTCTTGCAAAAGGCTCTTATCACGTAAATTCAGATGGAAGCGATATCACTGGTGTGACTTTTCCTGTGAAAGTATCTGACATTTCAGTATTGAAGGACAAAAAACAGATTAAAGATAACGCTTCAGTGAGTATCACAACAGCTATAAAGGGAAAAGAAACTACTACAGAATACAAAGGAAAAGATGCTCTTTTTGAAAGCGACTCATATTCCTATTATGTTCTTTCTGAGGAACCATCCTACTACAAAGAACTGACAGTCGGTGAAGATGGAAGTTTTACATTCAGTGCCATTAAAGGTCAATCAGCAGCACCGAAGACAAAACAGGTGCAGGCTGAATTCAAAACAAAATCCAACTATGGTGACTACCAGCTGAAGTTTGATAAGACTGAATTCAACAGCATTATCAATACAAACACTGACACAGTGTATGGTGCAGTTATTAATACAACAGACGGAACAACCTATGGTCTCTGCCATCAGGAAAATATCTGGAAAGGATATGAGTTGGCATGGAGTACAGGATATACAACAGAAAGTCATGGATGCCATCTCAACTCTGAACATTTTGAGTCTATGATGGGAAAGACAATTGACAGCGTAACATATTATGCAAGTAATGGCATTTATACATTAGATATTGCAGATGTAAAGGTTCTGGCCAAAACTGGCGTGAAAGCGACTGTTGCAGATATCCATACAACTGATACAGAAGCAGCGGTTACTCTGGACGGAACTCTTCCAGAAGGATTTTTAGCAGAATATACTGTTGACGAAACAGAAGTTGCTTATGCAGATGGTAAGATTACAACAGGAGCACTGGCAGCAGGTTCCCATACATTGACGATCAGTGATGCTAATGATGTATATGCTCCGATTCAGGCTTCCTTCTATGCAAAAGAGGCAAATGTACCGGCTGTATATGATGCGACAGAACATAAAATCGCAGCAGCTGACGGAATTACTGAAGACCAGTTAAAAGCATATATTAAAACAATTACTTCTGTTACAGTTGGCGATAAAACCTATGCAGCTTCAGGAAAAGGTGCAACAGTGATTGTCAAGGAAGATGGAACACTGGATACCTCTAAACTGGAATTGGCAGAAGGTACAAAATTTGTAGTAACATCCAGTTCATATGATGATCTTGAATTCTCTTACAGCCTTTACAGTTATGTATATGCAGGACTCACCTGGGGTGAATACTGGAGTCAGGAGAGTGTGACCGCAGCAGGAAACGTAAGCGGATCTGACGAAAAAGATTCTCATAATGAATCTGATACAGGCGCATTTGATGCAGTAACAAGAGCTACAACAAATCATGGCCTTCACAGAGGAAGCTATCAGTGCATGGCAACAATTTATACAACAGAAGGCAATGCATATCAGTTATCTTACTGGAAGAGCAGTACAGAACCGGTTCTTGCAGATGGAACAGTTGCAATCTGGACTCCGGCAGACAGAAAGACTGGTGCGCCGGCATCTATTCAGGTAAATGGCGGAGCGAAAGAAAGTCTTGATCATTATGCAGTAACAGGTATTAAATATGTTCCTGTACAGGTAAAAGCTGAAGATTATGCAGATTTTGCAGCAAAATATCCGGTAGTAAAAAATGGTGAAACACTTGTCGGTGGTTTCTCAGAAAACAATCTGAAAGCATACAGCGAGACTGCAAATGTAACAGTAAACACAAATGGACTGAAAACAGCAACTGAGAATGAAGATGGAACCTTCTCTTTCAGTGCAAGAAAAACAGGAACAGAATCCGGTATTCAGGGAACTGATCTCAAAGTTGCAACTGGAATTGAGCCAGAGGTTAAAACAGCAAGTGGATCTTATGGAGAATTCCTTCGTGTGGATCTGAATGGTAATTATGGCGGTCTTGGTGCTGCAATGCAGGCAGTTAAATGGGATTATTACGGAAATGGTAATACAGTACTTGCAACATATGGTACGAAATTTGCTGCTGATAACTGGATGCATAAAATGATGGGAATTCAGCTTGGTCTGACACATTCTGTAAGATGCCAGCTTCCAGCAGGAACAGATGGAACAGGTCACTGGAAATTGACTGTTTATGCACTGGGATATCAGGACTATACATTTGAGTTTAATGCAACAGCTACCAATATTGTGACTCCAACAGATCCGTCCACAATTGATACAACAGCACTGAAAGCAGCACTTGAAAAAGTAAAAGCTCTCAATAAGGATGATTATACAGAGGAATCCTGGAAGAAAGTAGAAGATGAAGCTACTGAAACACAGGAAATGCTGGAAGAAATTGAGGCAGCAATTAAGGATAAGACAACAGTTGCATTCAGCCAGGCTGCAGTAGATGAGCAGGTTAATGAGCATCTGACAGCAGCAATCAATGGACTTGTGAAGAAAGAAAAACCTGTAGAGCCGGTAGTGACACCAGATGTTAAACCAACAGTAACACCAAGTAAAAATGAAACCAAGCCAACTGCAACTCCAACACCAGTGGTTAAGCCTGGTATCACTGCAAAAGTTTCACAGGTTTATGTCGGAAAGAAAGCTACAATCAAAGTTACCAAAACTAAGGTAACAGGAAAAGTTACTTTCAAATCCAGTAATAAGAAAGTTGCAACAGTCAACAGTAAGGGTGTTATCACAGGTAAGAAAGCTGGAAAAGCTGTTATTACTGTAAAAGTTGGTAAATACACCAAGAAATTAACTGTTAAAGTTAAGAAACCTTCCTTCAAGCTTGTAAAATCTTCTGCAAAACTGAAAAAAGGTAAGAAGACAACCATTAAAGTAAAAGCAGCACCGGTATCTAAAGTTACATACAAGACCAGCAACAAGAAAGTTGCAACAGTTAACAGCAAAGGTGTTGTAACAGCTAAGAAGAAAGGAACAGCAAAGATTACTGTTAAATGCAATGGAATTACAAGGACATTCAAAGTAACAGTAAAATAATTCCTTTATAAAATACACATACAAAAGAACGGGGGCCGTTTATAACTGCCCCTTCTTTTGTATGTTAAGGGGTAGATTATATGTACAAAAAGAATCTTATGAAACTTCTTCCGGCAGTTGCTGTAATTATTGCGATCGCAGCAGCTGGATTTCAGCAGGACAGTGAAGTGAAAAGTACAAAAACAGTTCAGGCAGCTGAGAATGAACTGATAAAATCAGATGAACTTACGAGTCTGCTGACAACTGTATATTTTAATGACGGAGGAATGAAGGATACGGATGAGGCAGACAGCAGCATTCTGAAAACAAAGAAAAGTAAATCCAAAATAAAAAAAGCGGGAATTACGACAGGAAAAACAAAAGCACTTCCGGAAAAGTCAGCAGCAGCTTCCGGGCAGGGGCAGGGAACGACCACGACACCTACAACTTCTGTTCCAAAGGGCGGATATAAAGATGGGATTTATCAGGGAAGTGGAACTGGATTTGGTGGAACGATCACTGTTCAGGTAACGATTTCCGGAGGAAAGATTGCTTCTATAGAAATACTGAGTGCTGCTGGTGAAACAGGCTCCTATTTTGCATCAGCCAAAGGCGTGATCAGCAAGATGATCTCCGGTCAGACTCCAAATGTCGATGCAGTAAGCGGCGCAACCTATTCCTCAAATGGAATCATCCAGGCAGTTCAGAATGCACTGTCAAAGGCCGGAAAAGGAAAAGCTGCAAAGACAACGAAAAAGACAACCAAGAAAAAAGATGGGGAAAAGACGACAGCCAAGCGCCGTAAAGCGCATGCCAAGGATGCTACGCTGGTGATCGTAGAGTCGCCGGCCAAGGCGCATACGATTGGTAAATTTTTAGGTTCGGAGTATTATGTGACGGCCTCCCAAGGCCATGTGCGCGATTTGCCCAAAAAGCAGCTCGGTGTAGATGTGGAAAATGGCTTTACGCCCAAATATACACAGATGACCGGGAAAAGCGCGATCCTATCGGAAATCAAAACGGAGGCAAAGGCGGCCAAAAAAGTGTTGCTGGCCACTGACCCTGACCGCGAAGGGGAGGCCATCAGCTGGCATATTGCACAGCTGCTGGGCATCGATGAACATAGCGACTGCCGCATCGAGTTTAACGAGATTACGGAAAAGGCTGTAAAGAATGCCATTCAAAATGCACGACCCATCGATGTGGACCGTGTATATGCGCAGCAGGCAAGGCGTATTTTAGATCGCTTGGTGGGCTATAAGATCAGCCCGATTCTATGGAAAAAGGTGCGTACAGGCCTTTCTGCTGGAAGGGTGCAGAGCGTAGCAGTGCGTATGATCTGCGATAGGGATCGTGAGATTGAAGCGTTTGTGCCGCAGGAATACTGGACCTTATCCGCGAAGTTTTCCGAGGAAAAGCAAGGGCAGAAGTTTGAAGCGCGCTTGGAAAAGATTGATAAGAAAAAGGCAGAGCTGGTCAATGAGGAGCAGGCCAAAAGCATTCAAGAGGATGCTAAGCTGCAGAGCTACCGAGTTGTAAGCGTGAAAAAGGGAAAGCGTACGCGCAAGGCGCCGGCTCCGTTTACCACTAGCACACTTCAGCAGGAAGCCTCCAGGAAATTGGGCTTTAGCCCTTCCAATACGATGCGGCTGGCCCAGCAGCTATATGAAGGAATTGACCTCGAGGGCCAAGGCGCTGTGGGTTTGATTACCTATATCCGTACGGACAGCGTGCGCATTGCCGGCGAGGCCGTGGCGCAGGCCAGAGAGTATATTGAAAACACCTTTGGCCCCAAATACCTGCCAGCAAAGCCGAATTTTTATCGCAATAAAAACCGTTCGCAGGATGCGCACGAGGCCATTCGGCCAACTTCGCTATACCGTACACCCAAAAGCCTGAAAGGGAGTCTGGATGCGCAGCAATATCGGTTGTATGAATTGATTTACAATCGTTTTGTGGCCAGCCAAATGACAGGAGAGGTTTCGGATACGTTGACGGCGGACATCGAAGGAGGGCCGTATACGTTTAGAACTACGGGAAGCATTGTGCGCTTTGAAGGATACCGTGTGCTCTATGTAGAGGGCAAGGATGAACAGGAAGAAGAGGGCAGCCATCAGCTGCCTGAATTGGAAGAAGGCGTTGGCTGTAAGCTGATAAATTCGGAAAGCAAGCAGCATTTTACACAGCCGCCTGCACGTTTTAGCGAGGCAACGCTGGTCAAAGCGTTGGAAGAACAGGGCATTGGCAGGCCGAGCACATACGCTACCATCATATCCACCATCATAGACAGGGAATATGTGGAGCGCGAAGGAAGAACGCTGCATGCGACACAGCTGGGATTCATTGTCACGGACTTTATGAAAAATAATTTTCAAAAGATCGTGGATACCAAGTTTACCGCCGACATGGAGTCCAAGCTGGATAAGGTGGAAGAGGGTGCAGACTGGCAGAAAATGCTGGAGGATTTTTACGGCCCGTTTTCCGAAACGCTGCAAAAGGCAGAAACGACAGAGCGCGTGAAAATGCCGGAAGAGGTTACGGATATTCCCTGTGAAAAATGCGGGGCAATGATGGTTGTGAAAACAGGGCGGTACGGCAAATTTTTGGCCTGCCCAAATTATCCGGAATGTAAAAACACAAAGCCGCTGATCGAGGACATTGGTGTGCCTTGCCCAAAATGTGGGAAAAAGGTTATAAAGAAAAAATCCAAAAAAGGCAAGGTGTTTTTCGGCTGTGAGGGATATCCGGATTGTGATTTTGTCTCTTGGGATCAGCCGGTCTTGGATAAATGCGAGGTATGTGGCGGAGATATGGTTTTGAAATTTGGGCGTAACCGTGTGCCGTATCATCAATGCACAAACCCGGAATGTAAGCACCGGCAATATACCAAAAAGGAAAAGAAGAAAAATGAAACAACCTGACGCTATCGTCATTGGAGGAGGCCTAGCAGGCTGTGAAGCGGCTTTGGCGGCGGCACGCCGTGGGAAAAAGGTGGCGTTGTGGGAAATGAAACCGGCGCATTTTTCGCCGGCGCACAGCAGCACTTACCTGGCAGAGCTGGTTTGCAGCAACTCTTTGAAGGCATCTAAGGAGGACAGCGCTTCTGGGATATTGAAAAGAGAAATGCGCCGGCTTGGTTCGTTGCTGCTTTTGTGTGCAGATAAAACGGCGGTGCCGGCGGGCGGCGCTCTGGCAGTGGATCGTCTGGCGTTTGCCAAGATGGTGACGGATAAGATCGAGGCACACCCAAACATTGAACGGGTAGAAAAACAGGCGGACTGTCTGCCGGATCATCCTTATGTGATCGTGGCCACCGGCCCGTTGACAGACGGCGCGCTGGCAGAAGAGATCAATGCGCTGTGCGGTGAGCCGCTTTCGTTTTATGATGCGGCAGCGCCGATTGTATCATTTGAAAGCATAGATATGTCTCGTGCCTTTTTTCAGGGCCGATATGATCAACCCGCAGATTATTTGAACTGTCCGATGACAAAGGAAGAGTATGATGCGTTTTACCAGGCGCTGATGCAGGCAGAACGGGCAGAGCTCCATTCATTTGACGTAAGGCATTTTGAAGGCTGTATGCCCATTGAGGCGATCGCTGCCAGAGGCTATCAGACGCCGCTGTTTGGCCCAATGAGCCCAAAAGGGCTAACGGACCCCCATACTGGCCGTTGGCCTTATGCGGCTGTACAGCTGCGCAGAGAGGATAAGGCAGGGACAATGTATAACCTTGTGGGCTTCCAGACAAATTTGAAGTTTGCAGAGCAGAAGCGCGTATTTGGCATGATCCCGGCGCTGCGGAATGCAGAGTATCTTCGGTATGGCGTGATGCATAGAAATACCTATTTGCCAAAGCAGACACTCAACGATGTGTTACAGCTAAAAGCGCGGCCGAATATTCGGTTTGCCGGGCAGATCACAGGCGTGGAGGGTTATATGGAGTCCGCAGCTATGGGGCTGTGGGCAGGATTATGCTGTGCACTGCAAATGGAAAACAGACAGGTGACAGCGCCGGATACACAGACAGCCATGGGCGCGTTGATTCACTACATCAGCGAATACGACGGCAAGGACTACCAGCCGATGAATATGAATTTTGGGCTGATGGCGCCCTTGGAGACGAGGCGTATGCCAAAAGCGCAGAAGCAAAAGCTGCGCAGCGAACAGGCTAAACAAGCATTTGAGCATTGGATGTCGTACATAGAAGGATAGGAGGCTAGAATCATGGAACTACACGGAACCACCATAGTGGGTGTTAAAAAGGATGGAAAATGCGCCATTGCTGGCGACGGGCAGGTGACGCTGGGTGAGCAGGTTGTGATGAAAGCGACGGCAAAAAAGGTGCGCCGTATTTACCATGACCGAGTGATCATTGGTTTTGCAGGCGGCGTGGCGGATGCGTTTGCACTTACAGAAAAATTTGAAGCCAAGCTGGAACAGTTCAGTGGCAGTTTGATGCGCGCTGCTGTGGAGTTGGCGCGCGATTGGCGCAGCGATAAGGCGATGCGTAATTTGGAAGCGATGCTGATCTGTACGGATGGTGAAGAGCTGCTGGTGGTTTCCGGCAGTGGGGAGGTTATCGATGCGGACGATGGCATTACGGCCATTGGCTCGGGCGGCAACTTTGCGCT
>OGRK01002118.1_pt1 | contig 10817 bp, 8 predicted proteins | sample 1553471 | NCBI WGS metagenome assembly OGRK01 (sample SAMEA2580080, study PRJEB22360) | human gut metagenome | biome: human gut; feature: human-associated habitat; material: faeces | place: Denmark | collected 2008/2010
CCCGGATGCCGCTGCAGCCGAAGCGCTGACCTGCGACGGACTCTTGCTGCCGGGCGGCGGTGACATGGACCCTACCTTCTACGGGCAGGAGCGCATCCCCGCCTGCGGCGAGCCGAATCTTCTCCGCGACGCAGCCGAGCCGCTGCTGCTGCGCGCCTTTCTGGCCGCAGACAAACCGGTGCTGGGCATCTGCCGGGGCATCCAGGTCATGAATGCCGTGCTGGGCGGCGACCTGTATCAGGACATCAAGCCCTTCGAACATCTGCCGCACAACGACCACTGGGCCAAAGTCCACACCGTCACCGTCCGCCGGGGCACCCTGCTTTCCCGCATTTTGGGGCAGGACACCGTGCTCGTCAACAGCCAGCACCATCAGGCCGTGGACCGGGTCGCCCCCGGCTTCACCCTCGCCGCGCTGAGCGAGGACAGCATCGTGGAGGCCATCGAAAAGCCGGACGCAGGGTTCTGCCTCGGCGTCCAGTGGCACCCGGAATGGCTCAGCGACGCAGACCCCGCCATGCAGGGCCTGTTCGATGCGTTCGTGAACGCCTGCTCGAAATAAAGGAGGTTTTTCCATGACTGCTCCCAAAAGCAACAAGCGGGGCCGTGCCGCCCTTGTGGTGGTTCTCTGCCTGCTGGCGCTCTGCCTGGCGGCAGGCGGCACGGTGTACGGCCTGCTGTCCCGCAAGGTCAAGGCCATCCAGGCCGGGGCGGACTTCGACTTCCGCTACACCGTCACCTCCACAGCCTCCCGGACGCCTGCGCTGTACGGGGTGCTGGAACAGGTCGGGGCCACGCAGGGCACCGTCTCCGGCCAGTATGCGCCCGGCAGATTTCAGTTCACGCTGACCTCCCAGAAGAACAATTCCGCCTTCACGCGGGTGTACATCGACGCGAACGAGACGCTGTACGACGCCGGGCAGCTCTACACCTACCTGCGCGGAGAGATCGTGTCTGCGGCCCCTCTGGCCGGGCTGGTGCTGCCCAACTGGTCCATGGGCAGCTACATCTCCCAGACCCAGCTGGCTTCCCTGCTGGGCGTGGAACTTTCCGCCGTGGAGATGCAGGACATGACGAACCTGACACTGGGGCTTGGAGCCCTGCAAAAGGTCACACCAGCCGGGGCGCTGGACGGCTACACCTACTACCAGCTGCCCGCCGGGGAGACCGGCCTCACCTGCATCGTCGGCCTGCCGCTGAAGGAATTGTTCTCCGGCACGACGCCGCTCCACATCCTGCTGACCATCCCCGAACACGAAGTGCGCATCTCGCTCAGCGGCACCGTCACCGCCGCTGAGACTGCCGTGGTGGCCCCCACCTCCCGGATGAGCGACACCGATGTGGACAACTTCGTCCAGCTCCGTCAGGCGCTGGAAAAATTTGCAGAAGTACTTCAGAAAGCCGCCTCTTAAACAGCAAGAGCTGCTGCACCCGCCGTGCAGCAGCTCTTGCTTTCTTTTTTATCGGTCCAGGATGCGGCCGTCGATGGAGAAGGTCACCACCTGCCAGGGAATGAACTTGCCGCTGTTCTTCAGGGCCGTCACGGCAGCGTGTTCGAGACCGCCGCAGCAGGGCACCTCCATGCGCAGCACCGTCACGCTCCGGATGTCGTTCTGGGAGAGGATGGCCGTCAGCTTCTCGCTGTACTCCACGGCGTCCAGCTTGGGGCACCCGATGAGGGTGATCCTGCCCTGCATGAACTCCTGATGGATGTTTGCATAGGCGTAGGCCGTGCAGTCTGCCGCGATGAGCAGCTTTGCCCCGTTGAAGTAGGGCGCGTTCACGGGCACGAGCTTGATCTGGCAGGGCCACTGGCCCAGCTGGGAGGGCATCGCGGCGCCTGCCGCAGGGGCCGGGGCCGGTTTGCGGTCGAACTGGTGCATCTGGTGGCCGGGGCAGCCAGAGTGTGCCGGGGCAGCAGCGGCAGCGGCCTTTTTCTGCTTGTTCTCCAGCACGGCCTGCTCGTCATACGCCGCAGCCTCGCGCTCTTCAAAGGTGATGGCACCGGTGGGGCAGCCGGGCAGGCAATCGCCAAAGCCGTCGCAGTAATCGTCCCGCATGAGTTTGGCCTTGCCGTTGACCAGGCCGATGGCCCCTTCGTGGCAGGCCGTGACACACGCACCGCAGCCATTGCACTTTTCCTCGTCTATGTGAATGATTTTCCGAATCATAAGGGAATCCTCCTTGCTTTTTCTGTGCACAGTATACTATAATGACAGCAAAGATTCGGTTGTTGTAACCACAAAGAGGGATTTTTATGGACTATCACTCGATTTTTCTGTTTCAGGGCCTGACCGAGGCCGACATCGACCAGATGGAGCACGACCGCTGCCTGCGGCGGAAAGCCTTTGCCCGCCGCCAGACCATCTTCCACACCGGCGACACCGTGCATGAGATCGGCATCGTGCTGCGGGGTGCCGTCCACATCGAGAGCATCGACCTCTGGGGCAGCAAAAGCATCCTCAGCGAGGTGGGCGAGGGGCAGGCCTTTGCCGAGACCTATGCGTTCTGCGGGGAGCCGCTGATGGTGGATGTCCTCGCGGCGGCAGACTGCGAGGTGCTGTTTCTGGACACGGCTGCCCTTGCCCGCCCCCACGCCGAACACAGCTGGCAGGACCGCCTGCTGCGGAACCTGCTCCGTGTCTCCATGAAAAAGAACCTTGCCCTCTCCCGCCGCATCCTCTGCACCGCCCCCAAGACCGTGCGGAGGCGGCTGCTGACCTACCTGTCCGGCCAGGCCGTTCAGGCGGGCGGCATGGAGTTCGACCTTCCCTTCAACCGCCAGCAGCTGGCCGACTACCTCAACCTTGACCGCAGCGCCCTCTCCAAGGAGCTGTGCCGGATGCGGGACGAAGGGCTGCTCACCTTCCGCAAGAACCACTTCGTGCTCCGGCAGCTGCCGGAGCTGCTGTGAGTGCCAAACGTACAGAAAAACGCGCAGAGCCGCTTCCCCCGCTTCGGGAAGCACGCTCTGCGCGTTTGTATGATGTTCGGTCTTACTGGCCCATGTCCGCGTGTTCCTCAAGCCACTTGCCGCCTTCGCCCTTGCCGGTCACCTGGCTGTAGGTCACGTTCGTCAGCTCTTTGATCATCGCATCTTTTTCTTCTTTGTACTCTTTTTCCGCAGCATCTGCAATGCTCTGGTCGTAACCATTTTCCCGCAGGTATTGGCGCAGCTCCGTGACGATCTCCTTGAACTCCTTGTCGCATTCGCTCTGCAGTTTGGTCAATTCCATCGTCTTCCCCAGCACGATGGAGACCTTCAACGCCAGATTCCGTTCTTCTACGGGGTGCTCCATATATTCACTGTACGCACTGCTTGCGGTCTGATACAGTTTTTTGCTGCTGCGTTTTTGCAGGTTCCGGAGCCGCCGCACATACGCATTGATCTTTGCATCCGTGGTCTCCGTTGTATGCGAGCTGCCAGACGAGGCCGATGTCGAAGACGACGCTGCATGAGACGACGCCGAATGCGAGGACGACGACGCATGGGATGAAGCCGCCGAATGCGCTGCAGGCTTCGAAGAAGCGGCGTGGCTCGAAGAAGCCGAATGCGCTGCGGGCTTCGAGGAAGCGGCTGCTTCGGACGAGGACGCACTTGCGTCCCCGCTCTCTGCGCTGCTGTCCGCTTCCTCCGAGGAGGCGTCCGGCTCCTCTTCCGGCTGCGGCTCCGGCTCACTGGTGGAGTCTGCGGCACTGGCCGCACTGGAGGACACCGGCGCTTCCGCCTGCTCTTCCGAGCTGCTGGCCGCAGCGCTGGTCACAGTCTCGTCGGTGGGGTCTGCGTTTGCGATGTGCAGTGCGAGCGGCACCGCTACAACGAGAAGCAGCGCAACGGCTGCGATCAACTGTTTTGTGTGTTTCTGCATCTTCTATCAGACGCTCCCTTCCCCTGAAATTTCCCGCAGGAAGCTGCAAAGTGTCTCAAGCATACCATTTTGCACCCCGGAACACAACCCCTAAATCGTGAAATTTCTGTTTGATTTTCGTTTCGGGCCGGTCCGCGAGGGTTCCCGGACGCAGCGTTCAAAGGCTCTGCCGCCAAAGTGCAACCAAAAAGAACCGCCGTCTGCTCAAACGAATCCAAAAGCAGACGGCGGTTTTCAAACGAGAAGAGGGAAGGACTGTTTTTCAGGGGGTCAGCGGGCCAGCAGGATGGCGGCGGTCACTTCTTTTGCGTCTGTGCTCAGGTCAAAGTCGCCGCCGTCCTGCAGGGTGAAGCGGATCTCGTACACCTTCTGCGCGCGGAGACGACCGGAGGCATTTTCCAGCGACCAGCTGCCCGTAAAGGCGTGATACTGCCCATCGGTGCCCTTGGCGTAGAGCTTATAGTCGGAGGCCTTGCCGGTCAGGCCGTTGACCCGGATGGCGGCAATGGTCTGGGGGTGGAGGTTATCAAATGTGACGGTGTGCAGCCAGGTTGCCGGGGTGCCCTGCCCGCCTGCTGCGGCAAATTCTGCCGCCGAAACGACGGTGCGGCGGGTCTTATCCAGGTCCACCTTGCGGTAGGGCATCTCCGGCAGGTAGACGAAGCGGTCCTGCAAACGGAGCAGCTCTTTGTAGCCGGTGGGGCAGTACAGCTTGTTGCCGTCCCGCCCGGCATACATGCCGATGGCCATGTTGTTGTAGCCGTACAGCGACGCGACGTCTACGGTGAGCGCGGTCCTGCCCGTCTCAAAATCCAGCACGATGTACTGCCACATGCCGCTGTCCACATCCTGCACGAAGCCGTAAATATAGCCGGTGGCCGTGGAGAGCTTCATCATGGAGGTGTCGCTGAGGTCGTCGCGGCACCAGACGCTCTTCATGGTCCAGCCGTCGTCGGTCCGGATGGTATCCACCCGCTCGATGCCGGGCATGATCATGCTGTTGCCCTTCATCAGCCAGTTGCGGTCGTAGATGTTCTCGTAGCTCTGGATGGAGGAATCGTTGTCGGGTTTGGCGAGGTTCGGGCTGCCGGCGCCGAACCAGTTGCAGACGATGGTGCTGATGGTGCCGGTGCCGTGGTCGTAGACGATGGCGGAGTTTTCCACCGAGACCGGCATATTGGCGGGCAGCTCGTCGATGACGGGCAGGCTGGCCACGATGGCACCGGTGTGGATATCCAGCGCCAGCAGGCTCACGGTGTCCAGATTGTCGGTGAAGAAGACCAGATCCCGGCTGAGGGAGGGCGAGCAGCCGCTGCCCCAGGCCAGACCGCCGCCGGTGGTGGCGTCGCCCTCATGGCTGTCCTTGGCACCCACGCTGTTGTAGCCGGTGTGCCAGACGACCTCCACACCGTTGTTGGCCCGCAGCAGGTAGCAGGCCAGGTTCGTCAGGATGACCGCGCCTTCCTTGCAGGCGGCGATGCCGTTTTCGGCACCTTCCCCGGCGATGGGCGCATAGACGTGGACTTCGTGGTCGAGGTCGGCCGTGCCTCCCGCCAGGATGGCCTCGATGGCGGCATGGGAGACATAGCCCATCGCGCCCTGCTGGCCCCGGCTGGGGTAGATGCGGAAGCCGCCCGTCACGAACCAGAGGTTGCCCTCGTAGTCAAAGACGACGGAAAGGAGCTTCTGGTCCAGCGTTCTGCCCAGCACCTTTTCGGCTGCGGCCTTGATGTCGATGTCCAGCACCTTTTCGAACACCGGCAGCGGGGTGCCGTTCTCGTCGGCGGCGCGGAGCATCAGGACGTGGTTGTGGCTGGTGGGGCAGACGATGAGGTTCCGCCCGTCCACGAAGGAATAGGAGCTCTGGATGACATACCCGCCGCCGTCGTGCTTGGTGGGCGAGAAGAAGCCCCGCGTGGTCACCTCTTCCGCATCCAGATCCCGGATGGCGAGGCCGCCCAGGAACGGGCTGATGGGGTTGTCGAAATTGTCAAAGAAGATGGCCGGAGAGGCATTGGGGTTGACCTTTTCCATCGCCACATTGACTTCCGGGCAGATGCCGATGGGCAGCACGGCATCTGTGGAGTCGGTGTTGTAGCAGTCGTGGTGGATGTTGGACTCGCTGAAGCCCATAAAGGGGTTGGCATCCACGACCTTGGCGGTCAGAGGCTTGGGCGGAAGGGCGGTCTCCGCCTTGCTGCCCAGCAGCCCGGTCAACAGGCTGTTGGTCTCCTCCGCATGGGCGGCAGGTGCAAGGCCGCAGGCCAGCAGGGTGAATGCAGATGCGCTGAGAAAGTTGCGTCGTGTCATTTTCATCGTGTCGATCCTCCAATTTTCCATTGATGCGTTGTCGATTCGTTATAAATTCAGGAGCACATTGGCTCGGAAGACGTTGTTCTTCGTTTCTACGGTCAGATCGCCGTTGTACTTGCGGACGGCGGTCTCGATGGAGACCAGCCCGATGCCGATCCCCTCGTGCTTGGTGGAGTGCAGGATGCCGCTCTGCTTTTTCAGCACACCGTCGTAGCGGTTCTCCACCACGATGCCCAGCATGGCAGGGCTCAGCATCCGGACCATCACCCGGATCTGCCGCTGGTCCGGCGTCAGCTTCCGGCTGGCATCGAGCGCATTTTCCAGCAGGTTGCCCAGGATCATGCACAGGTCGGCTTCCGGCATGGGCAGCAGAACGGGCAGCTCCAGCTTCCATTCGATGGGCACCCCCTTCTGCCGGGCCTCGTGGTCGTAGTGACCCGCCAGCGCATCCACTGCGGGGTTGGCGCACAGGGTGGGGCGAGCCTCGCTGAGCTCGCTCTCGTACTGGCTGAGGTAGTGTTTCAGCTCGTCCAGCTGCCCGGCCTCGGTCAGGCCGGAGATGACGTGCAGGTGCTGGCGGAAATCATGCCGCAGGCGGCGGGTCTGCTCCATGTATTCCCGCAGCTCCATATAACGGCGGGATTCCACGCCCAGCAGCTGGTTTTCCCGGTCCAGCTGGGTGTTCCGGGTGTACTCCTGCGCCACCCGGTACATCTCGTACAGCAGCAGGAAGATGCCCAGCAGCGAGATGGACACCGCCAGCACCGCAATGATCATGATCCGGTTGAGCAGGACGACCGACGGGTCCAGCGGGATGCAGAAGATGAGGAAGGCCGCATAGATGGCCGGCAGCGGCCACGCCGACTGCCAGAACGCTTCACCGTGATATTCCTGCAAGAGCCATGCGCTCCACCGGACGGCTGTGAAATGGAAGAGGACGCTCAGCACCGCCGAGAGCCCCAGCGCCAGCAGCGCCGTAGAGACCAGATTGGCCTCCTGCTGGTTGCCGGTCTCGGCGCGGGCGTTCAGCACCACGGCCATCAGCGAACAGACCGCCAGCATGACAGCGGAGACCGAGAACAGGAAGGCCGTTTGGCCGACGGTCACTCCCTCCGTCCGCCATCGCAGCAGCCGGAACGAAACGATGAGGATGGGGAGCAGGAAAACGTTACTGGGCAGTTCAAAGATCGTGCACAGCGCTGCACACCCAAGGCACAGCGCCGTGAGGGCACCGCCCGCGATCCAGCAGGTCGTTTTTGGGGCCTTCAGGTGGTCCCGCAGCGGGGCCAGACAGAGATAGGCCCCCGGATACAACAATGCAAATTCGAGAAAGTAGCGTCCGAACAACACAGCATCCACGGCGTTTTTCTCCTCTCAGAACTCCCGCTGCATGTGGCGGAATTGATATTGTGTGAATTGTGCAAACAGGCTGTTTTTATCCTTCAGGCGGACGGGCAGCCGGGCACCGTCCAGCATCTCGATGCAGTCGCCCTCGAACCGCAGCACCTTATCCATGTTCAGCAGCAGGCCCCGGTTGCAGACAAGAAAGTTCTCCTGCGTCTTCAGCTGCTGCTCCACCTGCGCAAAGGTGGCAGCGGCCCGGCACTCGCCGTCGTCGGTCACGATCCGGACGAAGTGGTTCTGGGATTCCGCATACAGGATCTTATTCAGCGGCAGCTGCACGGTCTGGCGGGCGATACGCACCTCCAGCTCCGGCTCCTGGCGGCAGAGCACCCGCCGCAGTTCGGCGGTCAGCTGCCGGATCTTTTCCTCTTTATATGGCTTGAGCAGATAATCGAACGGATGCACCGGAAAGGCTTCCCACACGTATTCCGGCGACGAGGTCACAAAGACGATGAGGAGATGCGGGTCTTTTTCCCGCAGCAGCCGGGCCGTCGCGATGCCGTTCGTGCCCTCCATGCAGATATCCAGGAGCACCACGGCATACGGCCCGGCGGCGGCTCTGTGCAAAAATGCGTCGCCGCTCTCGTACAGGTCGCAGACGACAGGATCCCCCCACGTCTGCCGCAGCAGCCGCTCCAGCTGCTGGGCTTCAAACTTCTGGTCTTCAACGATCGCGATCCGCAGCTCCATCGCTACGCTCCCCCCTTGCAACTTGATTGTACCACATTTTTCCGCCCCCTGCACCTGCCTTTCACGCGCGAAACACCCCCTTTCACGCAGAATTGCCCCATCTGCGCCGCCAAAGCGTGTCGAAAAACAACGAATCCGTCTAGTCTGCCCGCTTCCCGCCGCCTTCTCCATAATCTGTATTTTTCGTTCCTTTTTTCACATTTTTTCAAAAAAGGATTGACAGCACGAAACCGGCATGATAAGATAACATTCGATTTTGAGAGACAAAGCATGTCGGAGTCTTTTCAAAGCAATTTACCTGGGACCGCCCATCGGGGCTAAGGCCATACGGACAGCCGGGTCCACTGCCGACCGGCGGCATCGCCGCCATTATTGATCGAGTTAAGAGCTCGAATTTTATAAGTTGGTTCCTTTACAGCCATGAAATTGCGCACCCGTTGCGCAGACTTGTGAAACGGTCAATAAGAGTAGTAAAAGTGTAATTGCTATATAGACTCTCCTCATCCCGTCTTTTGGATCCTGCACACCGTCCGGCTCCGGCTCGCCGCCGGGGGCTTTGTGCGCACATTCAAACGCTTTTTGCAAAGCGCAGGTCTGCACCTTTGGGTGTTGGTCCTGCGCTTTTTTGTTTGTCAGGGGATCAGGGACGGAGGAAAAGAACATGAGTGAGAACCGTACACGGTTCCGGCTGGACCAGCGCCGGGCACCCATCTACGAAGCGCTGGAACAGTTCCGGCAGATGCGGGTGGTGCCCTTTGACGTGCCGGGCCACAAGCGCGGCCGGGGCAACCCGGAGCTGACCGCCTTTCTGGGCCAGCAGTGCGTTGGCGTGGATGTGAACAGCATGAAACCGCTGGACAACCTCTGCCACCCGGTATCGGTCATCCGGGAGGCCGAAGAACTGGCCGCCGACGCCTTTGGCGCGGCCCACGCCTTTTTGATGGTGGGCGGCACCACCAGCTCGGTGCAGAGCATGGTGCTGACCGCCTGCAAGCGGGGCGATGAGATCATCCTGCCCCGCAACGTGCACCGCAGCGTGCTGAACGCGCTGGTGCTCTGCGGCGCTGTGCCCGTTTACGTGAACCCGGAGGTGGACAAGCGCCTGGGCATCTCGCTGGGCATGAAGCGGGAGCAGGTGGAAAAGGCCATCCGGGAGCACCCCAACGCCGTGGCCGTTCTGGTGAACAACCCCACCTACTACGGCATCTGCAGCGACCTGCGCGCCATCGTCAAGATGGCCCATGACGCCGGAATGCTCTGCCTGGCGGACGAAGCCCACGGCACCCACTTCTACTTCGGCGGCGGGCTGCCGGTCTCGGCTATGGCCGCAGGGGCCGACATGGCCTCCGTTTCAATGCACAAAAGCGGCGGCAGCCTGACCCAGTCGAGCCTGCTGCTCATCGGGCCGAATGTCCACCCCGGCTATGTGCGGCAGATCATCAACCTGACCCAGACCACCTCCGGCAGCTATCTGCTGATGTCCAGCCTGGACATCTCCCGCCGCAATCTGGCCCAGCGGGGGCGGCAGGTCTTCCACCAGGTGGCCGACATCGCCGAGTATGCCCGCGAGGAGATCAACGCGGTGGGCGGCTACTACGCCTTCGGCAAGGAGCTGTGCAACGGCAACTCGGTCTTCGACTTCGACACCACCAAGCTCAGCGTCCACACGCTGGACATCGGCCTGGCGGGCATCGAGGTCTATGATATCCTCCGCGATGAGTACGACATCCAGATCGAGTTCGGCGACATCGGCAACATCCTGGCCTACCTCTCCATCGGCGACCGCCCGCAGGAAGTGGAGCGGCTGGTCAGCGCACTGGCCGAGATCAAGCGCCGCTACCGCACCGACGGCACCGGCCTGCTCAGCCAGGAATACATCGACCCCGTGGTGGCCACCAGCCCGCAGGAGGCTTTCTATGCGCCCAAAAAGAGCCTGCCCCTGCGCGAGACCGTGGGCATGGTCTGCAGCGAGTTCGTCATGTGCTACCCGCCGGGCATCCCCATTCTGGCCCCCGGCGAGCGCATCACGAAGGAGATCCTGAACTACATCGAGTACGCCAAGGCCAAGGGCTGCAGTATGACCGGCCCGGAAGACCCCGACATTTTACACCTGAACGTTCTGGCCTGAGGAGGAAAACATGGAATTTTGGTTTTCGGAATTTCACACCCCGGATGTGAAACACAGCATCCGGGTGAATAAGCAGCTCTACTCCAAGCAGAGCGACTATCAGCGCATCGACATCTTCGAGACCCCGGAGTTCGGCCGGGTGCTCACGCTGGACGGCAACGTCATGCTGACCGAGCGGGACGAGTTCATCTACGATGAGATGATCGTCCATGTGCCCATGGCCGTGCACAAGGAGGCCAGGGATATCCTCGTCATCGGCGCAGGCGACGGCGGCGTGGTGCGGGAGCTGACCCGCTACGACCGGGTGGAGCGGATCGACCTGGTGGAGATGGACCCGCAGGTCGTGGAGGCCTGCCGCGCCTATCTGCCCGGCAACGCCTGCCGCATGGACGACCGCCGGGTGCACATCTACT
>OGRK01002122.1_pt1 | contig 10808 bp, 9 predicted proteins | sample 1553471 | NCBI WGS metagenome assembly OGRK01 (sample SAMEA2580080, study PRJEB22360) | human gut metagenome | biome: human gut; feature: human-associated habitat; material: faeces | place: Denmark | collected 2008/2010
ACACGGACACCGGTCAGGTTTTCTCTGGTAAGACGGGTGACGGAATCCAGACGTCCCTGTACTTTTTTGAAAAGCGGGATACTTAAAAACATGATCACAAAGACAACCAGGAACAGTACCGGAATGGCAACTGCGAAGATCAGTGCACAGCGCACATTGATGGTAAAAGCCATTACCATAGAGCCTAGAACAATAAACGGGCTTCGAAGAAGAAGACGGAGTCCCATGTTTACTCCGTTCTGTACCTGATTGACATCGTCTGTAAGACGGGTGATCAGCGTGTCAGTGCCAAGGGTGTCCAGCTCCGTATAGGAAAGCTTCTGGATATGGTCAAATACAGCCTGACGCACTTCTGCGGCAAAGCCTACGCTGGCTTTTGCAGCAAAAAACTGTGCAGTAATGCTGACTGCAAGTCCTGCAGCAGCCATCAGTATCAGGATAAAAAACTTCTGAACGATATAGCCGTGGTCATTATTTGCAATTCCCACATCGATGATCTGGGCGATGACGACAGGCACCAGCAGATCAAATACAACTTCCAGAAACTTGAAAAAAGGAGCCAGAACGCTTTCTTTTTTGTAGTTTTGAAGATATTTTGCAAGTGTTCGCATTTCTTTTTCTTCCTCCGTTTCCTTATTTTTCTATAATAAACCTCTGTTATTATACTCCTATGGAGATAATACGTATAATATTGTTTTTAATGTATGATAATATAATTTTGCTATTGCCTGGGACGGAAATCTGTGGGATGATAGAAGTATGGTTTTTCGGATAATTGTGTGGGAAAGATATTCATAGTATTTACAAAGTATTGCAGATATAGTATTTCTTAACCGAATTAAGAAAGTACTTTGTGGGATAGCGAAAAGCAATAAGCAGTAGATGGGTTTTGCCTGTGTTATATACCAGATAAAGAAAGAAGGATTTATATATGGAAATCAGACAGCTGGAATATTTTCATGAGATCGCAGCAACAGGAAGCATCAATGAAGCCGCAAGGAGACTGAACATGTCCCAGCCGCCGCTGAGCTATCAGATCAAGCAGCTGGAAGCAGAGCTGAAGGTGAAGCTTTTTGAGCGGACCAGGGCAGGCGTGACACTGACAGAAGCCGGAAAGCTTCTTTATGACAGGACAGAGAACATTTTGAGCTACGTTCGTTCCACAGAACTGGAAGTATCCAAAGCAGGGAAAAAACAGGTTTTACGTATCGGGATCACGCCAACCACAGTGACCACCATTATGCCTTATATTTCCAGATTTTCCAGGGAAAATTGTGATGTAAACTTTGAGGTAAGGGATGCGATCACCTTTACACTTCTGAATTATCTGATGGATGGGATCATTGATGTTTCGGTAGTGCGTACACCTATCAAGCTGGAAGGTTTAAATTATCTGGAACTGGATGAGGAACCCATGATCGCGGTCCTTCCTCCGGAGATCCCGGGAAACATTTATAACATCTTAAACAACGGCGGATCTGAGCCTCATCACCATCCATACATTTCTGTGCAAAATTCGGATCTGCCAGCATCTGACGTCCGAAAATTGCAAAATCGATCTTACCATCTGCGATTGCCTGATCTACCTGCTCCGGAGAATTGATACCACCAACCGCTCCAACCGGCAGAGATGTATATTTCTTAATAATAGAAGCAGGTTCAATATTCAGTCCATGCTCATGGAACATACTGGACTCTGTACCGGATTTTACAGATTCCTCATAAATACCACAGGTAACATGTACGGATGTGATATACTGTTCTACCATTTGAATGAATCTTCCGGTCTCCTCCGGTGTAATTCCTCCCGGCTGATGGTCTGTTCCGTCGATACGAAGTTCAAACAGAAAATCCGGTCCGACAGCTTCACGGATTGCTTTACAGATCTGAATCGGAAATTTTGCACGATTCTCCAGAGATCCGCCATATTCATCGGTTCGAGTATTCATTAACGGAGAAAGGAACTGTGTAAAAATAAATCCATGTCCTCCATGAACGAGAATACCGTCAAATCCTGCTTTCTGCATATAAGTAGCAGCTACAGCAAAATCATTTGCAATACGATCCATATCGTCTTTTGTCATTGCACGAACCGGAACACCTGCGGAGTTTGTACAGGCCACCGGACCGATTGCTTCCTGCTGATCATTAAAAGGAACTTTTTCTTTTCCACAGTGAACCAGTTCAGCCAGTGCGATACAATCATGTTTTTTGATGCGGTCTGCATATGTTTTTACCGCGTTGAATGTATCCATATCTTCTTCCGGTTTTGCAAAATCAAATGGTTTGAATCCTGGGATACGTACTGCATCGCGAAAGTTAATATCTGTCTCACCAAGAATGACACAGGCATTTCCGCCTTTTGCAGGTCCTTCCAATTTTCGATAGGAAACCTCTGCTGCCATCGGATTCTGTGCCACAAGACTGAATGCCATCGGCGCACTTACAATACGATTTTTGTAAACTCTGTTGCCGACTTTCATCGGACTTAATAAATGTGTAAATGCCATAATTCTATGCTCCTCTTCTTTTTCCTGTTATTTAATCACATCCATAATAAATACATAAGGAATTGATTCTTTTCTGTTATATTTTTTTGTAAATAAATCTTTCTTAATGAATATTTCTGCAAAAATCACACAGAACTAATCCAGTTCCGGGAATTTCAGTTCTTTATATTTTGGCAGTTTTGCTGCAACTTCTTCCCTTTTCTTTGGATCCATGAAGAATCCGCCCTGTGTCTCCGCAATCTCATCACAGTGAACGCCACGGCCTTCCTCAGTGGTTCGATCACGCTCCAATCCATTTGCTGCAATAACAAATTTCCATTTTCCGTCCGGAGTACGCTCCAGATCTCCACCTGCACCACACACCGTACATTCAATCGGATACTGCAGTCCTTTCCACTGCGGCTCACCCCGACACAGTGAATTGCTGTGGCAGTTCGGGCACCATCCATAATCCGGATCTCCCAGCCATTTTCGTTCTTCCGGTTTTGTATTAAGCGCTTCCATGACATTTTTACCCATTTCTCTTGCCCGGGCAATTTTTTCATCATATAGAAGGACCTGGCCAGGAGCCGGGACCTGTGTGGCCATATACATATCCACGATCTTGAAACTGTTTGTAAATGTGGTTGCCTGCATGCACTCCAGTGCCATAGACTGCCAGGAACGGGTAGAACCACCTACTGCAATCAGCGCCCCCACACGATCTCTCGGCTCAATTGCCCCGATTTTGGTCAAAAATGCTGATTCATACGCCAGATTTCTGTGCATAAATTTCAAAAATAAGGATGACGGCATAAGATCATACGTCGGTGCGGAAAAAATAACTGCATCCTGATTCAGCATCACATCCATAATCTTCTTTTTGTCATCTGCATTATCCAGGGAACATCCGGTATATTTTCCCATGGACATACCCATTGTACAGGATGTACATCCATTACAGTCAATAATGTTGTAATCCTTTAAATTAATCATTCGGACCTCTGCCCCCATCTCCTGACAGACAAGCAGTGCTTCTTTTAATAAAATTTCTGTTTTTTCTTCCGGCTGTTACACCCATAACCTGAAATGCCATACCAACTTTTCCTCCTACATTTTCTGTTAAAATTTAGGCGTTGCAGCAGACAAAAATCTGCAATTCTACCCGCCCGTTTTTTTATTTACACCTAACCTCTTTTGTGTTACATTAATTCTAACATGAAGATTTTTATTTGTGAAATTCAGATATTTTTGCATTATTAATAAAAATATTTTATAACTGATTGTGAATATTGTTTGAGATATCTATTATAAAGAATATTTACACCATCAGACTGGAGGTATTTATGGATCAGAAACAACTGGCTTATTTTGTCTCTGTTGCCAAATATCGCAACTTTTCCCGTGCTGCTCAGGATTTTTACCTGACCCAGCCCGCCATCAGCCACCAGATCAAAATGCTGGAAAAGGAACTGGATACGGTGCTTTTTGTCCGGAATACCAAAAGAGTCACTCTAACAGACAGCGGAGAACTCTTTCTGGAAGATGCCAAATCCATTCTGGATGCAATAGAACAATCAAAACAGAAACTGGCACTTGCAAAAGAACAGCCTTCTATGCTGCGCATCTGTCATCTGGCAGCGCCTACTCATCAGTTCTTACCAGACGTAGTAAACCAGTTTCATGTAAAATATCCCTACGTAAAAATCAGATTAATGCGTAAGGATGCACTTCAGATTTTGGAGACAGCTTCCGGTCAGAATGCTGACATTTACTTTTCCATGATGCCAGACCTGCAGCAATGTCCGGGGCTCAATATCAAAAAAATCCAATCCGATTCGTTTTGTCTTGTTACAAGAAAGGATCATCCTGCTCTGCAAAAAATGATACTGGATTACGACAAACTGGCCAGTGAACCATTTCTTGTGTTTCATCCGGAGCATGCAAAATATATGAACCAGCGAATCATCGAACTCTGTGAACAGCTTGGGTTTCATCCCCGCATCACCGAACAGTTTGATCTGTATGAAAATCTGCTGCAGGCAGTGGAAGCCGGTACCGGTATCTCCATCCAGCCATATCGAAGCCGCAATTATATGAATACGAAAAATCTGGCTTTTACATTGCTGGATGACAGTAATGACACACTGGATCTTGCTATTGCATGGGAACACGAAATAACCAACCCGGCCGTACCGCTGTTTCTGGAAGTTTTCCGCGAATATATGCAGGAACACCCCGAATATTTTTAAACATCGGATACATTCGAGTATTATCTGTACATTGATTTACAGATTCCATGCATCTTAAAATGTATTTCATTATCATTTGAATATAAATTTTTATTCTATATACGTGTTTTTTACCTGGGAGGACTTCAATATGAATGCAAAACAAAACATTATGAACGTCGCCGTTGTCGGCTGCGGCGCGATCAGCGATATTTATCTTGAAAATATGATTCACCGCTTTGACAATTTGAATGTCATTGCATGCTGCGCAAACCATCCGGAACACGCAAAAGAAAAGGCAGAAAAATATGGGATTCTGGCTTGTACTTACAAAGAAATCCTAGCTGATCCATCCATTGATATGATTGTCATTCTGACACCGGCACCGACCCATGAAGTCCTGATCCGTCAGGCTCTGGAATCCGGAAAACATGTGTATACAGAAAAGACAATGACTTTGTCTGCAAAAACTGCCAAAGCGCTGCAGGAACTGGCAGTTGCAAAAAATCTTTCTCTGGGCTCCGCACCGGATACTTTTCTTGGTGCAGCGTTACAGACTGCCGGAAAAGCAATTGATGACGGATTGATCGGAGAAGTAACTTCATTTGATATTTGTGCAAACCGTGATCTGGATTATCTCGCCGGATTATCACAGTTTCTGTGTATGCCGGGCGGCGGCATCTGCTATGATTACAGCGTATATCATCTGACTGCCCTGATCAGTTTACTTGGCCCGGTGGATTCGGTATCTGCAATCGTTCGAAATCTTGCACCAGAGCGAATCAGTACCTTTCCAGACAGTCCGACTTACGGAAAAACGATTTCCTATCCAAATGAAAGTCAGGTATTTTCTATTCTGAAACTGGAAAATGGCATTGCCGGAACGCTCTCTGTCAACGGTGACAGTACCATTCAGGATCAGGCACATTTTATGATTTATGGGAAAAAGGGAATACTGAAACTGAGCGATCCGAATACCTTCGGTGGTGATGTGATCTATCTGCCTGCACAGAAAGATTTTAAAGACCATCCCGCTCCACAAATTCTGAACTATGGATTTTCCTATAGTGAAAACAGTCGTGGTCTTGGACCTTCTGAAATGGCAGATGCGATTTTTGAAAAACGTACCAATCGTGCAAATGCAGAACTTGCCGTGCATGTGCTGGATGTGATTGATCATATGGTGGAAAGCAGTAAAAAATGTGCTTTTGTACAGGTGGATTCTACCTGTACACGACCGGAACCGATGCCTCTCTGATAGTTGAAAATTAAACGAATATTGGCAATCCTTTCTTGCTGCTTGATCATAACCAAATAGCTACTAGTAAAACGGACATTCGCAATCCGCTTTCGCTACTTGCTCTTTTACTGAAATAAATGATGTTGGGAGCAAAAGATGCCATACGAATTGTTCCGTAAGGAGGAATTTATTTTGAAATTTGAACCGAAAAAAGACTTCAAACGACTGATTGTCGTATGCCTCGCCTCTGTTTTGATGGCACTAAATATCAAGTCCTTTGTCCGCACCGGCGGTCTGTATCCGGGCGGTGCTACCGGACTTTCCCTGCTGATCCAGCGTGGTGCACAGATGTACCTCGGGCTGGCACTGCCTTATACTGTGATCAACGTGATCCTGAATGCGATTCCGATTTATATTGGTTTTCGTTTTATCGGTAAAAAATTTACACTGTACTCTTGTCTGTGTATCGTGCTGACCAGTGTACTTACTGATGTGATACCTGGCATTTCCATTACTTCTGATGTACTGTTGATCAGTATTTTCGGCGGTATCATTAACGGATTTGCCATCAGTCTCTGTCTGCTGATGGGTTCCACTACGGGTGGAACAGATTTTATCTCCATTTACCTGTCAGAGAAAAAAGGGATGGATGCTTTTAATATCATTCTTGGATTGAATGCAGTAATTCTGGTTGCTGCAGGATTTATGTTTGGATGGGACAAGGCACTCTACTCCATTATTTTCCAGTTTACGTCTACACAGGTACTTCATGCGCTATATAAAAAATATCAGCAGGAGACGTTTTTCATTGTCACTAATCGCGGGGAACAGGTTTATCAGGCGATTTCAAATGCAACCAATCATGGGGCTACGATTCTGGATGGGGAAGGGCCTTATGAACATACGGAACGACAGGTTGTGTATTCTGTCGTTTCCAGTGCAGAAAGTAAAAAGGTTCGGAAGGCTGTTAAAGAAACGGATCCGAATGCGTTTATTAATGTGGTGAAAACAGAACGACTGTTTGGGCACTTCTATTATAAACCGAATGATTGATGTGTGGCTCTTACGGTAGTTTAAAAAAGGCGGCATCGAAATCTTGTCTCTCCAGCTAACAATCGCTTGGGAGAAAAGATTTCCTATGCCGCTTTTTTACACTCAATGAATATCCGCAATTCCAATCATTTGCCTAATTTTTTTCACTGCGGTATTATTCATTTTCTATAAATCTTCTTTTTTCTTATACTTACGGTATAAACTAACACTGATAGCCACTCCGGCTGCAATGATAATTACAATCACGTAAAGTGCCGGATTCTGCATATCACCGGTTTTTGGTGCCTTTGCTTTTACGGCTGTACTTGATTTTACCGGTGTTTTTTCCGGGGATTCAATGGTTCCCGGTGTGGTTGTGTCTTTCCGTTTGTTTTCAAATATAATCTGGTTCTGTTTTTCAGATTGTCCCGGATGAACTGCCCACATTTCGGCTTCCAGACCGCCATCTTCGGCATTTGTCACACGGACTGTTACATTATATTCTGCAGCATCGTATGTGATGTTCTGATCTGTACCGTTAATCTGTCGAATACAATATTTGTAATCCCCCGGTGTTGTATACAGAATGGAATCAAATGTCCCGCTCCCATTTGCTCCAATCTGTATCCGGTTCTGCTCCGGCATTGGAAGGTCTGTCCGTCCGTCTGCTGCCTCCATTATAACTGTAAAAGCCGGATTCTTCTGCATCTGACTGTCAGTTTCGTTACCTGTCAGTTTCACTGACACCGGAATCGACACCGCACAGGTCTTTTCCGCTGCCATGGCAGGTAACGCAAATAACAATACACACCAGAAGAGCAGAACCATGGCTAACACAAAAATACCACCTTTTTGGCTCTCCACGATTTTTTCAACAACCATTTTACCGGTTCCGGTTACATTATCTTTTTGCATGTTTTTCTGCTTCATTTTGCACCTCCTTTCACATATTTTCAGTCCCACTCTTTTTCATCCAAAAATAGTGCTGCTTTCAATCAGGATTATTAAGAAAACTATCTCATCTTTCCCCTCTTACAGCTATTTCTGCTTGTTATCAGAGGTTTCCTGCAATTTTCCAAAAAGTACTACCCTCCCATTTGTGGCAGATTCTGCACAGGTAGACAGAGCGATCACGGAATCCTGTGGTGTTACGCCGATATCCCGATACTGCACAGCATGTTCCCGAACATACTGCAAAAGTTGTTGTATCTGTCCGGTCATATCTGGTTCACTGATATATCCATAGATCTGGCTGTCCATCGCATCAGTCTCCACACAGGCAAAAAATGTGATGGGACATGCTTTTTCCGGCAAATATAATGTTCCGGTCTGATGCGTGGCAAAATACTCCTCATTCACAAATTCCACCACATCACCAAACATGGCTCCATTGCTCATATGATGTCCGTAAATCAGATTATATGGATCCGAAAAATCCGGTTGATTCGCACTCTGTAGAAATATTGCTCCAGACAATGCAAAGTTCCCATATACATCTTTATTGATATATTCCATATCATCTTTTCCACGCACCACCGGGTAATCAATACCGGTATCATCCACTGTCAGCCATGCACAGACATCCGCATTGATTTTTTGCAGATCCTGCAAAGAGGGATTGGTGTCCTCCCCCTTTACAGGTTTCAGTTTCATCAAATCCTGATCCGGCAGCGCACTGTGATAAATGCACCAGTTGTCCCACAGGGAATAACCGCCGTACAAAAATAACACTGTCATCAGGCAGGCAACAAATAGATTCATACTGCGATTCGCAATCCGCAGCAGTTTTTCCGCAAACGTTATTCTGTGCCTGTTTGCTGTTTCTGCATCCACATTCTGCAGATTTTCTTTATTCAGTTGTTTCATTTTTGTTTGTAATTCCCGGACTTCTGTCATTTTGTATCACTGTTTTTTTCAACTCTTCTGCTTCCTGTCGATTCAGTTTCGACTGCTTAAGATAATTTTTTTCTGCGAAAAAACAATGCTCCAAGGGCAGAAGCCAGACCTGCCAGCAATGCATACGGAGTTACATTGAGCATAATACCTGTCGGAGATACCGTTCTTTTTGTATTTGTTACAATAACTGCATTATCCGCTTTTGTCATAGTCTGAGAAGTTGCTGTCACTTTTTCAGAACTGCTTTCTGTGGTATCTTTTGCAATATTCTGGGAAGTGCCGGTTCCTTTTTTTACTGCAAATATGGTATCATAACCTTCCGAACTGCTCACATTCTCTGTTACGGTATAAGTTACAGTAGATGGAATACCTGTGATCTCAGCAATTGCTGTGCTATCTGCCAGTTGCAGACTTACGGATCCCGTTCCATTTTCATCCAGATTTATCTGCTGATCGTCAAACGTAAAGGATGTGTTTGCCGGACCACTGAAATTGATGTTAAAATCAAATAACTGGTTCTTGTTACCCATATTTCCTTCTACTACTTTATCCAGACTCAGCTCATAAGTGGTGTAAGCGTCTGTGATCTCCTCATTTTTGCCACCATATGTTGGCTGTTTTGTTTTCTCATCAAAAGTCGGTGTCACTGCAGTTTCTGTAAATACCGTAGCATCAATTTTGTAACCACCATCGCTGTCATTTACTACATAAACATCCAGATAACGTGTGTTGCCATCCACATCGTCGATATCTGTATTGGTATTCGCACTTTCGGTAATGACATAACGGTAAATGCCCGGGGCCGTAAAGGTTCCACTTGGGAATGTTACCGATGCATTCTTTGTTACCTCGTTATCAGAAACCTTATCTCCTTTTGTATAGCTTACATCGGATACCGTTGGCTTGCCGACACCTGCTTTAATCTCCGGTGATGTAGCAGTGGCACCTATCGCGCTTCCCGCCGAAATACTATAAGTATAAGTCACATTTGGCACACTTGCGCCCTGCGCATTCTGCATTTCCAGCACTTTCTGAAACTGTACCACCCCGTCATTATCGCCTGTGGCAGCCAATGCAGGAATCTGCATTCCTCCAAACATCATTGCGCCTGCCATTGTCATTGCTGATACACGTCCGATCATTTTCTTTTTCATACTCTTTTACCTTCCTTTTTCAATCCATTTTTACAATTGATTCCGTCGAATCACAGTGATAATTTTTCCTTTTATCTCACGTGTATCCACCGCTCCAAGATAGCGGCTGTCTGTTGCTCCTTCCCGATGATCGCCCAGCACAAAATATTGCTGATCCTGCAATTGCAATGGATATGTCACATCACTTTCATATTGCGGAGTCTGATAAAAAATATTTTGTTCCAGCACGACACTCTCGTTGACTTTTACCGTTGCCTGTTCTGTAATTTCTACCGAATCGCCCCCTTTCGCGACAATCCGTCCCACGTACTGCTGACCATCTTTTTTATAAACAATGACATCCCCGGCAACCGGATGTTTGTCCAGTCGGTAATACAGCACCAGATCGCCGGCGCTCATCCGTGGGGACATATCCTCGTTTTTGACTGTGGTAATTCCAAACATAACACCAAAAAGGAGATATAAAATTCCAATTAAAATCAGCAGACGTATCAGAAACCAGCGCCATTCTCTCCGAATAGCCACATCCTGTTTTTCAATCGTTTTGGTTCCTGATGTTTTTTTTTCTGAAATCACTTTCCTTCCATTTCTTCTCATAATTCTTTCCAGTTTCTACTGCAATTCTTTCCCGCTTACATTTATAGCAAGCTGATGTTTCACATTCCTTTCACCTAGTTACTATGCAAGGTAAAGCGGACATAAGCATCCCCCTACCCACCGCTTAGTGCTCTACGCACTTGAAGCGGGGGAATGCTTATTCTGCGTT
>OGRK01002129.1_pt1 | contig 10779 bp, 8 predicted proteins | sample 1553471 | NCBI WGS metagenome assembly OGRK01 (sample SAMEA2580080, study PRJEB22360) | human gut metagenome | biome: human gut; feature: human-associated habitat; material: faeces | place: Denmark | collected 2008/2010
TCAGCCATTTTAATTCCACCGTACGGCATAAATGCACGTTTCAGCGGTTTGTCTGTCTGCAGACCAACAACCTGCTCCAGATCTTTCAATTCTTCATCAATGTAACCAGGACCATAAGCTGTCAGAGAAGTAACAACTTCTGTCTCCATGTCCAGAACACCATTTTTTGCACGTTCTGCTTTCTGCAACTCCTGCAGTTTGCCCCACAGACGGTTGGTTGCCTCTGTCGGTCCTTCCAGGAACTCCTCATCTCCATCATACTGTGTGTAGTTGTTCTGGATAAAGTCACGGACATTTACTTCTTCTTTCCACAAACGTCCTTCAAATCCATTCCACTGTTCAAATTCCTTCATGATCGTCCTCACTTTCTGGTTAGTAACTATTAATCATTTCCACGACCATAGAATAGCAGAATTGTATGCAGAATACAATACCTTTTTTGTTAATTTTTTATCACTTTCATGTCTTGTTTCAAGAAAAAAACAGCCCGGAATCCACTTACAAAAGTAAATCCAGGCTGATTTTCCCTATATTTTCCTATCCCTATTGTGGTTTTACCAGTTTACCATCTGTTTTTTCTTGTTATTTTTTTATCAATAGTGTGTTTTTGCACATTGAATATCTTTCTACGACCTGTCACTACTACAAGTTATTATTGTATTATGTGGCTATGATTTAGGTTATGAAAAAAATCCACAGATATGATCACGCGGGCTAAGACACCGGCTTAGATAATATCTGTGGATTTTTCATTTCAACGATTTACCACTCTAATAATTTTGCCAGACGCAGCAATGTCAGACGGTTTCTGACATATGGACTGCTCTGCAAAGTCAGTTCTACTGTATCTTTATCAATACCAAGATCTGAAACCTCATGCATGCATCCAGCATCATGCAGTTTTGCATACATATCATCCGCATCCGGAAGGTCATCGATCAGATCTTCGATCTGCGGAAGCTGTTCTTCTAACTGCTCTAAATCAATATCCTCTAACGGATTCGGTGTATTTTCTGCCAGAATTCCTTCCAACAGTCCTTTTTTTCCAAATGTATGTTCCAACAGACTCATTTCAAGTCCTTTGGCGGTTTCTGATTTGACCGTTACTCTTTTATGGCGGATCGCATGTGCCAGGCGTTTGTAATAGTCCGTGATGATCAGCAGACCGATTCCGACCTGCTCGCCATGCAATGCCTTTGTATTTTCATTCAATACATTCAAATCCCACATATGAGATACCATATGCTCTGCTCCGGATTCCGGGCGTGGGCTGTCTACCATCTGCATACACAAACCTGACAGGATCAGTGCATACATTAATTTTTCGATTGCCTCTCTGTCCCCGAAACGGATGTCATCCAATACACGGCTTACATCCCGCAGTGCTTTTTCCAGCAGATTGCATACTTCCTCACAAATATATTCGTCTGTGATCAGATGCGCAATTTTCCAGTCCAGAATCGAAATATATTTTCCAAGAAAATCCGATACCCCGGATGCCGTCAGTCTGGACGGTGCTGCCGCAAAAATATCAGTATCTGCAAGAATCCAGCGCGGTGAAACACCGGCAACGGTTTTCTTTAATCCATCCAGTGTCAGTGCCGCCACATTTGCCGCAAATCCATCCACACTTGCTGCTGTCGGTATCGATACAAACGGAATATCATACTCTGTTGCTGCATAACGGGTCAGGTCATGAATCGTTCCTGCGCCGATTGCTACCAATACATCTACCGACACACTGCTTAAGCCTCTGTCACAATAATCCAGCTGCTTCATTACTTTGTCCACACCACGGTTATCTGCCTGAAGTCCTTTCGGATTCAGCTCAATGACCGGATAATCTTTAAATTCTTCCTCTAAAAACGGTTCCGCCGCCGCCCTCGTATTGCTGTCACATATAAATACCGGATTCTGAAATGCTTCCAGAATGTCTGTCAGTTCTCTGACTGCTCCGGATTCGATGCTGATCTTTTCAACGTCAATATTATGTGCTTTTCCGCAGGCGCACGGCTCTCTTAACTGCCCAAGGTCTACGTCCATCTATCTATCTCCTTCACTTTTTTACCTGTGTTCATCTCTCTAAAATAATTCAACTCAAATAAGAAAATTTACTGCATTTCACTACTTGTTGAAACAGACATAACAGCTTAAACGGAGATGAATACACAATTATCTCTTATTTTCTCATATCTTTGTGCAGAACACAAGTAAAAAGTGAAACTTTTATCCCCAGACTTCTTCTGCAATCTCTTTTACCAGCTTCAGTTTTTATTAAAAGAAAATTGGCTTTTTTAATCCCTAAAATCAATCACATCCCTTGAGAAGCCAACTTTTACGTTGGTTCCAACACCCAATTTGGACTGTATCTGAATGGTATGCCCCAGCTTTTGTAATACTTCCCTGCACAGATACAGGCCAATTCCTGTGGAACGTTTGTCTTCATGCCCGTTAAACCCGGTATATCCTTTTTCAAACACCCTTGGAATATCTTCACTGCGAATACCAATGCCTGTATCCCGGATTTCCAGCCAGATGTGCTGTGGTTCTTCCCGCACTTCAATGGTAAGCTCACCCTCCGACATATATTTCACAGCGTTAGACAATAACTGCTCCAATACAAACGCAAGCCATTTTTCATCAGAAATAACCGTTACTTCTGTTTTTTCATACTGCATCAGGATTTTGCGGCGGATCATGGTTTTCGCATATTTGTGAATCACTTCACGAATTACTGTATCCAACGAAATCTGTTTTAAAATATAATCATTTTCTGTGCTGTTGACTCGCTGATACTGCAATGCCATTCCCACATATTCTTCGATACGAAACAGTTCTTCCTCAATATCTGTCACATTTTGAAGCTGCTTTACATAAAGTTCTTCTGCAATCTCATCCTTTAACTCTGCTTCTTCCAGCTCACTGCGCTCCATTTGAAGTAAAAGCTGAAGTCCAGCGATCGGTGTCTTGATCTGATGCACCCATTTTGCATAATAATCCTTCATCTCAGACTGCTGTCTGCCAGTGGTATTCAACGTCAGCTGACGCTCAATATTGGCATTTTCCGCAAGTTGTCCCAACAGTTCCTCTGTCACGTCCTCCGTCTCCGGAAGTTTCATTTCCCCGGAAAACGGCTGTTGCAACAGTTCCTTCAGATACCGTACTTTCCGATAGTAACGGATATACGCAATACATGCTGAAAACACAATAATGCACAGATCCAGTATTCCCGCATAGATCAGATTCCCCTCCGGTCGTCCGATCAGAAACAGATAAAATACATGCATACAAAGCATGACAGCTACAAGAATCAGCCATTCTATATTTCGCTTGATAAAACTTTTTACAGTTTTCATCCAATTCGATACCCGATTCCTTTCTTGGTCAAAATAAAGTCATCCAGTCCAACCGAAGATAACTTTTTGCGCAGACGATTGACATTTACCGACAGCGTGTTTTCATCTACATATGCATCGCTTTCCCAGAGTTTTTCCATCAGTTCTTCCCGGCTGACGATTTTTTCCTTATGTTCCATTAACGTCTGCAAATCTGTATCTCATTTTTCATAATTTATTGACCACATATTTAAGAACTCTTCTTTTAAAATCATGATATCTCAATAACATATAGCTTTGAACATCGCTAAAAGAAGCATTTCTTTAGAATATCTTCTTTTCATATAGTGTACTTTTGTGGTCGTTTTATATGTCAAATTATATCGTTCACTTTTGTGGTTGTCAATAAAGTAGCTAAAAATAATACTACTTTTGTACTCTTTATGGTAATATATCTATAACCAAAATATGGAGGTACATTTCATGTCTAGCGAAATTAGCATTGGGGAAAAAATTAAGACTTATAGAAAATTGAATAATATGACGCAAGAAGATTTATCTAAGGAATCTGATTTATATCTGTCAACCATAAAAAAATATGAAACTGGAGAAAGAAAACCTAAACCTGATCAGTTACAAAAAATTGCAGATGCCCTTGGTGTCAGCGTGACAGTATTCATAGATTTCAATATCAATACCATAAGCGATGTATTATCCCTTATAATAAAACTTGATGAGCAGGCTCCATTGAAAATATCTTCTGATACAGACAAAGATGGTAACTATATACCAGAGAGTATACAAATCTCTTTCGATGATCAGAATATTAACAAGGCCATTTGTTCATATTTAGAATATAAAAAACAACTTTCACAGATGCCCCATACTCAAGCAGCTACTCCAATGAGTGAAAATCAGCTTAGTACTCTTGACAAGGGAAAAAATAGATTACTTTTAAAGAATGATCCTATTAAAAAAAATCACTAACTCCCACATACAACAAATGATCCCGACTTCACATAATCACATGAAGTTGGGATCATTTTTCTCATATCAGATTTCTTTTTCTGCTATAACTTTTAAAAAATTTTGGTGTAAATTTGGTGTAAATCTGTGTTTTTACATTCCACAAATCCAGTAAAATCAATACTTTGCAGGAATTCCTTCGCTTACATTTTTGTAAGTTATCCGGTTTTATTTTGCCTCTTCAACTGAGATTACTTCTCCCTCAAATGGATCCACCTCAGAAATTGTTCCTGTATACTTTATAGTCACAGTATCTCCATTGCTGACATTCTCCAGGCCTTCCGGCTTTTCTTCAAAAGTAAAACTGTATGGAGTGTCATTCTCATCGGTAACAACAAACATAAAGTCTTTTATCTCATCAATCGTTCCTGTCAATTCTTTTGCGTTTGCTGTTCCTTCCTGTTTTCCTGCTTCGCTGTTACTACTTGTTGCAACATTACCCTGTTGCTTCTCTGTCTGTCCACAACCTCCAAATAATCCAATACAAAACACCAACGCAATTACAATCGGGATCATTTTCTTCATCATCATCCATATACCTCTTTCTTAAATTATCAGTACTTTCTATTATTCGTACCCTTGGAATACTTTTTTAAAGATTACCTTACGATTCAATTTGTGTAAATAGTATCGTTCCAAAATTAAAGAAATATTTATTTTTATTAGATGATATTCATTACTTCTTTGAAATTGTAGTACAGAACAGATTATAACTCAGATTCTGTATGTTCTTACAATGCATTCTTTGCTTCTTTCCATTTACCGTCTCTGAGCAGCGCATTGATTCGTACTTCCCGCTCAACCCGAATACGCTCTGCCTCAAAGATATCACTTTCGAAATATTTTTTATAAATACTCTTGCGATAAGCTCTGCCGCTCTGCTCACGGACTGTGCCATTCTCAAGCAGTAAAATACGGTCTGCACAGTTTGCAACGGTATAAAAATCATGTGTCACCATGAGCACCGTTCCCTTATACTCTTTGATTGCTTTTTCAAGGGCAATCTGTGCATAGGTATCCAAGTGACTGGACGGCTCATCTAAAAACAGGATTTCTGCATCTGATTCGCACAATGCTCGAAGCTGCTTGATATTTCGCTCACCACCGGAAAGCTGCTCCGGATCATCATCAAAAATCTGTGTGTAATATCCGATGCGGTCAGTATTTGATTGCATGCTTTCATAGATATCTTTTAACATGCTGGATTTTCCGGTTCCATTGGCACCAACAATGGCAACTTTCTCACCCGCTTTGATATCAAAAGAAACATTTGTCAGTAATTCACGATCAAAAGAAAGTGCATAATCTTTTACAGAAATTACAACCGGTGCATGATCCGGATCATAATCCTCCGGCTGTTCCACTTCCGGGAAGGTAAAGTCATATCCATGATTTTCAATAAACGGATTCTTACACTGTCTCGCCTGCAGTCTCTCCAGATAGGACACACGGGCTTTCAGCTGTCTTCCTTTTGCCGGATTATCAATATACGTTGCCTCAGACCGGATTTTTTCGATGAGTTTTTCCTGTACAGCGATCCACTCGGCATCCTTGGTCGCCTGCTCTGCCATCTGAACTTTTGTCTCCAACATCGCCTGATTGTACTCTGCAAAAGTCCCCGGAAATTCCTGCAGTTCCATATTTTCCAGATGTAAAATCTTATTAAAACACTGGCTCAAAAGCAGCCGGTTATGGGAAATCGCAATAATGGTTCCCTCATAATTGTTGATCAGCTTGGAAAGGCCGATAATATTTTCAAAATCAAGAAATACATCCGGCTCATCCATGATCAGAAGCTGCGGTTTTAAGAGCATACTTTTAATAATAGATAACAATTTAAACTCACCACCGGAAATCTTTTTCACAGATGCATCTTCCAGTGCGGTCATACCTGCAATCGCAAGTTCTTTTCGAATATTGGAATCATAATTGTATGCGTCAATGGCGTCCATCTCGTCCAGCACTTTCTGATAACGGCCGTACACCTCGTCCATATCTTCTGCCGTCTCCATCTCCGCACAGATTGCTTCTGATTTCTGCTGAAGCTCGACAAATGGTTTTGCCAGAAAATCAAAAGCAGAAATGTCCTCTGTCTCATGCTTTACAAACTGTGGAATATAACCAATGCGCACTGCTTCGTCTTTTTCAATTTTGCCATCGTATAAATACTCATCCGTGTGGATGATCATGTCGATCAGTGTGCTCTTTCCTGTGCCGTTACTGCCGATGAGTGCCGCATGGTCACCCTCGACAATTTCAAAACAAATTTCATTATATAAATCCTTCTGCGGAAAACCGAAGGAAACATCTGTAAATTTTATCATTTCATACCTCATCATTTTTCTTCACTGTTTTTTGCTTATTCTAACAGCATTTCTGTCTAAGGACAATATTATTATCATTTGCATCCGCTTTGAAGAAAAACTGACGCAGCCTCATTTGCATCCTCTGCTCTTCATATCGGATAATTCTCCATCAAATTTGTCACTGCCGCATTTTTTTCGGACCAGACAGCCACAACCTCAATGCCTCGTTCTCCCGGAAGTGAAATACATCTCAATCCCTTACTTCCATGAATGATATTTTCAGACAGAAAACAATACCCTCGTCCAAGTTTTACATAACTGATCTGCGTGCCGATATTTTCTACCACTTCAATGGTTCCCTCATCCAGACGAATCAATTCCATGGTATCTAAGGTATGCTGAAACATGCCCGGGTTCTGACTTTTTTTCACCAGAACACAAGTCTCATCTTTAAAATCTTCCCAAGTTGGATTTTCTTTCTTCCCCACCTGCAATTTTTCCGAATAAATCAGGGCACCTTTTCTCCACGCAATTTTCTTTTTTAAGAATCCCGGTCTGTCCTGCCAGGATGGTGCCAAAGTCAGCCACAGATCAATTTTCCCTTTTTCGAGATACTCATGCCCTTCCAGAAAATTGCATTTATGGATCACAAGTTTCTGTCCGGAAGCAGCTTCTTTCAGATAATCGTAGACAGACGGAAGGAAATCATCCGCATACGAACCGTCAAAACAACCGATATTCAACAATGGTTTCTGTGCCCGGCCTGCAAGTACCGCATTTTTCTTTGCATGTTCCAGTTCTTTTAAAATGTTCTGCAGATCCTTCTGAAACTGTACACCCGCCTGGGTCAGCACCACGCCTCTCGCCTGACGTTCAAACAATGGCAGACCAACTTCCTGCTCCAGGAGTGTAATCTGTTTACTCAGGGCAGGCTGTGAGATATAAAGTGATTTTGCGGCTGCAGTAATATTTCCATGTTCTGCCACACTCAAAAAATATGTAATTTGTTCCAATCTCATTGCTACTTCCTCCCCGAAAAACTGTCTTCTTCTATACTGGCCTTATAAAACAGACATTTACAATCCGCTTTTGCTACTTACTCCCCTCTGCTGCAGTAAATTCCTGTTTCCTCTATTGTGCTGCTACGCATTATGGTACTACAAGTTTACACTGTTTTTTCTTCAGACGCAACAATCCCGGGGAAATTAAATCCCCGGGATCGTGTGTCTATCCTAAGATACGCTAACGTTCTCTGTATTCGATTAGTCTGCTGTTTTATATGTTCTGTATGAGAACAGTGCATCCGGACTTCCCATGTTCATCTGATTTCTTACTGGTGTCAGCTCGAAGGAGATTGTAGCAGTTGTCGGGTTGTAATCTGTAAATACTGGACGGCTTCCCTGTTTCAGAGCGATTTCAGGATAATTGCCATCATGAATTGTCAATTTCTCAGCTGGAACTACACCAGGAATGTTATCAATGACACCGTGAAGTCCCCAACCGATTGTTACGGATGTAGCACTGTCGTACTGTACGCTTCCGCAATGACTGGCAATATGATATTTACCATTTTTATCTGTCAGATCGCTACCTTTGATTACATTAGAAATTGTTGCAGTTCCTTTTGTCTCATCAATTGTAGCTTCAAAAGTACGTGTCTTCGTTGTCGGTGCACCTGGGAATGTCGGAGATGTAAGGAACGGTCCGATACCTGTCTGATTATCAAATACGCTGATCTCTGCATTTCCTGTAATCATACCGTTTGCATCTTTGTTTGTGTAACGCGCAAAGTGCTGTCCATAAGTGAGTGCTTTAAACGGAACTTTATTATCATCCGTGCGGGTTGATGTATACTCATCATATCCTGTCAGAGTTGATGCTTTACCACCAAGGATCCAGTCGATATCGCCATTGTCAAAGTCAAACTGGTAAACTGCACTCTGATCACGCATGGAAACCAAAATCTTATCGGTATTTCCTTTTACATCTAATGTGTAATCCACACTGTTTACATGAACATAATCCATGACACCTGCTGCAAAGTTATTTGCAACCTCTGTCTGTCCTGCTGTAACCGGTGCTCCTTTTAAAGTACTTCCTGCATAGTTGATGCACTCAACAGCCGATTCATATAATAACGGATAATCTGCTGTATTGATTTCTTTTACAACTTTTCCGTCTTTTACTTCCTGAATAATGCCAGCCCACACAAAACCTGTATGTCCACCATCTATACCTTTTACAGAATCCGGAAGATTCTCTGCCAGAATCGGTGTGTAGCTGAGATCGATATAATGATCTTTGCCAAGTACTACAAACTCATGCTGATCCAGGTATCCCTCTCCATGCTCTGTTGTCGGCTCCAGAACTGCCTGATCAATATCTACATAATCCTTATCCATTACCAGATAGGATCCGCTGGAATATCCACCGTTTGCATTTCTGTAATCTGGTTTCAGCTCAATAAATGCAGTGTAGTAACGGCTTCCGTCAACAGCATCCTGAGCTGCAAAGTTCTCTGCCATATTCTCAGATACGTTTCCACGACTGTCTACTGTTACGTGCATCTGTGGGATGAAACGATAGTATACTAACTCGCCCTCTGTATTTACACGAAGGAAGAAATGATCTAATGCAAAGGAATATACACCTGCATCGTCTTTTTCAACACCATTATTCTCGATGTTCATGCCTGGCATCATATCATTTAAAGTATGTACTTTATATTCTGTTTTATCTTCCATAGTTACAGTGATGACTTCATCTATCGGATTTCCTGCATTGATTGCTGCCGGTGTAAATACAACTTTTCCGTCAACGATAGCAATGTCACTGTTCTCGTTTGTACTTACTGCACTTGAAACTTTATTATCGCCAGTTGCGTTCAGAGCAATTTTATCACCTGCTACTAAAGCATTCAGGCAGTACTCACCCTGATATTTTTTGGAAGCTGTCAGCACAACGCCGGATGCACCTTTCTCATCCTCTGCTGCAATGCCGATTTTTGCTGCTTCCGGAACAACTGCAAACTGTTTTTCCTGCTCAGCGATCAGTTTGGAATAATCAAAAGATTTTGTATCCACTTTGCTTCCATTTACCTGATATCCTATACCCTCTGAGGTTGTATATTCACCATTGTATGCAAAGGTTACTTTTCCGTTTTCAATAACCCACTGACCATTCTTGTTGTTTGCCAGACCGTTGTATCCAAAATCAACTTTTCCGCCGTCCAGGTACCACCAGCCGTTCTCATTTTTCTCTACGCTGTTGCAGTCAAAGTTTACTTTTCCATCTTCAATTCTCCACCAGCCATTCTCGTTTTTCGCTATTCCAGTATAACCAAAATCAACTTTTCCGTTGGTAATCTTCCACCAGCCATTCTCATTTTTTGCTACTGTATTTACGGAAAAATCTACTTTACCATTGCGGATCAGCCACCAGCCATTCTGGTTCTTTGCTACGGTGTTTGCAGAAAAGTCTACTTTACCATTGCGGATCAGCCACCAGCCATTCTGGTTCTTTGCTACTGTATTTGCGGAAAAATCTACTTTACCATTGCGAATCAGCCACCAGCCGTTCTGGTTCTTTGCTACGGTGTTTGCTTTGAAATCAACCTTACCGTTCTTTACATACCACCAGCCGTTTTCGTTTTTTACTACGTCTGTGCCGCTTGTTACTTTCTTTCCGTTTTTGTAATACTGCCAGTTACCTGCTGAAATTCTCTTCAGTCCGGTATAACCTGCTGCCTGAGCGGTTGTTGTCAGAGCAGAAGGTGCTGCCACACCTGTGAAAGTAAGGCAAGCTGCCACTGCGATCAATGTAGCCAATACTTTTTTCTTTCTCATAGAAAAATCCTCCTTCTTCATTGCCGAACCCCTATGTCCGATAGCTTTATTATACAGTGTTCACACTTTCTTCACAAATACAGAAAAGCTATCTAGTCATAACCTGCAGTTATGGATAGATAGCCTTTCTCTCATACTAAATCATTTTTAGTCCCGGAAATCAATTGTATCCTTTGAAAATCCAACCTTTACCGTAGTTCCTTCTCCCAATTCGGACTGTATCTGAATGGTATGCCCCAGCTTTTGTAATACTTCCCTGCACAGATA
>OGRK01002141.1_pt1 | contig 10683 bp, 8 predicted proteins | sample 1553471 | NCBI WGS metagenome assembly OGRK01 (sample SAMEA2580080, study PRJEB22360) | human gut metagenome | biome: human gut; feature: human-associated habitat; material: faeces | place: Denmark | collected 2008/2010
TCGCGCCGCGAGAGGCGCTGCGCCCTGCGGTCGTTGTCGGTCGATCCGCTGTCGGCAACGGCGACGTCCGTCTCTGCGGGACGTTGTATCGCGGCGTGGGGGGCAAAGCCGAAAACCATCTCCGTGAAGAGAACGACGACGAACGCCGCAGCGAGATATTTTAATGAAAATCGCTTCAAAATTCCAAAAAAATTCATACCTTTGCCGACGAGTCGGCAAAACCGCCGGAATCGGGCCTTCGTGATTGTCTGAGGCCGATTTTGCATCCGACAAAGATAGGTAAAAAATTAGAGAAACACCATAGTTAATCCCACTTTTGCCATGCGGCGTCTGGTTTTTATCATATCGCTTTGCGTATGCTTCGCACTGAGTGCGAACGGAGCCGGAGCGGAAAATATTGCGCGCGGGGTACGGGTTATCGTCATCGATGCGGGCCACGGCGGGCCGAAATTTCCCGGAGCGCACTATCGCGGAATCTACGAGAAGGATCTCAACCTGAAAGTGGCGCTCAAACTGGGCGCGCTTATCGAGCGGGAACTTCCCGAAGTGAAGGTGGTCTACACCCGCAAGACCGACAAGCAGTTTTCCGAGTCGCTGACCAAGGATTTGCAGGCGCGGGCCGACATCGCCAACAAGGCCGAGGGCGACCTGTTCTTTTCGATTCACACCAACGCGGCGCCCACCGCGGCGGCGCGGGGCGTCGAGACGCTCATCATGGGCGAAAGCCCGCTCGAACAGCGCATCAACGACGAGGTGCTCTTCGCCAACAACAAGGAGGAGTTCATCGACATGAGCGACCAGCGCACGGCGGCGATCGTGCGGGCCTATATCTCCAATCTGCGTTTCACCTACGGCGAGTACAGCGAGGCGATGGCGCGGCTGTTGGAGAAGAACTACAAGCAGGCGGGGCGGTACGTGCGCAAGACCAAACCCCAACTGCTCAAAGTACTCTATGCGACCAACATGCCGGGCGTGCTGACCGAAATCGGTTTCATGTCCAATCCCGAAGAACTGCGCTACATGTGTTCCGAGAAGGGACAGAACGAGATCGCCCGTTCGCTGTTCAACGCCGTGAAGGACTATGTGAATTTCGTGCGGGGTATGCAATTGGTCGAAGAGTGCGACGACGCCACGACGCAGGCCCCGGTCGAACCGGCGCCCGTTGTGTCCGAACCCGCTCCGCAGCCTGCGAAGGCCGCTGCTGCGAAGAAGCCGTCGAGCGGCTATACGATTCAGATTCTTGCCAGCACCAAGCGTCTGAAATCCAATGACTGGCAATTCAAGAGCTACAAGAACAAGGTGATCGAGCTGCGTTCCGCGGGCCGCTACCGTTATAAGTATTGTGTGGGTCGTTACGCGACGCAGGCCGAAGCCAAGCGTGCGCTGTCGCAGGTGAAGAAGAGCTTCGGCGACGCTTACATCGTGCGTTACGAAGGCGATGCGATCGCCCGATAAACATTCCGAATTATGAGACGAGAGGTAAAGATAGGCGTGTTCGCCGTCGTCATGCTGGGCTGCCTGTGGGGCGGCATCCGCTTTTTGAGCGGCATCGATATTTTCAGCCGCAACATTCCCTATTATGTGGCTTATCCGGAGATCAGCGGGATCCGGCCCGCCACGCCCGTCACCATTCAGGGTGTGAAGGTCGGGACGGTCACCGCGATCGGCTTCGATCCTTCGGTGAGCCGCGACGTCGTGTTGCAGCTCACCGTGCGGCGCTCCTTGTCGGCGATCAGCCGCGTGATGCTGTCCAGACGCATCGTCTGCAACGAATCCCCGCCGACGGTCAGCGCCCGGAGCGAGTCGATCGAGGCCCGCACGGTACGCAGTTCCCGCCTGTAACGCGCCTCGTAAGAGGCGTATCCGGCGATCATCAGCTGCCCGTAGCTTTCGGCCTGGTAGAGGTGGTAGAGGGTCCGGTTGACGGCGCTGCGCTTGGTATGCAGCAGAGCGTAACTGCGGTCGGGCGCCGAGAAACGGACCGCCACCCGGTAGACGTAGCCCACCGAGAGAATACAGACCGCAATCAGCAGGAGATAGCCCGCCACGATCTTCGTTTTGACGAATTTCGACTCCTTCACAGGCCCAAATATACGAAAAAGCCCGGAAACCCGCGTGCGGAAAATGCACGGCGGCACGATTTAATGCTTATCTTTGCGGCGAGGGCACGGACAAAACCGGCGCACGAAAACCATGAGAAAGCATTGGGTACTGATTACGATAACGATTGCCGCCGTGCTGGCGGCGGCTGCCTACTTCCGGTTCTTCTTCGTCTTCGGCGAGGGCGTCAAGAGCGGAGAACTGAACTACGTCGTCTACAAGGGCGTGCTTTTCAAGACCTACGAAGGCAAACTGATCCAGACCGGCATCCGCTCGAAAGCCGCCGGGTCGATCCAGTCCTACGAGTTCGAGTTCTCGGTCGAGAACGAAGCGCTGGCGCGCGAGCTGATGCTGCAAGGGGGAAAGACGCTCGAACTGCACTATAAGGAGTATTTCGGGGCGCTGCCCTGGCGGGGCTTCACGAAGTTCGTCGTCGACAGCATCATCACCGTCCGGCCTGCGGAGCAGGGAAAACAGGGCGTCGACCGATAAAGCGGCCCGCTCCGCACAAACGAAAAAACGTTGCAGGCAAAGGCCCTGCAACGTTTTTTTTCGAATCTGTTCCGGGTTTTCTAAAACTCCTTGACCTTGCCGCGGTTCAACAGCGGCAGCAGGAACGAGATGACCGCCGCCGCAAGCCAGAAGATCGCCACAGGGCCGAAATCGTAGTGTTTCACCCCGTCGGCGGCAACGGTGATGTTGGAGTCGATCAGCCAGCCGCTCGCCACGTCCTGAATGCCCGCAGCGATATAGGAAGTCATCCCCACGACGCCCAGTGCGGCGCCCGTAGCCTTCCGCGGCACGATGTCGACGGCCATCAGGCCCCCCAGGAAGCAGATCAGCACGCCGATGGCGATGCCGAACAGCACCATCGACAGCACGTTGACCCACATGGCGTTGCCTCCGTAGAAGAACAGCGCCAGCGCCGCGGCGTTCAGCACGCCGAAAATCAGCGCCGGAACCTTCCGGTCGCCCTTGAAGAGCTTGTCCGAGAACCACCCCGAGAGCACCGTGCCGAGAATGCCCAGCAGCGCGTTGATCGAGACCACCGAGATCGCCTCGACGTCCGAAAAACCCTTCGCCTCCTGCAGGAACAGCACGCCCCAGCCGTTGATCGCGTAGCGCGAGATATACATGAAGGCGCTCGCAGCGGCAAGAATCCATACCGCGGGGGTGCGCAGCACCTGCTTCTGAATCTCCTTCACCGACTTGTCGGCCGAGGCCGCCGGTTTCTCGTGCGCCAGCGCCTCCACCGGAGGCAGACCCTTCGATTCCGGGGTGTCGTGCAGCATCAGCAGGATCACGACCACGCCGATGGCCCCGGCTATCGCCGAGCCGAAGAAGCCCGCCTGCCAGCCTGCGAAGGTCACGATCGAACCCACGAACAGGAACGAGAAGAACTCCCCGAGGTTGTGGCTCGCCGAGAAGAAACCGTAGTAGGTCCCCCGCTCTTTCAGCGGATACCAGCGCGAGAGCGAGATGATCGCCGGGGCGGCGCCCATCGACTGCGACCAGCCGTTCAGGCCCCACATCACGGCGAACGCGATGAAGATCACGGCCGTGGGGATGACCGAGTGCATCAGCCCCAGCACGCCCATCAGCATGTTGGCCGCCGCAGAGACGATCAGGCCGGTGGCCATGAAGCGTTTGATGTTGCAGTAGTCGGCGATGAATCCGTTGACGAATTTGCCGATGGCATAGGCGAACAGCAGCGCCGAGCCGATAACGCCCAGCTGCGAGGCGTCCAGCGAGCCGCTGTCGAGAATCGGTTTCTTCATCACGTTGAGGCTCGTCCGGCAGACGTAGTAGAGGCTGTAACCGAGCGTGGCGGCGATGAAGGCCTGCATGCGCAGGCGGCGGTAGTATTTGTCGCGGGCGGCCTCGTCCATCTCCCGGGCGGGAGCGGGGGCGCTGATGCGGTAGAAGCGGGAAATGCGGTTCATTGCAGCTCCTTAATTATGCAGCCCGCGCGAGCGGAGGTAGGATATCAGCAGTTCGGGACGGTCCGTCTGGATCATCGTGGCCCCCATGTCGACCAGCTTCCCGTAGACTTCCGCCGGGTCGCCGCCGAAGGCCGCATCGTCGTCCAGCCCGCCGCAGAGCGAGGCCCAGAGCGAGTTGACCCACAGTTTCGAGCCGCCCGCCACGACCTTGTCCATGCACTCCTTCACCTCGGGGGTGTATTTGTTCCAGCAGACCTCGTAGGCAAGCGGCGCGATGCCCTTTTCCTGATACTCGGCGAAAAGCGCCCTGCCCTGCGGCTTGAGGATGTCGATGATCGGCATGTACATCATGTTGCGCGGATGCTCGGCGAACTTCGCGGCCACGGCATCCGTGCTGCGCTTGCCCTTGATCAGAATCTGGTCCGTGACGCCCAGCTCCTCCGTGACGGCCAGCACCAGGTCGTAGTACTCGTAACCCTGGTCGACATTGACCACGATCCGGTCCTTGCACACCTCCAGCGCCTCGCGGAGCGTCGGCATACGGTGCGTCGTCTTCACGCCGTGACCCGTCTTCAGCACGCACCGCCGGATCGAGTCGTAGGTGATGTCGCAGACGCGGCCCTTGCCCGAAGTCGTGCGGTCGATCGTCCGGTCGTGGCAAAGCACCAGCACACTGTCCTTCGTGAGTTTCAGGTCCAGCTCCATGATGTCCACGCCCATGCCGATCACCGATTCGATGGCGGCGATCGAGTTCTCGGGGTAGTTGCGCCAGTCGCCCCGGTGCGAAGCCACGACGACGTTTTTGGAGCGGGGGTTGTGGATTTCGGCGACGATCGCCGCAGCGCGGTTTCCGGAAACCGGTTCGGTTTGCGTGCAGGCCCCGAGCAGGGGAAGGCAGGCGAAAAGGATCAGCAGTTTTTTCATTTTTAGAAATTTAAATTGGGTTAAATAAGGTACATAAAACAGCGCTCCGCAAAACCATGCGGAACACCCACCCGGCCCTATCTCCGCGAACGAAAACCGAAATCGTCCGAAGGCCCGTACAAATGTAACGAATTTTCGCGCAAATGCAACACTCCCGGATAAAAAATCGCAACGTCCGTTACGTATGCCGGGGTCTTTTTTCGTACTATATACAGGCAAGGTCCCCGATTAACGGGCAAAACCGCCCGCCCGAACAAACCAAACCGACGAAACCCGAAGAACACCCCCCCGGCCAAAACCGAAACCGAAACCGCCCGCACTCCGACACCGGAAATTTCCGCCTCCCGGCAGCTCCCCGGGATGAAATTCGTCATCTCCGAAACCCGCCCGACGCCTCTCCCGCCGATCCGAAAGCCCCGTCCGCCCCGTCGTCCTGCGAACCGGATCATAACCCCTGCATGGGGTCCCGCCCGCCATACGAATGTCCTGCAAAGAGACATTCGAAAAACTTTATCGAAAAACGATAAATATTTTTTGATATTCAAAATTTGTTCCTATATTTGTCGCCGTAACGATCCAAAAACAAAACATCAGCGACTATGGATTTACTCACAGTAGAACACGTCACCAAACGCTACGCTTCGCACACGGCGCTCGACGACGTATCGCTCGCCATCCCCAAAGGTTCGGTCTACGGACTGCTCGGACCCAACGGAGCCGGCAAGACGACCCTGATCCGCATCATCAACCGCATCACGGCGCCCGACGCGGGCCGCGTGCTGTTCGGCGACCGGGAGATCGCTCCCGACGACATCTACCGCATCGGCTATCTGCCCGAGGAACGGGGTCTCTACAAGAAGATGAAGGTCGGCGAACAGGCCGTCTTCTTCGCCCGTCTCAAGGGCCTTTCGCGCCGCGAAGCCGTCGTGCGGCTGAAGCAGTGGTTCGTCCGGTTCGGCATCCAGGAGTGGTGGGACAAGAAGGTGGAGGAACTTTCGAAAGGCATGGCCCAGAAGGTGCAGTTCATCGTCACGATCCTGCACGAACCCGAGCTGCTGATCTTCGACGAACCGTTCTCGGGCTTCGACCCGATCAACGCCAATCTGCTGAAAGACGAAATCCTGGCGCTGCGCGACAAGGGCGCGACGATCATCTTCTCGACGCACAACATGTCTTCGGTGGAGGAGATCTGCGACCACATCACGCTGATCAACAAATCGCGCAACATCCTCTCGGGCGAGGTCGACGAAATCCGCCGCCGCCACGGCTCCAACATCTTCGAAGTGGCCTACCGCGGCGAGGAGCAGACCCTGCGGCAGGCCGTCGCGGGCCGCTGCGAAATCCTCGACGGCACGCAGGAGGAGTCGGTCTACCGGACGCTCAAGCTCCACGTCGAGAGCGACGCCGACGTGCGCGGGGTCATCAGCGCGGTCAACGACGCCGTCGAACTGCGTTCGTTCCGCGAGATCATCCCCTCGATGAACGACATTTTCATCAGAGCCGTGAACGGCTCGTTATGAAAAGCCGTTCCGGCCAGACGACAATCCCCCGTTGAAGAGGGGAGGAGTTTCGAAAACCAACGACAAACGACTTAATCACATCCTGTCATGTCCAACATATCCATCATCATCCAGCGCGAGTTCAACGAGCGCGTACGTAAAAAATCCTTCATCATCACCACCTTGCTGATGCCCGTGCTGATGATCGGGCTGATGGCCGCCCCGGCGCTCATCATGCAGTTCTCGCGGGGCGACGAGAAGGTCATCGCCGTCATCGACGACAGCGGGCTGGTGGCCCCGAAACTCGAAAACGACGAGGAGATCCGTTTCGAGACCACGGAACTCCCGACCGAGGAGGCCCGCAAGCAGCTGACCGACAAATTCGGCGTGCTCTACATCGGCGGCGACATCCTGAAAAACCCGAACAACGTCCGGCTCTACGCCAACTCGTCGTCGTCGCTCTCCCTCGAAAGCAACATCACGGGGCAGATCGAACGCATCCTCGAAGCCGAGAAACTCAAGGCCTACAACATCGAAAACCTCTCGCAGATCCTCGACGAGGTGAAGACCTCGGTCAACATGCAGACCTTCCGCAACGACAAGTCGCAGGAGGAGGACACGCAGGCGCAGTCGTCGGCCGTGGCCACGGGCGTGGGTTACGTCCTGGGATTCATCCTCTACATGTTCCTGCTGATCTACGGCTCGATGGTCATGCAGTCGGTGATCGAGGAGAAGAACAACCGCGTGCTGGAGGTGATGGTCTCGTCGGTGCGCCCCTTCGACCTGATGATGGGCAAAATCCTCGGCGTGGCTTCGGTGGCTATCGTACAGGTGCTGCTCTGGGGCGTGCTGATCGCCGGCGTCGGAGCTTTGGTGATGCCCCATCTGATGCCCGAAGACGTGATGGCGAGCGCCCAGGCCATGCAGCAGGGCATGCCCGACGCGGCTTCGATGTCCGGCATGAACCCCGAGATGCTGCAAGCCGTGGCCGCCATGACCGACCTGGGCTATATCGTCAAGATCTTCGTCAGTCTGCTGCTGTTCGTCTTCGGCGGCTACCTGCTCTACTCGGCGATGTTCGCCGCCGTGGGTTCGGCCGTGGACAACGTGCAGGACGCCTCGCAGCTGCAAATGCCCATCACCCTGCCGATCATCCTCGCGCTGTTGATGATGTTCGTCGTCATCAAGGACCCCAACTCGCAACTGGCCTTCTGGTTCTCGATCATTCCGTTCACCTCGCCGATCGTTATGATGGCACGCATCCCCTACGACATTCCGCTGTGGGAGGTCGCTCTCTCGCTCGTGGTGCTCTACGCCTCGTTCGTGGGCATGGTGTGGTTCGCGGCGAAGATCTACCGCGTGGGCATCTTCATGTACGGCAAGAAACCGTCGCTCAAGGAGCTGTTCAAGTGGATACGGTACAAGTACTGACGCCGGGCGTCAATTAAAAATGAAAAATTAAGAATTAAAAATTGGCACCTGTTTTTCTGTTATCAAAATAACAGATTCTTAAAATATTTTCATAAATTTGTCCCGAATTAGGACTTACCGAAAATCATTTCAACAAAATACTTAAAAATCAAATAGCTATGATCTCGATCGACAACTACGATTTCAAAGGCAAGCGCGCGATCATCCGCGTGGATTTCAACGTGCCCCTCAACGAGAAGGGCGAAGTGACGGACGACACGCGCATCCGCGCCGCCATCCCCACCATCAAGAAGGTGCTCGCCGAGGGCGGCTCGGTGATCCTGATGTCGCACATGGGACGTCCCAAGAAGAATCCCGATCCCAAATACTCGCTCGAGCAGATCGTTCCCGCCGTCGAGAAAAACCTCGGCACGAAGGTCGAGTTCGCCGGCGACTGCATCGGTGAGAAGGCCGCCGAAATGGCCAAAAACCTCAAGCCCGGACAGGTTATGCTGCTGGAAAACCTGCGTTTCTACGCCGAGGAGGAGGGCAAGCCCCGCGGCCTGGCCGAAGACGCCTCGAAGGAGGAGAAGGACGCCGCCAAGAAGGCCCTGAAAGAGGGTCCGCAGAAGGAGTTCGTCAAGAAACTCGCTTCGCTGGCCGACTGCTATATCAACGACGCGTTCGGCACGGCCCACCGCAAGCACGCTTCGACCTACCTGATCGCCAAACAGTTCCCCAACGACAAGATGTTCGGCTACCTGATGGAGAAAGAGGTGAAGGCCATCTCCTCGCTGATGGAGGCCCCGGCCCATCCGTTCTGCGCCATCGTGGGCGGATCGAAGGTTTCGTCGAAGATCGGCGTGATCAAGGCGCTGATCGAGAAGGTCGATTCGATCATCATCGGCGGCGGCATGACCTACACCTTCGCGGCTGCGCAAGGCGGTAAGGTCGGCGGCTCGATCTGCGAACCCGACATGTTCCCCGTAGCGCTCGAGATCCTCGAGCTGGCCAAGAAGAAGGGCGTGCAGCTGGTCATGTCGCCCGACGCGCTGATCGCCGACGCATTCTCGGCAGACGCCAACACCAAGGAGGCGCCGGCCAACGACATTCCCGACGGATGGGAGGGTCTGGACATCGGCTCGGAGGGCAAAAAGGTCTTCCGCGAGCACATCCTGGGCTGCAAGACCATCCTCTGGAACGGCCCCGTGGGCGTGTTCGAGATCGACAAGTTCGCAACCGGCTCCAAGGAGGTGGCCCAGGCCATCGCCGAGGCTACGAAGAACGGCGCCTACTCGCTCATCGGCGGCGGCGACTCGGTAGCCTGCATCAACAAGTTCGGGCTGGCCGACAAGGTTTCCTATGTCTCGACGGGCGGCGGCGCCTTGCTGGAGTACATGGAGGGCAAAGAGCTTCCGGGCGTTGCGGCCATCCGCAAATAAGCCGGGCTTCCGAACAAGATACGAACAGACAGGGGTGCTCCGGCAAGTACGGACACCCCTGTCGTCACTAAAAACCCGAACCTATGAAAAAGATTTTCATTTTTGCAGCAACAGTAGCTTGTATGGCAAGTTGTCAGAATACATCCAAGACGCCGGCTATCGACATGGCCAATTTCGACCTTTCGGTCGCTCCCGACGCCGATTTTTACCAGTACGCCACGGGCGGCTGGCAGAAGAACAACCCGCTGAAGCCCGAATATTCGCGTTACGGCTCGTTCGACGTGCTGCGCGACAACAACGAGAAGCGCATCAACGAGCTTTTCTCGGAGATGACCAAGATCAGCGCCGCGCCGGGAAGCGTCGAGCAGAAGATTTCGGACCTCTACAAGATGGGTCTCGATTCGACGCGTCTGAACGCCGAGGGCGCCGCGCCGCTGAAGAGCGCCGTCGGGGAGATTCTCTCCGTCGGGGACCGCGGACAGCTGACCGGCATCGTGGCCAAACTCCACACGACGGTAGCCAATCCGTTCTTCGGCGTGGGCGTGCAGGCCGATCTGATGAACAGCGACATCAACGCCCTCTATATCTCGCAGTCGGGGCTGACGATGGGCAACCGCGACTACTACCTCGATCCTGAGAACGAGCATATCCGCAAGGGCTACAAGGAGTATCTGGGCAGGATATTCCGTTTTGCGGGCATTCCCGAAGCCGATGTCGAAAAGGCGGTCGCCGGCGTGATGAACGTCGAGACGAAGCTGGCCGAGAAGTCGTGGTCGAACGTCGAGCTGCGCAACATTCCCGCGCAGTACAACCCCACGGCGAAGGCCGATTTCGAGAAGACTTACGACGCCATAGACTGGGAGGCCTACTATAAGGCCATGGGCATCGGCGACTTCGAGACGATCATCGTCACCACGCCGTCGGCCGTCGCCAACGCCAACGACCTGCTGAAAAACGCCCCGCTGGAGGATATCCGCTACTACCTCGCGGCGCAGTATATCGACGCTGCGGCACCCTACTTGAGCGACGACTTCCAGCAGGCGTCGTTCGACTTCTACGGCAAGGTGATGTCGGGCCAGCAGGAGATGAAACCCCGCTGGAAGCGCGCGATGTCGGTGCCCAACGGCACGCTGTCGGAGGCTGTCGGCGAGATGTACGTCGCCAAATACTTCCCCGCCAAGGACAAGGAGCGCATGCTGACGCTGGTGAAGAACCTGCAGACGGCGCTCGGCCAGCACATCGCGGCGCTCGACTGGATGTCGGACGCCACCAAGGCCAAGGCGCAGGAGAAGCTGGCCGCCTTTACGGTGAAGATCGGCTATCCCGACAAGTGGAAGGACTATTCGACGCTGGAGATCGACCCCT
>OGRK01002157.1_pt1 | contig 10623 bp, 10 predicted proteins | sample 1553471 | NCBI WGS metagenome assembly OGRK01 (sample SAMEA2580080, study PRJEB22360) | human gut metagenome | biome: human gut; feature: human-associated habitat; material: faeces | place: Denmark | collected 2008/2010
TGTACAGGAGGTGCCGGGTGCAATAAAAAATTTATTGAGGATGAAACCGGGTATAAGCATGGAGAAGATATGTTTAATTTTGCTATTCCAGGCATTATGGGAGAGGGACTTCGCATGGCATGGGAGGCTGGTGCAGACCATGTGCCGGTGAGAATTGAACAGGCAGCTGCAATAGAAGGTGTGGATGATCTTCCAGCAAGTGTCGGAAATGTGATGTCACAGCCCAACCTCCTGGTTAATCTTCAGGGGAAACGAATCATGAACGAGGATCAGATGCAGAATACAACGTTTCTTTCAAATGCTGTATCCCACCAGAAAGACAGAGTTGGAATTTCGATCATTGATTCTTCCATTGCCAGATATTACATGAGAAATGGAGTGGATAACGTTTCTATGGTTCGTCCGGATCCGGATGTATCAGATTTTGCAGACGCAATAAAGATGGCACAGGAGAAGGGAAATACCGGGCTGTTTATTGCGGATTCGATAGAAGAACTTGCGGAGAAAGCAGGAATAAATATTGACAATCTGGTAGATACCGTTGAGGAATACAATGATTTTTGCGACAGTGTTGATGAAGAATTTTTTAAGGATAAGAGGTATCTGAGACCGTTGACAAAAGCTCCGTATTATGCGGCAAGAATCCGTCCGGGCGGATATGGAACCGTGGGAGGAATCCGGGTTAATGAAAATTGTGAGGCCTGTGATAAGGATTTTGAGCCGATTCCGGGATTGTACGCAGCGGGTGCAGATGCATGTAATCTGTATGATGACAGTTATATGTTTCTTTTACCGGGAAATTCCATGGGATTTGCGGTAAACTCAGGGCGAATTGCCGGTATAAGTGCAGCGGAATATGTAGAAAACGAAGAGTAAAAATATGTAATAACTGGGAGGCATAATATGGCGGGCATTACGATTGATGGAAAAAAATTAGAGGTACCGGATAATAAAAATGTCCTGGAATGCGCACTTGATGCAGGAATATATATTCCACACCTTTGCCACCATAAAGACCTGAATCCGTTAGGATCATGCCGTATGTGTATTGTAGAAGTAAACGGACAGGATGGAGTAATGGCATCATGTACGCTTGAGGCAAAAGATGGAATGGTCATAACGACAAAAAGTCAAAAACTGGATCAGCTCAGGAGACTGGCATTGGAACTTTTACTGGCAGGACATCCGGAAGACTGCTCGACATGTCCGAAATATGGAAACTGTGAACTGCAAATGCTGATTCAATATATAGGCCCGAAAACAGGACGCCTGAAAATGAGAACAAAGGGATTTTCGGAAAATGAAAAGAATCCTCTTATTATACATGATATGAACCGATGCGTACTTTGCGGCAGATGTGTCCGGGCATGCAACGAGCTGCGAGGGGTAAAGGTACTTCATTATCAGAAAAAAGAAATGGAAACTTATGTGGGTACCTTACATGACAGGTTGTTAAAAGATTCCGATTGCCGTTTTTGTCAGGCATGCGTTGAAGTATGTCCAACAGGTACAATACGCGATAAGCTTATTAATACAGATGAAACAAAAGAGGATGCTGTTGTGCCATGCCGTCATGCATGCCCTGCCCATACGGATATTCCGAGGTACATACGATATGTCAGAAGTGGAAATTATGATGCTGCCGCAGCAGTAATCCGGGAAAAAGTTCCATTTCCGAAAGCATTGGGATATATATGCAGTCATGTATGTGAGCTGCATTGTAAAAGAAAGGAAGTCAGTGATTCTATGGCTATCCGCGGTATCAAAAGATATGCTGCGGAACATGACACCGGACTGTACTGGAAAGGAAAAGGAAAACAGCTGCCGGATACAGGGAAAAAAGTCTGTATTGTTGGCGCGGGACCGGCAGGAATGACAGCTGCATATTATCTCAGAAAACAGGGACATGATGTGACAATTAAAGAGGCGCTTCCATCAGTCGGCGGGATGATGGCTTACGGTATTCCTGCATATCGGCTTCCGAGAACTATTATACTGGAGGAAGCAAAAGTAATAACGGATCAGGGTGTTAAAATAGAAAGGAATGAAAAAGTCGAAAAACCGGCAGATTTACGTAAGGATTATGACGCAGTGCTTATGGCAATCGGAGGACACAAAGGTGTACGGTTACCAATGGAGGGCAGCAGTCTGGAAGGCGTAATTCTGAATGTTGATTTCCTTAAAAACTGCGGCATGGGGAAAGCAACAGGAATGGGAAAGAAAGTAATTGTACTTGGCGGTGGTAATGTTGCATTTGACTGTGCAAGATCCGCAAAGAGACTTGGAGCTGAAGAAATCCATGTGGCATGTCTGGAAGCACGGGAACATATGACTGCTGATGAAGAAGAAATACAGCAGGCGGTAGAAGAGGGGATCATGATACATCCGGCACAGACGTTTGAGAGGATTACCGGAACCGGACATGTGACGGGTGTTGATTTTATGAATGTGAAATCTTTTACGTTTGATGAAAATCATCGGGCTGTGATACACAGGGAGGAAAATTCCGAACATCATATTGAAGCGGATACCGTAATTTTTGCTGTAGGACAAAGACCTGATATTACCGAAGAGGCAGGATTGGCACTTGGAAGAGGAAACAGTATTGCAGTAAGGGATATTGAAACAGACAAGGCAACTTCTGTAGATGGAATATTTGCAGCAGGGGATGCGATTTATGGAACAAAATCTGTTATTATGGCGATAGAATCCGGTAGGGAGGCTGCAGCACAGATTGATCAATATCTTGGCGGAAATGGCGATATTTCGGAAAAACTGGCACCGGAACAGAAACCGGATGCTTATATAGGTATATGTGAAGGCTTTGGATATATGCAAAGAAAAAACAGATGTATTGATTCTCCGGAGAGCCGTTGTAATAATTTTGAACTGTTTGATCATGGTATATGCGATTCGGATATATGCGCAGAAGCCGGAAGATGCCTGCAATGTGATTTAAGACTTCAGATTTCAAAACCTAGGGTCTGGGGAGACTATGCAGAGGGAAAGGAGGAAAAGTAGATGGAGATTCTGAATAAGGTCGGGAGACTGTCTGCACAGGAAATGCTTGAAAAAATCGAAAAAGCTGCGCTTATAAACTATGGACTGCACAGATATCCAGTCAAAGAATACTTTTCCGGAAATCCTGGGAAAAGAATTGTTGCATCATTGGATAATGCAGATACGGATCACGTTCTTCTTGAAATTTTAAGAGAAAATCCTGACAAAATTTTTGAGGGAATTGAAATTGCGGCAGAATTATCCGGAACCAGCGATAAGGTACTTCATATTCCGGACGAAGAGACAGAACTGATGGATTCGTTGAAAATATTGGCACAGAAATATGATGTTGCACTGATTTCCGGTATTGTGGATGTAAGAATAGAACAGGAATGTATCTATCTTCATATTGTATCCGCAAAGGAACTGGCAGATGTATTTTATGACTGTTATATTCCCGGTATTTATGTTTCTGTAAATGGAAATAAACTCTGTAAAGTCGCAAAGAATACTAAAATTGCCAGCCTGTTTGAAAGCGAGGGAATCACGGATATAAAAGGTATTCTGGGCGGATATGTATGGCATGATCCGGCATTTGCAGAAAAAACAGTGGGAGAAGCAGACCTGTCCAATGGTGTTTTGTGTACAGCAACTTCGAAAGACTGTATTGTACAGATAACGCAAAAAAAATTACTGGCATCCAGAAAAACAAGTTGCGGAAAGTGTGTGTTTTGCAGGGAAGGTTTAATACAGCTGGAGTATATGCAGCGTGAAATCATGGAGGGAAAAGGAAAAAATGAATTTTTGGAACTGACCGACGAAATTGGAGCTGCAATGTGCTTTTCCACATCGTGTTCTGTAGGACAGACATCCGCAAAAATTGTGCTTAGCGCAACAGAACAATTTGAAGAGGAATATGAGGCACATATTAGGAAAAAAATATGTCCTGCCGGGGCATGCACCGCTTTCGTAAATATTTATATTGATCCCTCCGTATGCAATGGGTGTGGGGAATGTATGGATATCTGTCCAAAAGATTGCATTGAGGGAAAAAACGGCTACATTCATATGATTGATACATTCGACTGCACGAAGTGTGGAAAGTGTATTTCTGCATGTGAAGAGGAGGCAATCATAAAGACTACGGGAAAGGTACCGAAACTCCCAAACAGACTCACAAAGGTCGGACGGTTCAGGAAACACTGAGCGTTTTACGTGCCTGTCGCGGAGTCATACCATAGATTTCTTTAAAAAGACGGTTAAAAATAGTCTGGTTTGTAAAACCGCATGTATTCATAATTTCAGAGATGGAAAGATCCGTACTTGAAAGAAGGCGTCCGGCATGGGAAATTCGTACTTCGTTCAGATAGCGAAGGAAGGTCAGTCCCATATGCTGTTTGAAAAAACGGCAAAAATATTCCCGGCTGAATCCAACATAGTCCGCGGCATCTTCCAGAGAAAGCTTTTCCGTATAATGTTCATTTACATAAGAAATCAGTTCGCGGATGGTACGGTTGCCGTGTCCGGAAGCTGTTTCCGGAGGCGCATATTCGGAAAAATATTGAATTAAGTCAGCAAGCATCAGCAATGCTGTTCCATCGGAGCGCATGGCTCGGGGGCTTGCATTTTTTATATTTGTACGTGTAAGTTCGTGGGCGAGCTGGCACAGATGAATATATTGGATCGCTTTGGGATCATCCAGGGGAACCGGGCGGCATTTGATATGATACAGCTCTAAATTCGGACAGTAAACGGAAAGCAGCTTCTTATCAACATGAATACATAAAAACATATATAATTTTGAATCTGAATGAATGGAATGCACTTCTTTTGAGTCAAAAACAATTAACTGGTTATGTGAAAGTGTAAGCGTGTCATGTTCTGCGTGAATACGGACTTCTCCGTTCAGGCAGAATAAAATTTCCATGGCATCATGCCAATGTGCCGGAATATGTGGGCTTTCCAGCGTTGCCATAGAAACCTGAATGCCAAGATTGCCAAGAGGATGCAGTGCTTCATGATATGCTTTTGCCATAATTAACGCCTTTCTCCATGTCAATATCGTTGTTAAATAAGATAATTATAGCACTGGTATAAAGTCAAAAACAAGGATAAAATACATAATGTAAAACAAAGAAGAGATAGAGAATAAAAAGGAGATGTTAATATGAGTACAATGGCAATAAAGAGTGCAGTAACAATGGATCATGTAAAATCAGGTAAGAAAGCAGACTTTGTATCACGTTTTAAAAAATATATGGAAGATAATGTGGCATATTTCGCAGCAGGTTCTGCAATGATGACCGGAAATGGTTATGCAGCAGGTCAGATTATAAAGAACGCAAGACGACAATTGTTATCTGTCTGAAAATATGATAAAAAAACCACCATCCGGAAATCCGGATGGTGGTTTTTATTTAGCTTTCAACGGAAAACTGATCTTTTCCGACACCACACAACGGGCATACCCAGTTGTCCGGCAAATCCTCAAAAGCCGTTCCCGGTGCGATCCCGTTATCAGGATCGCCGACTGCCGGGTCATACACATATCCACATACATCACATACATACTTTTTCATGGTTAAAATCTCCTTTCCCAGCCTGCCCATGCAGAATCTGTCAATTACTCAATTGTAATTGTATTGCAGGAAGAGCATTTTCTTGCGTCTTCCTTTGGAAGGGCGATAGTCAGGACACCGGATTCGTATTTTGCCTTCACTTCTTCCGGTTTTACATCACCGACATAAAAGCTACGGGAGCAGACACCTGCATACCGTTCCTGTCTCAGAATACGTCCTTTTTTATTTTCTTCATCTTTGTCGAGACCCTTCTGGGCACTGATGGTAAGATACCCGTCTTTGACATCAAGGTTAATTTCATCTTTTTTGAACCCTGGAAGATCTACAGCAAGTTCATACTGATCGTCTTTCTCACGGATGTCTGTCTTCATCAGATTTTTAGCCTGTTTCCACTGATTCCTGATTTACAGGTATGTTTCTTTTCTGTTTACAGGTTTTATTTTATCGTTTGCGCTTGAAAAAACAAGAAACTGTAGATACAATAAATCAAAAAGAAATTGTGCTCTCAGCACAGGGGAAAAAGGAGTATGCATCATGGACGGAACACAATGGGAATGTAACAGTTCAGATACGTTGCTGAATGATTTTTTTTCACAGGATGATTTAAAACAGCTTGCGGTTGATGCCGGAATCATGTTGGAATGTCCGCTGCTGGTACTGGATGATACCTTTCATGTTGTAGCGTATTATTATCCACCCAGTTTTGTGGATAACATCTTTCAGGAGGCTGTGCGGTGTGGACAGATCACTTATGAAGCGGGGGCCATTATCAGCAGAAGTTCTGCACTGTGTTCCGGGATGTCAGACTATATAAAGCTGGAAGAAAGTTCTTTCCGGAGACGTTTTGTTCCGTTAAGCAGTGCGGGTGTGAGTCTCGGATATCTGGTCTGTGTCGACACCGATGGACACCTGCAGCAGATTCCGTCGCAAACATGGCACACAGTGGAAATGATTCTGGCGAAACAATTATTTGTCAGCGCAAGCCGGAAGGACAAGTCGTTTGAAACAGCTGCGGATATTCTTATAAATCTCCTGGATGGGGGCTTTTCATCCGAAGCATATTTTCAACTTCAAATTGCCAATACATATCTGGCAGAATTTCACCCGTCTGCATTTGCATTGATTGACCTGAGCGCATACCACAGTATGTATCAGGGAAAACGGCACTTAAAAGAAGAAATAAACAAACGCTTTCCGTCGTCCCATTCTTTTGTATATCAGGGAGAGGTGTTTCTGTTTCTCGGAGGTACGAAAGATATGAAATTGTTTTTCTCGTTATCGGAAGAGTTTCACTTAAAGATCATAATATCGGATCCGGTAAACACTATGTTTTCTTTACCGGAACTTTACCGCACAGCACGGGAGGCACTGGAACTGATGCGTGATGACCGCTTTCAGGGAAATGGTGTCTGTATGGTATCGCAATTGCGGACGGCACTTCTTCTTCATAGTATCAAAGACCGAAGCGATCTGATTTCTCCGGAAGTCCGTAAGCTCGCATTTTATGACCGGAAAAAAGATGCACAGTACTGTGAGACACTGTACTGGTATCTTGCGTATGGGCGTTCGCTAAAGAAAACATGTGATGCACTTTATACCCATCGCAATACCGTGCTCTACCGCATCAGAAAGATGCAGGAGGATTTTTCCATTCCATTGAATGAAGGGTCGGCATATGCAGGGCTGTTGCTTGGGGTATCCATGAGTTTATTTGAGACAAGGGGAGCCGGTTTTTTTGTGGAAAAGTATGAGTATACAGATGAGCCGGAACAAAAGGGCGAATTAGGCGATTGTGAAACAAGTTTGCAATCCTGATCATAGAAAAAAACAATCAAAACCGCAGAAAATCAGCATCAAGGTCGATACCAGAAGCGCGGACAAAATAATTTGTGTGGGGATTCTGACATCTGCCCATAAACGGGTCTATATTGAGGCAAATGGAGAGGTGGAACAGTTATTTGAAACATCCGACAAAGAATTTATACGGAGTGTTTTTATAGAAAATACGGATGTAGATACGGTTAAGATTTCCGGGATTGCTACAATGTTAAGCGATTCAGAGCAGAATGCAGGAAATACACAGCGATAGAAAATCAAAAATTGTAATTTTTTGTATGAGGTAAGTATGGAGTTATATCATGCAAGTAAGAGAGCAAAAAGACAGATATATTTTTTGCTCTCTTTTTGCTGTATCGAAAATTTAAGACAAAAATAAAAAGAACAATTCAAAAAACATGGCATATTGATGTCAAAAATCTTCGGATAAAATAAACATGAAACGGATGTCAATAAATATAAAATTCGGAATATGTAGGGAGGCGTATTGCTATGAAACATAAAAACATTAAAATTGCACTCAGTGTTTTTCTTACAGCATTTGCATTTGGGTTAAATATTACAGGAATATCACCGGTTTTGGGAGTCCTGAATACAAAATATCATGCATATGGGACCAGTATGGTTCAGATGCTTCAGACACTGCCATATCTGTTTATCATGGTGGGATCTTTTTCAATTGGATGGCTAACGACAAAGATCAGCAAAAAAAAGATTATTATGGCAGGATTGCTTATCATAGGTGTGTGTGGCATAGTTCCGTTTTTTACTGAAAGTTTTACCATTTTATTTATATCAAGACTGCTGATAGGATTTGGCTTTGGAGTGACAGGACCATTGAACACAGCGGTTGTTGCGGATTTTATTGAACCTGAACACAGAGCCGGATTTATGGGACTGCATGTGGTTGGAATGGGCGTAGGAGCCATGCTTGGCAATTTAATTGGAGGAATGTTTGCAGGAATTGGTTATAAATATTTTTATCTGGTTTACCTTATTGCATTTTTCTCGGCTTTCGGTGTGGCGGTTAACCTGAAGGAAACGGCACCGTTAAAAGGAGAGAAAGTATCTGACATGAAAATGACAGGAATTGTCTGGTTACTTTCACTGACTTCTTTTGCACATACATTGTTTATTAATGCGTATAGCACCAATATTGGGATTTATCTGGCAGATAATATTACATCAGATACAGGCACAACAGGTATTGTGACAGCGGTGAATTCTGCTTTTGCATTGATTTGTGGGATGACATTTTCCAAAATATCCGGCTTGTTAAAAGAATATACACTTCCGGTTTCCATTTTGATTGCGGCAGTGGGATATGGTATTTTATTTTTGGTTCCTGGAATTGCCGGAGTGTATATTGTAAGTGCCCTGTGTGGAGTTTCTCTAAGCTGTTTTATGGCAATTGCAAGCTATCTGTTGTCAATATCAGTCAAAAAAGATGCGGTGGCCAGAGCCAGTGGTATATTTTCTATTGTTGGTGGAGTAGGAGGATTGATTGCGCCTGTATTTATGGGAAAAATTGCATCTGCGGTCTGGCATGAAAATACGCCGGAGAATCAGTTTACAATTGCTTTTTGGGGAATGTTGATAATTGGAGTAATTGCGTTTCTGGGAGTCATCCGAAAGAAAAAGAAATTTTTGGAAGCATAAAGATAATACTGAAAATATAGGGGAGAGCAAAAAAAGCAGGCTTATTTTTGCTCTCTTTTTTTATGCGGAACAAAAAATAGCAAAATTTGTGTATGAAATCATACATATCAAAATAGAAGATTGAAAGAAAAGAAATATAATTAAGAATGATGGTATGGGATACACGAAAGGGACAGCTATGGAAAACATAAGAAAATTAATGCAGTTTTATTTTTTAACAGAATCAGGAACATCGGATCATTATCATCAGAATCCGGAATTGTTTTATATTTTAAAGGGAACACTGGAAGTAAAAATTGACGATAAGGTGTATGAACTCCGGCAGGAAGATATTGTTTTGATTAATGCCAATAAACGTCATACAATGACCGGAAAAGAGGGAATTCTTGCAGCAAGATTCGAAATTGATTTCCACTTACTTGCCGAATATATGGGAACAATGCAGCTTCTGTTCTGGTGCAATACTATAGTGGATAAAAATGCCGCATATGATGAACTGCGAAAGGTATTGGATCAGATTCTTGCCAGATATTTTGAACGGGATGAAAAAGGTGCATTTGATCTGAATGCACTGTACTTTCAGGCTGCCCATATTCTGACAAGCAATTTTTTGATTAATATGGATGATTCCAGATTTGAAAACTGGGATTCACAAAACCGTATCCGTATCAAAAATATACAAAACTACATACAGGCAAATTACCAGAGCCAGATCAGTCTGAATGATCTGGCACAACGCTTATATCTGTCAAATGCTTATTTGTCAAAATATATAAAGAAGAATCTTGGAATGACATTTATCGAATATCTGAATAATGTCCGGTTATTCCATGCAGTGGATGAAATACTTTATACGGAAAAAAATATAACACATATTGCGCTTGATAACGGATTTCCTACATCAGCGGCATTTACAAAAGCATTTCGGGAGAGCTATCATGAAGCACCAAGCGAATACCGGCGAAAAATGCAAAAGATAGAGCAGGAAGAACATGATGAAAAAGAATTAAACGAAAAAAACAGAGACCGGATCATTTCCTATCTGCGCATAAGAGAAAAGGGCGAAATACCGGAGGTTTCGTCAGAAGAACTGTGTGATGTGTACGCAGATAAATCGGAAAAACATACTTCATGTACTTACAGAGCGTGTAATATAGGAGATGTATATTCAATACTCCAGTCGGATGTGCAGGAGCAGATTAAGTTAATCAAAAAGCGAACGGGAATGCAATATATACGTATATGGAATATTCTGTCTAAAGAATATTGCTTTGATGAAAATGACAGATATAATTTCAGAAAACTGGATCAGGTATTGGATTTTTTACTGGAAAATGATATGCGGCCATATATGGAGTTAGGAAATAAACCGTCCCTTTTTATGTATACACCGGAACGTTCGGTCAAGCAGGAAAAAACGGAGAAAATTGTGATACAATTTCGGTAAGCTAGTTTTAAAAAAGGTAAATACAATGAAAAAATTAATTCTTATTGTTATCGGTGCATTAGTGATTTCAGCTTGCGCAAATAAAGACGTTTATTTTAATGG
>OGRK01002161.1_pt1 | contig 10610 bp, 9 predicted proteins | sample 1553471 | NCBI WGS metagenome assembly OGRK01 (sample SAMEA2580080, study PRJEB22360) | human gut metagenome | biome: human gut; feature: human-associated habitat; material: faeces | place: Denmark | collected 2008/2010
GATGATTTTTCCAAATGTGGTCAGATCCGGTGTCACACCAAACCAGCCCTGGGCACCGTCTGCCTGCATACGGAAACCGGTAATGACCTCATCAAAAATCAGCAATGCACCATATTTGTCACAGATAGTACGAAGTCCCTGCAAAAATCCCGGTTTTGGCGGTACGGTTCCCATATTTGCGCCAACCGGCTCCACCAGAATCGCTGCAATCTGTTCTCCATAGGTATCAAAACAATTCTGCACGCTCTCCAGAGAGTTATAATCTGCTGTGATCGTATCTGCGGTGCAGCCTGCCGGGACACCAAGAGAACCCGGAACACCTGCTGTCATAACACCGGAACCTGCCTTTACCAACAGAGCATCGGAATGCCCGTGATAGCAGCCGTTGAATTTGATGATTTTATCTCTGCGTGTAAAACCGCGCGCCACACGAACGGCACTCATCACTGCCTCCGTACCTGAATTTACCATACGCACCATCTCGATGGATGGCACCATGCTGCAGATCAGTTTTGCCATATCCACTTCAATGGATGTTGCTGCACCGTAGCTTAAACCACGCTTTGCATACTCCATCACTGCATCCAGAACCATTGGATGATTATGTCCCAAGATCATCGGTCCCCAGGAACCGATAAAATCTATGTATTCGTTATCGTCCTCATCCCACATCAGCGCTTTGTCCGCTTTTTTGATAAAACGCGGAGTAGAACCGATAGAACCAAAGGCTCGAACCGGAGAATTCACGCCACCCGGAATATATTGCACTGCTTCTTGAAAAAGAGCTTCTGATTTTTTGATCTCCATTATCCGATTCTCCCTTCATCCATACATTTTGCCAGTTCTTCTGCAAAATAGGTAATATAAATATCAGTTCCTGCGCGGTAAGCAGCGACTGCCATCTCACACATGATGGATGTCTCATCGATAAATCCTGCTGCTGCGGTCGTTTTTACCATGGAATACTCTCCGCTGACGCTGTATGCTGCCACCGGAAGATCTGTCATATCTTTTACTTCGCGAATCAGATCGCCGTAAGCCATTGCAGGTTTTACCATTACAATGTCTGCGCCTTCGATGACATCCTGTTCTACCTCTTTTAACGCTTCTCTGCGGTTGTGATAATCCATCTGATAGGTTTTGCGGTCACCAAATGCCGGTGCAGAATCTGCCGCATCCCGGAACGGACCATAAAAAGCAGAAGCAAATTTTGCAGAATATGCCATGATCGGTGTATTGATGTAACCGTTGGTATCTAAAATATGGCGGATTGCACCAACTCTGCCATCCATCATATCAGACGGTGCTACCATATCCGCACCTGCCTGAACCTGTGACAACGCTGTTTTCTGCAACAGTTCCAATGTTTTGTCATTATCTACGTCATGTCCGCAAAGTACACCGCAATGGCCATGAGAAGTATACTCACACATGCAGACATCTCCGATCATATACAGATCCGGAAACAGTTCTTTTGCCTTACGAAATCCCTGCTGCACAATGCCATCCTGCGCATAAGCACCGCTTCCAAGCTCATCCTTGTGATTCGGGATTCCAAAAAGCATGACACCGCCGATTCCGGCTTTTGTCAGTTCTTCTAATTTTTCTCCCATACGGTCAACGCTATAACGGTACTGTCCCATCATAGACGGGATTTCTTCTTTGATATTGGTTCCTTCTACAATAAACATTGGATAGATCAGAGAGGACTTATCCATTCTGGTCTCCCGCACCATTTTTCTCAAATTTGCACTTGTCCGCAATCTGCGCGGGCGATTGATCATTTCCATTTTTACTTTCCTCCTGCAGCCAGTTTTCAGCTGCCTTTCTCTCAACATTTTTTCATTTACCCATATAAAATACAGGAAGAAATTTTATATAAAAAGTTATACTACTTTATTTTCAATCAGACTGAGATGAACAATTTAAGACGGTCTGTAGCAGATCTTCTAAGGTTGCTGATTTTGCAATCACGCAGGAAATTCCAGCTTTTTTTGCTTCCTGCGCGGTCTGTTTTCCGATACAGATTCCCTTTACATGGCTTAAATCCGTATCCGGTACATTTTTTACAAATCCACGGACTGTAGATGCGCTGGTAAAAACTACCATACAGCCTTCCTCCACCAGCTTCGGTACATTCACCCATTTCTGTTCTTTCTCTATGGTATCATAAATCGGCAAATCTGCAATCGTAACTTTTTTCCTTTTCTGAATCTCCCGGATCAGTTCCTGACTGCCGTTTCTCACCCGCGGGATCAGAATATTGTCACCATCTTCACAATCTTCCCCGATGCAGATGCCAAGATGTGCCGCATCATACACCTCCGGAACCAGATCTGCGAAAACGCCATGCAGTTGCAGTTCTTTTGCTGTTCCCGCTCCTAAAGCTGCAATTTTCGCTCCGGCAAATCTTCGGATATCGATTTTTTCTTTTTTTAACTGATCAAAAAAGCAGTTTACACCGGAAGGAGAGGTAAATATCACGTACTGATAATTATCTTCCAATGCCTGAGACAGCTTCCGGACGGTATGCATATCTGTCTTATTGATCCCATTTTGTATCTCAGTATTTACAGTATTTTGCTGCATGTCCTTTTCTGTTGCAGCACATTCATCCACCGCAATGCTTTCATCTGCAAAACACTCATTAGGATGAATCTCAATCGTTGGTAATTCCAGCACTTCTGCTCCAAGGCTCCGTAACCGTTCTGCCAGCACCCGGCTTCGTTCCCGCGGTCTTGTTACAATAATTTTTTTACCGAACAGTGTTAGTTTTTCGTACCAGTTAAAATCTTCTGCCAGTCCGCAGACTTCTCCTACGACAATGATTGCCGGGGTCTCCAGTGGATTTTTTTTCACTTCTTCCGGCAGCTTTTCCAGCGTACTCACGATCCGTTTCTGCTTTGCTGTCGTTCCGCGGCTTAACAATGCCGCCGGGGTTTCTTTCGCTTTTCCACCGGTACATAACCCCTGACAAATATCTGTCAATGCGGAAACGCCCATGAGAAATACCAGTGTTCCTTCCAGTTTTGCAAGTGTTGCAAAATCCAGATTCAACGGTTCGTCTTTTTTCTTATGTCCGGTAATGATATGCACGCTGGAGGCATAATCCCGGTGTGTCACCGGAATGCCGTTATAAGCCGGAACCGAAATGGCCGAGGTCACCCCCGGCACTACTTCAAATGGAATATTGTGTTTTGCCAGCAGCTCCAGTTCTTCGCCGCCGCGCCCAAACAGAAACGGATCTCCACCCTTTAAGCGCACCACACGTTTTCCTTCCTGCGCTTTTTTCAAAAGCAGCTCATTCATCTGTTCCTGTGGCATGGTATGATTGCCGGAACGTTTTCCTGCATCGATTTTTTCTGCTGTCTCCGGTATCATCAATAAAATGCTCTCTCCTACCAGACGGTCATATACAACGACTTCTGCCTGTTCCAGCACCCGTTTTGCCTTTAATGTCAAAAGCTCCGCATCGGAAGGTCCTGCGCCCACCAGCCAGACTTTTCCTTCTTTTTTCTGTTCCATTTAGCGCTCCTCCTGTGCTGTCGCTTCTGCCCGCAAACGACGTGCCAGATTTCTGCCAACATTTTCTGCCAAGTATCCCGCATTTTGTTCAAAGACATCTTTTTTGTGATCTTCATAACCTGTATCATCTATATGGTCTGCAAGGTCTTTCTGATGCCAATTTTCTTTTTCTAAGTAAATAAATTCGGTGCCTGCCACACTTTTTCCGGTCGCTTCTTCATAATAGAGTCCTCGCAACATCAGCTTTCCATCCTCTGCAATGGTTGCATGCGCTGCCACCGGCGAGGAACATCCACCGTCCAGTTCCCTGATAAACGCCCGTTCGCAAAGGGATGTGATCCGGCTTGCTTCGGAACAAAATGAATATAAAAATGCATAATCCTCACCGGCACGTCCCTGCAGCGCCAACACGCCCTGTCCGGCAGCCGGAATCATTTCTTCTACCGAAAAATACCGGGTAATCCTGTTTTCCAACCCCAGTCGTTTTAATCCTGCTGCTGCCAGAATCGTTGCAGAGAATTCCCCAGAATCAAGTTTTGCCAAGCGTGTCTGTACATTCCCGCGGATCGGTGCAAAGACTGCCTGTGGATACAGTTTCTGAAACTGCAGCATGCGGCGCTGGCTTGAACATCCCACTGGTTTGGAAAAATCCAGTTCCGTTACACCTTCTGGCAATACCAGTACATCCCGCGGATCTTCCCGCATTGAAAAACCGATCAGCGGCAGTTCTTCCGGAATCTCTGCCGGCATATCTTTCAGACTGTGTACCGACAGATCACTGCGTCCATCCAGCAATGCCGCATCCAGTTCCTTCACAAACAGCCCTTTTCCGCCAATCTTATCCAATGTACGATCCAGGATTTTGTCACCAGTGGTTTTCATGGTAACAAGCTCCGGCTCGTATTCCGGGCACTGATTTTTGATATAATCCATCACCATCTCGCTTTGAATCACAGCCAGACGGCTCTCTCTGCTTCCGATTCGAATTTTTTTCACTGCTATTCCTCCACATATGCTTAAGTTTCCACCGAATCAATCATTCTCCGATGCTTCTTTGCAATTCAACTGTAAAATGCATTCTGCTTTGTAAAATTTTATAAAAATCAATATTTTCTCAGTTAAGATTATAATCTACTGTCCCAAGTGCTTCCCGAATCTTCGCACTTACTTCCCGCACTTTTCCATGATCGTTATCGCAGGAATTAACCCCCGCAACAATACCCTCCTGTTCTATCAGCGCCGGAAACCGAAAATCACACAGTGCCTGATCAGATGCCACATTTACCCAGATGCGATGCTTTTTACATTCTTCCCAGACTTCCCGGTCCGCCTGCGTATCCCCTGTCGCCGTCAGCACCAGCTCATATCCTCTGGTCATGCCATGCATGAAAGGACTGCGGATCAGCTCCAGCCGCTTTCTGCCATACCTTTGCTGTAACTGCAAAAATTCCATCCGAATCTCCGATGCAGTCACTGTCACATCTGCGCCAAACCGCAGCAGACTTTCTATTCTGCGCAGAGCAATGTTTCCTGCTCCTACCTGCAATACTTTTTTTCCTGTGATATCTACAAAAAATGGAAAATATCTGTGATCCATCCCTTTTCTACTCCTTTTTACTCCTCTTTCCAAACTTTTTCCAGTGCTTCCAGACACTCCCGCATCACATCTGTGTCTGCATAATCTCTCAGCCCAAACAAGATCTTCTGAAATACTTTCTGTGATGTCTGCTCCACGGCATCTGCCAATTGTCTGCACTGACTGGCCTCCAGTTTCATCTGCTGAAACGTTCTTCCCATACGCCAGCTCACATCCTGCGCTGCCAGTGCACCAAATTTTTGAATCTGCGGCACCATATCCCGACATTCATACCAGGAGACAAATGCTGCCAGTTCTTCTTCCGCCAGCAGATTTGCCGCCTGTAACTGTTCCTGCTGCCGCCCGGACAAGCCGATGCCGCCCTGAAAATCATCAATATCATAGACTTCTGCCCATGAAAGCTCCCGGATTGCAGTATCAATATCCCTTGGAACCGCCAAATCAACAAAAGTAACCCGATAATCCAGATTCCATTTTTCCATTTCTGTACGCTCTAAGGTCACATTTGGGCTTGCCGTCGCTGACACCACATATCTGCATTCCGGAATTTTATGATAACGCTCGCCGTAATGGATCCGGGCACAGCCTTCCGGAATCCGCACTTCTCCGCTGTGATACTGCCGAACCGTTACCGTCACATTCGCGCCCCGCTCCTGAAAGGCGCACGCCGTCAGCCGCCCCATTTCACCATTTCCGATCACCAGACAGTTTTCTCCTGCAAATTGATAACCCTGTCTTTCAAGCTGCGTCAATGCCGCATCGATTGCTGATGTGTTTCCTTTTGGGATTACCACCTGCGTTTTTATTTTTTTGCCTGCGGTCACTGCCATACGAAACAGCGTTTTTAACACCGTATCCGCAAATTCACCACTTCGGGCAAATTCCAGTGCATCGCCTACCTGCGTCAGAATCTGATCTTCCCCGATGATTTTGGACTTCAGGCCCGCAGTCAGCAAAAATAAATGCCGCACCGCTTCTTCTCCGTTTCGCACTGTAAAAAGTTCCCGCAGCCGTTTTTCCTCTTCTCCGGAAATCTGTTTACAGTGGCAGATAATCCGGTAAAGATCCGTCTCTGCCTTTTCATCCAATGACACATACAGTTCCATTCGGTTACAGGTAGACAGCAACACGCAGCCGTCCACGCCTTGCTGCCGGACGACTGCCTCCATCAGTTCTTTTTGTTTTGTCTTTGTAAAAGAAAATAATTCCCGTTCTTCCACAGATGCTCTGCTGTGATCGATTCCTATCATCTGTATGTTTATCATGATTTTTTCATTCCTCTGCTGCTGTCAAGAGCATATAATAATGCGTTGCAGATCGCTGCTGCCACGTTGCTTCCGCCTTTTCTGCCTCTTGCAATGATATAAGGCACATCCGTTTCCATGATCAGTTCCTTTGCCTGCACCACGTTGACAAAACCAACCGGGACACCGATGATCAATGCCGGTGCAATTTTTCCTTCTTCGATCAGCTCATGCAGACGGATCAATGCTGTCGGCGCATTTCCGATGGCAAAAATCAACGGTCCCGGAAGGGATGCTGCCTTATCCATACTAGCTGCGGAGCGGGTAGATCCATGCTGTCTTGCCGTCTTCGCTACATCTTCATCTGAGATAAAATTGCAGGCTTTTCCATGCAGATTCTCCAATGTCCGTTTATTGATGCCGGACCATGCCATTTTCGTATCTGTTACAATCGTTGCTCCTGCCCGAAGCGCTTCCTTTGCCGATTCCACCGCATGTTCCGAAAAAATAAGGGTATCCGCATATTCGAAATCTGCCGTTGTATGGATCACACGTTTGATAATGTGCTCCTTGTCTGCCGGCAATGTAATTCCTTTTTCTTTCAGCTCCTGCCCGATGATCTCCATACTTCTTTTTTCAATATCCATTGGTTTTACATGTTCAAACTCCATGGTGTTCTCCGCTGCTCCTTTTTTCTCTATCTCAAATAACGTATCTTTCTATTATCTTTCCAATGTAATACTGCAATACATTGTTGTTCACTGCCCCCTTGATACAGCAGACAGCTTTCATCTAAATGTATTTTTATCTCAGTATTCAATGCCCTCTCTGGCGGTAATCCCGCGTTCAAATGGATGTTTTATTTTTCGAACCTCTGAGACATAATCCGCATATGACAGCAATTCCTCTGCCAGATCGCGTCCGGTCAAAACAACTTCCAGATTCTGTGGGCGTTCTTCCAGGAATGTAAGTAAACGTTCCCGATCGATCAATTCTGTCCGATATGCCGCACCAATTTCATCCAGAATCAACAGGCCATATGATTCCTCTGCCGCGCGTCGAAGCGCTTCTGCCAGATAGTGGTCATAGTATGCCCGCGCCTGCTGCTTTGTTTCTTCATCCATCCGAAACGTAAAACCGAAGTTTTTTTCTGCAGAATAAACGGTAATCTCCGGAATCTGTTTTAAAATTCGAAGTTCTGAAGAAGTACCATCTTTTAAAAACTGGGTAAACAGCACTTTTCCGCCGTTTCCGGCAAACCGCACCGCCAGCCCTACCGCCGCGGTGGTCTTTCCCTTTCCGTCACCGGTATAAATATGTACACAACTTTCTGCCACTTTTTTGTCCTCCATGATAATCAGACACCTTCATCCAGAATCCGGTAAATCTGCTCCATATCCAGATATTTCCGCAAAATATCCGCCATCTTATCGTACTGTGTTTCCTTGTATGCCGCATAATCCATCTGCGCCAGTCCTGCCGGATCAATCCCTTTTTTCTCTGCCAGCGCCTTCACAACAGCATTGACCACTTCCTGCGCATCAAAAATGCCATGGACATAAGAACCATACACATTTTCAGCCATGGCACCTTCACATTTTTCCATCGCGCCGTTGTTCTGTGACAGTGTCTTTAATCCGCTGTCCGCAATCCCGTCGTAAGTATGATCCGCATGATTGCAATGATCACTGATTTTTGTCAGCATCGACAGATTTCCATCAGAAACACTCTGCCCCATATGAATCTCATACCCTGAAAAAGCAGCCCCTGAGAGTCCCGACAGATCTCCTTTTACCTGCAAAAACTGTCCGTTCACTCTGGTTCTTGTTTTTTCTTCCGTAAAAAATGTGTGCATCGGAAGCAGTCCCATTCCACGCATGGTTCCACCTTCTTCCACACCGGATGGATCAGAAAGTTCTTCGCCCAGCATCTGATAACCGCCACAGATACCAAAAATCGGACATCCTGCCGCATGTGCCTTTAACACTGCTGCTTCCATGCCGGACTGACGCATCCACGCCAGATCACTCATAGTATTTTTCGTACCCGGAAGCAGGATCAGATCCGGATTTCCAAGCTGTGACGCCCGTTTCACATAACGCACCGATACACCCGGAATACTCTCAAATATATTAAAATCGGTAAAATTGGAAATACGCGGCAGCTGAACCACCGCAAGGTCAATCTGACCAACTGCTTTTTCGTTACTCATCCGTTCGCTTAAGCTGTCTTCATCTTCCACATCGATATCCATATATGGCGTTACACCCACCACCGACCGATGGCAAAGCTCCTCCAACATAACGATACCCGGATCAAGAATCGTCTTGTCTCCCCGAAATTTGTTGATGATCAGACCCTTGACCAGCTGTTTTTCCTCTTCTTCCAGAAGCATCATGGTTCCGGCAAGCTGTGCAAACACTCCGCCACGATCAATATCACCCACTAAAAGCACTGGCGATTTTGCCATTTTTGCCATTCCCATATTTACAATATCATCACTTTTCAGATTAATCTCTGCCGGAGAACCAGCGCCTTCGATCACAATGATATCTGACTGCTCCTCCAGCGTATGATAGGCTTTCATAATGTCCGGAATCAGTGTCTTTTTGTATTTAAAATAATCCCTTGCCCGCATCGTTGCAAGCACTTCTCCGTTGACAATCACCTGAGAACCCACATCATTGGTCGGTTTAAGCAGGATCGGATTCATCAGAACGGACGGTTCTATCCCTGCCGCTTCCGCCTGCATCACCTGTGCCCGTCCCATTTCCAGTCCTTCGGAAGTAATGTATGAATTTAATGCCATGTTCTGGGATTTAAAAGGTGCCACCCGGTAGCCATCCTGTTTAAAAATCCGACACAAACCCGCTGCCAGCAGACTTTTTCCCACATTTGACATGGTGCCCTGTATCATGATTGATTTTGCCATATGTTTTTGCGTCCTTTTCTCCTGATCTGCCTCTATCTCATCTGAATTTCGTAATTCCAGATTCTATGCTATCTACTTTCTGTCTGTCTCTGTTTCTTGGTAATCTGTTGCTTTTAGAGCCACATCTCTTTCGCATTACATCTTACCTAACACACGATTCAATGTATTTAAAAATTTCTCATTTTCTTCCCGTCCGCGCACTGCGATCCGGTAATACCCTTCCGTCAGTCCGTCAAAATTTCCACAATCCCGAATCAGAAAACCTGCCTCCCGCATGGCTTTCTCCAGTCCTGCTTCTGCCCGGAAAAATATATAATTTGCTGCAAAGCCAAATACCTCCACACCGGCTTTTCGCAAGCCTTCCAGCAAATATGCTTTCTGCTCTGCGATCAGTGCTCTGCTTTTTTCCGCAAATGCAATCTCTTTTACAGCTGCGATTCCTGCCGCCTGCGCCGGAACTGACACATTCCATGGCTGCGATACTGCTTCCATGCGCCGGATCAATGCCACATCACTGCAAATGCCGTATCCAAGCCTGAGTCCTGCCATGCCATACATTTTGGTAAATGCCCGAAGGATAAAAATCTGTGGATTCTCTGCCAACTGTGGCAACAACGTATGCTTTTCTGCATCTTCCAGAAAATCTGAAAAACATTCATCCATCAAAAGCCGCGTTCCCTGTCTCTGACACTGAACTGCGATTTCATCCGACAGTTCCTGATCCAGTAACTGACCGGTAGGATTATTCGGATTGCACAAGATCAGCAGATCCGGTCGTTTCTTCAATGCTTCTAAAACATCCCGTTGTACGCAAAACTGATGTTCCGCCAATAATAAATGTGTCCGAATCTGACATGCAACACTCTCTAACGCCTGACGATACTCATAAAAAGATGGGATTGGCAGCAATGCTTCTTTTGGCTTTTCTGCCAGCATCAGCGTAAAGATCACATCTGCCGCACCATTTCCACAGAAAATCCACTCCGTTGGAACTCCTTCTTTTTCGGCAATCGCCTGCTTTAACGCCTCACAAAACGAATCCGGATAGTGAACGGCATCATCAATGGCATCCTTTGCCGCCTGACGTACTGCCTGCGGCATACCAAGGAAATTGATATTTGCCGAATAATCGATTTTATTTTGATTGCGGTAAATATCTCCGCCATGTCTGTGCATTCACTCACCTCCTGAATTTCCACTTTTGCCTTATTGCTTATCCTTTGCTTCCATAATTTCATTTACTCTGACATATTTATTTATATATTGCAAATGCCTGTATTCATGTAAAGCGGACATTCGCAATCCGCTTTCG
>OGRK01002164.1_pt1 | contig 10593 bp, 12 predicted proteins | sample 1553471 | NCBI WGS metagenome assembly OGRK01 (sample SAMEA2580080, study PRJEB22360) | human gut metagenome | biome: human gut; feature: human-associated habitat; material: faeces | place: Denmark | collected 2008/2010
TGACCCGGAAGGGTTTCTGGCACCTTTGCCTTTTTTGCGTATAAGATATCTTTGCAGGAGAATGTATAGCAAATACAGCTATTCACAATATGAGGAAGAAAGGAACTAAAGCTATGGGAAATAACGGAATTGAATTGGAAAGAGATGGCTTTAAGAGCCGTACAGGTTTTATTCTTGCCTGTATCGGTTCGGCAGTAGGAATGGGAAATATATGGCGTTTTCCATATATGGTATCTGCATGGGGTGGTATGACATTTTTAATACCTTATGTATTATTTGTAATATTGATAGGTTCAACAGGTGTTATCGAGGAGATGGCACTTGGCCGTGTGACTAAGGGCGGACCTATTAAAGCATTTGGCGACTGTATGCAGATGCGTACAGGAAAGAGAAAAGCAGGTGAGGCAATTGGTTTTATTCCTGTGCTTGGCTCACTGGCTCTGGCAATGGGCTATACTGTAGTTGTTGGCTGGATATTCAAATATACTTATCTTGCATTTTCTGGAAAGCTTTCAGCAATGGGCAATGATATGTCAGCTATTGGTGGTATGTTTGGAAGTACAGCAAGCGCATTTGGCAATAATATGTGGCTTATAATCGCGATGGTTGTAACTGCTGTTATTATGGCACTTGGTATTGCAGGCGGAATTGAGAAAGCAAACAAGGTCATGATGCCTTTGCTTTTTATCATGTTTGTAGGTCTTGGAATATACATTTTCACACTTCCAGGTTCAAGTGCAGGTTATAAATACATATTTACACTTAACCCTAAGGGACTTCTTGATATAAAGCTCTGGATATATGCATTTGGTCAGGCATTCTTCTCACTGTCTATCGCAGGTAACGGAACTGTTATCTATGGTTCATATCTTAGTGATAAGGAAAATGTTGTGTCTTCTGCAAGAAATGTTGCAGTTTTTGATACTATTGCTGCTTTATTAGCTGCATTTGTTATTATTCCGGGTATGGCAGCAGGCGGTGCCGAGTTATCTTCAGGTGGTCCCGGACTTATGTTTATCTATCTTGTAAATGTATTTAATGGTATGCCGGGTGGCAAGATTGTAGGAATTGTATTCTATGTATGTGTTCTGTTTGCCGGCATGAGCTCACTTGTTAATCTGTATGAAGCTCCGGTTGCAACTATTCAGGAGAAGCTTAAGCTTAACCGTGTTGCATCTGTTGGAATTATCGCAGTGGCTGGCTGTGTTGTGTCACTTGTAATACAGGGTATTGTATCAGGCTGGATGGACGCAGTATCTATCTACATCTGCCCACTTGGCGCAATGCTCGCAGCAATTATGTTCTTCTGGGTTGCAGGAAAGAAGTTTGCTGTTGATGCTGTTAATGCAGGTGCAGATAAGCCTATTGGAAAGTGGTTTGTACCACTTGGCAAATATGTCCTTGTTCCACTTTCACTTGTTGCACTTATTGCAGGTGCTTTACTTGGTGGAATTGGCTGATGGAGGATTGGACTGGCGGATTGCTTTGCAATCCGCCTTTTTTGCGTGGTGGGGAGCGGGAGCGTGGCGGAATGGACCTTGAGGCGGAGGGGAGGCACGAGGAAGTCCAAAACGCAAGTCGGTGCACCAAAGCGGAAGACCAGACATCACATTTGTGCAAAAAATTATATAAAATCTCATAAACCTCTTGCCCTAAAGCTAACTTCAAGTCGTATCATACAGGTATCAAATAATTTACATTTTTATGAAAGAAGAGGTGTTATTATCATGAAATTTATGGATAAGGATGATTTTGAAAAGCAGAATGTTTTCGGAACAGGTCAGGCAAATACAGCATATGCTAAGTATTTTATTGGTGATTCTTTCCTGAATCCGCTGACTGATCCTAAGTGCGGGCTTTTTCTTGCAAATGTGACTTTTGAGCCGGGATGCCGTAATAACTGGCATATCCATCATGCAACAAAGGGCGGTGGACAGATGCTTATATGTACAGCTGGAGAGGGCTGGTATCAGAAAGAGGGCAAGGAGCCTGTAAGCCTTGAGCCGGGAACTGTAATCGCAATTCCACCAGAAGTTAAGCACTGGCATGGAGCTAAGAAGGACAGCTGGTTTTCACATATTGCTGCAGAGATTCCGGGAGAGAATACAAGTAATGAATGGTGTGAGCCTGTAACTGATGAAGAATATAACAGATTAGGATAGTGTCTTATATGGCAGGAATGGAGGATTACAATGGCTAAGGAAGTATGGAAAGAAGATTAATTGAAAGGTTTAGGTAAGAACTGATGAGTGTTTTGAGCAAAAATTATACATTGAACAAGGGCTGCTGTTGCAACGGGCTACCGTCATATTGATACAGCGCAGGCTTACGGTAATGAGCGCGGTGTCGGTGAAGGTGTCAGAACCTGTGGTGTGCCGAGAGAGCAGCTTTTTGTCGTATCGAAGGTCGCTGCGGAGCATAAGACCAATGAGTCGGCAGCCAAGAGTATTGATGAGACTTTGGAAAAAATGGGTCTGGATTATCTGGTCATGATGATCATTCATTCGCCACAGCCCCTTTTCACAACAAAAAAAGGTCAATTCACAACATTCCAGATAGATATTGCAAGAACTTATCCGATATAATAGCTATAAATATATGTAAGCAAGGAAGTGACAATATGCAAATAGCTATCTGCGATGATGAAGTATCTATGGTTCAGATACTGGAAGAAAAAATAAAAAAGTTATTGCCGGATGCGGTTATAGATAAATATTTATCGGGTGATGAACTGATCGCAAGTGGCAGTAAGCCGGATATTCTTTTTCTGGATATTCAGATGCCGGGAATGGATGGGATGGAAACGGCAAAGGTGCTTCGTCAGGACAATGAGGATATGATACTCATTTTTGTGACAGCAGCAGAGGAGTATGTTTTTCAGGCATTTGATGTCGGAGCATTTCATTATCTGGTTAAGCCATTTTCCGATGAGAAATTGAAAGAGGTTGTGACAAAGGCAGTCCATAACATAAAAAGGAGTTCCAGACTTGAAAAAGACGAAAAATATATCATGGTACAGACAGCCGGAAGTCATATAAAAATTTTTCTGCGTGATATTGTGTATGCCGAGGTGTATAACCGGAAAGTTATTATCCATACACGAAGTACGGATATTGAATACTATGGTAAATTACAGGAATTAAGTGATATGGCAGGAACAGATTTTTTCCGAACACACAGAGCCTATCTTGTACATTTTAAATATGTAGAAAAATATGATGCAACTTGTGTAACTATGAAAAATGGAACTGCATTGATTGCAAAAAAGAATTATCCGGAGTTTGTGAAGCAATATCTGAAGTATAACCAGAGGAAAGGAAATGAAGTCAGATGAGTTTAGTGGAAAAATGTTGGATGATCACATCGAAGTTTTCTGTTATTGCAATTTTGATTATTACAGGAATCTGTTTTGGTGTTTTTGTATATCCATATATGAAAAAGAAAAGGGAAGCTGCTCTGGTCAGTATTGTTTATATTGGAATTATGTCTGTGCTGTATCTGATACCGCAGCAGATTGGCAATTTTTCTGCATATATGCTGGGAGTTGTGGCTGCATTTCTTGTGATGTATGTACAGGACAGAAGAAACATTTATCAGAAAATATTTCTTGCAGTGACATTTTTTTCTATCCGTTGGCTTGCGGTTGCAATGGCAGGCAGAATGGATGATTTTATCACAAAAGCTCTGGTTTTTGGGAATACGATTGCAGGAAGACAATGGCTACAATATGTACTTTATGCTGGAACGAGAATTCTGGATATTGTGCTTTGTATCATTTTCCTTGCAGTCGCAATCGGTCTGATCAATAAAGCATATGTATACAAAAATGATGAAATGAGCGTTAAAGAGCTGGTAATGCTTATCATACCTTCTCTTGTGGGAGTTACAGGGTATGGTATTCTGCAATATTATCTGAATATTTATGAAAAAGATACAGGAAAGAGCCTGACAGATACCTATGGATTTTATGGAGCTTTAAGCTTCGTGCATTATTTTATCTCTATCATAGCAATTCTTGTTATGACTACGATGTTTCAAAACTGGAAGGTGGCACAGGAAGAACAGACAGGGCAGGAGCTGGTATTAAATCAGGTCAGTGACATGAAAAAGCATATCGGGGAAGTGGAAAAGCTGTATCAGGATATCCGCAGCCTGCGTCATGACATGGGGAATCATATACAGATGCTGGAACATCTTGTGGCAGAGAATCATATGGATGATGCAGCAGAATATATGGAGCATTTGAAAAAGGAGTGGAATGAAATATCTCCTGAGATAAAAACGGGGAGTCCTGTCATTGATGTGATTCTGATGGAAAAGTTAAGAGAAGCAAAGGAAAAGCAGATTCGTTTTATATCAGATTTTCATTATCCGGGGGATACGAAATTAAATGCATTTGATTTAAGCGTGATCTTAAACAATGCACTGGATAATTGCATGGAAAATGTAAGTGGAGAAAATCCTTATATCAGTCTCTCTTCTTTTCGGAAAAACAGTATTTTTATGATAACCATAAAGAACAGATATGAGGGAGAGTTAAATTATAAGGACAGTGATCTGCCGGAAACAACGAAATCCGGGAAGGAGCATGGAATTGGACTGCATAATATCCGGAGGGTTGCAAGGATGTATATGGGAGATATATCTTTAGAGCAGGAGAATCAGGAAGTGGTTCTAAGTATTATGTTACAGGTAGAATAAGGACAAAAAGCACTAAGTAATCTGTGAAACATCAGAATATTTAGTGTTTTTTATTTGCTTCACAACAAAAAAAGGGCGGTTCACAACATCGCTGTTTATTGTAAAGAAAGATATGCCGAAAGAATCAGTAAAGAGAAATCATGTTGTACAGATTTTTAAGGAAACGGATTTCAGAATTTAAGCTCAAGGAGGCTAAATCCTCTCCTCACCAAAGGGTTCGGATTTTGCCTCGCAAAACAAGGAGGATTAAAATGAGGATCAATGGATTTAGTGGGACAAATACGCAGACAGGAACAATGGGAATGACACAGGGGAATGATTCTGTAAGTAAAAATATTCAGAATCAGATTGCAAATGCACAGCAGAAGCTACAGGATTTATCATCGAATGAAGAAATGTCATTAGAGGATAAGATGAAAAAGCGTCAGGAGATACAGCAGGAGATTAACAATCTCAATCAGCAGTTAAGACAGCACCAGATCGAGCAGAGAAAGGAACAGCAGAGTAAAAATTCGTCATCTATGGATGATATGGTGGCTGGAACAAGTAACACTTCTAAAAAGAAAGACACCGGATTGTCACAGGCAAGTATGCAGGCGATGATTTCCGCAGATTCTTCCATGAAACAGGCAAAGGTGCAGGGAAGTATGGCAACACAGATACAGGGACGTGCCAGTGTGCTTGAATCTGAAATCAAACAGGATGCCGGAAAAGGAAATACTGAGAAGAAGGAAGAAGAACTGGCAGAGCTGCAGGCAAAGGCACAGTCTGCGACAGCAGCACAGATGTCTACACTTGCAGATGCAAATAAATCAGTAGAAGAAGCTGCAAAAGCGGAGAACAGCAATACAGAAGACACTGCAACAAAGAACAATACTGATAAATCCGAGAAAACACAGGAATCTGCGGGGGCTGCGGCAGAGGAGACAGACAGCGTAAAGAATACGGATATCAAAGGGGAAACACAGGTGACAGTAGAAACACCGACTCTGGAAAATGCACAGAATGCAACACAGCAGGCAGTGTATACACCGATTGATATTCGTTTATAGTTGGTAAAGGAGAATGGTATTATGTCAGAGATTAAGAGTTTTAGTGATTACACAAGTAAATATAACAGCAATGTAGATTATTCCGCATTATTTGGAGGAACTTCCGACAGTTCATCCGTAGGAAACACCAATATGCTTTCTGATTATGCTGCGATTAAAAACGGAAGCTATGGAAAACTTATGAAAGCATATTATGCAAAGCAGGATGCAGAAAAATTATCGGGTAAAGGCGATACTTCACAGAAGCTTACACTGATGAAAACAAGTGCGGATTCCCTGAAAAAATCAGCAGATGCACTAAACGATGCGTCACTCTGGGAAAAAAAGAAAATAAAAAAGAAGGATGAAAAGACCGGGGAAGAAACAGAGGTAGAGGATTATGACTGGGATGCAATTACCAAAAAAGTGAAATCTTTTATTGATGATTATAATGATGTTGTTAAGGAGGCAGGAGAATCCAATACAAAAGATGTCCTTAGAAATGCTTCATGGATGACAGGCATGACAGACAAAACCAGTCATTTACTTTCTAAAATAGGTATTACCATAGGAAAGGGGAATAAGCTGGAGCTGGATGAAGATGAATTGAAGAAAGCAGATATCAGTTCATTGAAAACGGTTTTTACAGGTTACAATTCCTTTGCAGGCAAAACAGCCCAGAAAGCAGCTGGTATATTAAATGCTGCGAACCGGGCAAGTGCGACTTATACAAACAATGGTACATATTCGAAAAAAGATTCTTCTCTAACGTCAAGTAAGATTGATAAGGAAGTATAGTATGTTAAGCCTAAATGACAAGAAGAAAAATCTTTTGTATTAATTTGTCGGGAAGGAGGAACCAGATGAGTTTTACAGTCAATTTATCCGGTGGAGGTTTATTGATAAATAGATTTAATAGTCCTAATATGTTGAAAAGTACACAGGAAAAATTGCAGCGACAGCAGGAACGGGATAATAAGGTGGCTTTTTTTGAAGCACAAAAAGAAAATCTGAAAAACCGAAAGGCTGACACTTTGGAAGAAATCTCTGAAAAGCTGGAAATGTTTCATAATTATGAGAATGAAATTGCGGCAGCAAATCAGGAGTATAATAATTCGCAGATGTTTCATGTCATGGACGAGGCAGAAGAACATGGCGAAAAGATTGCGGAAGCTGCTGAGAGGAATAAGCCTAAAACAGAAGAACGAAAGGAAGAAATGGTGGATGAAGCTCTTGGAACAGAGGAAAACAAGGGCATGATGTCTGAAATCATGGACGAACTTTCGGAGACAACCGAAGAAATGACAGAGCAGATGACAGAAAAAACTGTGGAGAATATGGAAGAACTTCCAGACGAGGTTTTGCAGGAGCAGCTTGTTACAGATAGTTTAGAGGCAGCAGAAATGGTACAAACAGAGACAATTAAAAGGTATGTGCCGATTGATATTAGAGTCTAATGGTATTTATCTGGGAAGGAAACAGCTATGAAGATTTATAATAATACAAATATTACATATTCTGCAATCGAACATAACAGCAGGAAAAATACGAAGCAAAATTTTCCAGCAGATTTAGAAAAGAAAATGACACAGTATACAGATACAGTATCTATTTCTAAAACGGGGCAGGAGAGATTTAGGTATTTATCTTCTGTCAGCTCTATGGATTATCAGAACCGTTTTGAGAGGAAAGTGACGGATATATTTGTCAAAGAAGATACAGAGAGTGTAAAGTCCGATTCCTTTGAACATCATGTAAACAGAATGGCGACAGCATATAACAAAATGAAAAACAGCATTGAAGAAAAATATGCGGAACAAGATTATGAGCTGGAGTATTATGTGACAGAATCGGGCAAAATTGAGGAATTAACCAAAGAAAAAGAACTGGATATGCTGAATCAGGCATATGAAAACCACAGTAATTTTATGGCAACTTCCACAGAAATCTGGTCAGAATTACAGGATTTTACACCATCGGTAGTTTACCATAAAGGAAGTGAACAGACAGCAAATGAACAGAACATAGGTGAGAACCAGGAAAATACTGCAAAATCTAAAGAAAAGGGGGTTATCAAAAATTCGGCATATCAGGCATTTTTATCCGCCATCCAGTCGGATAACCAGAAATTATCGCAGCAGTATTTGGGTGATTGGAAAGATTTAAGGCTAAATCTGAATGTATCAGATGGTAATCGGAAAATGCTTAATGGTATTTGGGATTATTATGCTAATAAAAGGTAATGAAAGCTTTGTAATACGAAAGGAGATGTTAGTATGGCAGTTACAGGTGTAAACAATTACTCTAATATTTACACAAATGCTTATACCGGTAATATACGGAAAAATAATGCTAAGGAAACCACAGAAAAGCAGGTTGTGGAGCAAACAGAAGATGTAAAGACAGGGACAACCCGAAAAACTGCAGCGGATGAACTTTCCTATCTTTCTAAAAATTTGACAGTGATGCGGTGTGGATACGGTATCAGTGTTAAAAGTCGAGGTGGCAAATCATCAACAATATGTTGAGATGATTTGCCGCCTTTTTGAAGTCTATACGTTTCTCCCTTTTATACCGATACATCAATAGAATTACGAACGAGTCTGTTACCATTTTGGACAAGTGTAGCTTCTATGGATTCTCTTGTGACATTATCAAGAATGCCTGTATCAAATGCTTGTCCGGGCTTCAAATTTGGATTGACTGATTTTACGGCTGCGTACATAGCAGCTCTGTACTGTCCTTCATATTGTTCTAAAGTCCATGTACCACTTAAACGATTACAGTAACATCCATACCTGTAACACCATTTGCATTCAGTAAATCTCCGTCCGAATAAAACTGCTAATATTCATTGACATATAAAAGCCTCCCTGCAAATAAATTCAAAACCTGTTTAGAATGTGCGTATAATCATAAAAATTAGAACTAACATATATGCGCATAATCTGGAGGAACCATGATATTAAAAAGAAAAATATATAAAAAACTACTGGAATGGAAAAATGAATGTCAGGGGAAAAAGCTTTACTGATAGAAGGCGCCAGACGTATTGGAAAGTCTACCATCTGAGAAGAATTTGGAAAAAACGAATACGAAAGTTATATTATTCATCCAAGAAATTTAATTGTAAAAGATGGAATTATATGCATTCCCCCATATATGACGATGAATATATAAAAATCTGACATACACACTTGATTTTAAAATAATTGTTATTATGATATTATAAAGAAATGCCAAAAACAAAGGAGAGGTGTATGTATCACAAGAAATTAGAATCAGATATCAGATGTCCATTGGAATACGGCCTGGAAGTATTTGGAGGCAAATGGAAATCAAGAGTTATATGTGTTCTGGCGGATAAGAAGATATTAAGATATAGTGAGTTAAGGGCAGAACTGGTGAATATTACAGATGCAGTTCTTTCAACAACATTAAAAGCACTGATTGCGGATGATATTGTATCAAGAAAATCATATGACGAGATTCCGCCAAGAGTTGAATATTCACTTACGGAAAAGGGCTTGTCTGTAATGCCGATATTGCAAAGTATATGCGACTGGTCATGCGCATTTTACAAGAAAGAAACTGACAAAGAAACGAGCCAGTGCATGAAGTGCGACCATAAGTAATGGATGAAGGGAAGGTTATTGTGTGAAAAAAATAACCTTCCTTTTCAAATTAACATTTATTGTGTAAAATGTTACATGGAACTGCCTAGCGGTATACTGGCAAGCAGCAATACGACATACGCAATATGCAGAAATGGAGCGGGAATTGAGCAGATTAACGATTATTACTAAGGATAAGGCTCAGGTTACAATGGAGTCTTTATATCAGGATTTGGAGAGAAGAATAGTAGCAAGTCCACCAGGATTGTGTACTATCGACCTTACGAGGTCATTTATAAAAATGTGTCTTGCACAGTCATGTGGCAAATGTGTCCCATGCCGTGTGGGACTTAGACAGCTTGCGAGACTTTTTGATGATGTGCTTGATGGTAACGCAACAGAGGAAACTCTTGATGTTATCAGGCTTACAGCAGAGGGAATCTATTATTCCGCTGACTGTGCAATCGGATATGAGGCAGCAAAGCTTGTACTAAAATGTATTGATGGCTGCGAGGATGATTTCAGGTCACATATTGAGAGAGGATTTTGTTCATGTAACAGTAACCAGCCGGTTGCATGTGTGAAGTCATGTCCGGCAGGAGTAGATATACCGGGATACATAGCACTTGTGCATGAAGGCAGATATGCAGACGCGGTTCGTCTTATAAGAAGAGACAATCCAATGCCTACAACATGCGCATACATTTGTGAGCATCCATGTGAAAACAGATGTAAGAGAACACTGATTGACGCACCTGTCAATATCAGAGGTTTGAAGAAAATGGCTGTGGATAATGCAGGAAATGTTCCGGTGCCGGAATGTGGTGAAGCCACCGGAAAGAAGGTTGCAATTATTGGCGGCGGTCCGGGCGGACTGAGTGCTGGGTATTATCTGGCACTGATGGGACATAAGGTTACAATCTTTGAACAGAGAAAACAGCTTGGCGGTATGTTAAGATACGGAATTCCGAACTACAGACTTCCAAGAACAAAACTTGATGAGGATATTAATGCAATACTTTCTACAGGGATAGAGGTTAAGAAAAATATAAGTGTAGGAACAGATATTACTCTTGAAGACATTAATAAAGAATATGATGCAATTTATATTTCAATAGGTGCCCATGCCGATAAGAAAATCGGTATTGATGGTGAAGATGCAAAAATCGGCGTGACATCGGCAGTTGAGATGCTTCGTGCGATTGGTGATGATGAAATACCTGATTATACAGGAAAGAAAGTTGTAG
>OGRK01002170.1_pt1 | contig 10560 bp, 8 predicted proteins | sample 1553471 | NCBI WGS metagenome assembly OGRK01 (sample SAMEA2580080, study PRJEB22360) | human gut metagenome | biome: human gut; feature: human-associated habitat; material: faeces | place: Denmark | collected 2008/2010
TAAGCACGCCGCCAGCGTTCATCCTGAGCCAGGATCAAACTCTCATAAAAAGTTTTTCCCGTTCCAGGATCAACTGGCTAATTTTAACCATTCGTCAATCCTAAACGTTTTACTGTTTTTTAGGTTGCTTTGACTTTCGTCTCTGCTTTGTTCTCTCGAACTCATTTTAATGCGAATTGCTTCGCTGTTCTCAATGAATCTTTCAAGGTTATTTCACTGTTCAGTTATCAAAGTTCTTTGTTTGTTGTCTTAGCGACAGCTTTTATATTTTATCAAAAGCATTTGTCTTTGTCAACAACTTTTTTATTTTTCTTTGTTGTCGTTTCAAGCGACAGCTATATTAGATTATCACAGCATAGCTTCTTTGTCAACAACTTTTTCTTTCCATCCAGAAGTTTTTCAAGAGTGACTGTCGCATCCCATGCCGTCTGTTGTCCTTACTTTTCTTCTGTCTGCACCGCCGCATCAGCGACAGCTTGCTTATAATAGCACCACTGCCCTCAGAAGTCAACACATTTCGCGCGGATTTACCAAAGTAGGTCATCTTCCAGTTTTTACCGTTATTGTGTGAATTGTGCCAATTATTTGTGCAATTCTTGTTTTCAGGGCTTGTGTTGGAAATTTACTTTATTTAAAACGAAATTGGAGACTTCTTTCACAAACGCCAGTCAGGCAATCTTTCCTTGGCGGGCGATTGTTAGCCGCAAAGGTAAGATTGCTGACTGGCGTTTTCACAACCTAAATCTCTAAAAATTTTTCATCCACACAAACGATTACCGGTTTCTACCGTAAAAGTAAGTTGCGAAGAAAATCACCGACGCAATGATCACGATCATCGGACCTGTAGCCACGTTTGTATAATAAGAAATAAACAATCCTACGATTCCAGAAAACATCGAGAACAAAATCGAAAAGAAATGATACTCTCTCAGGTTTTCCGAAATATTCCGGCTGGATGCCGCCGGCAGAATCAACAGCGCATTGATGATCAGAATACCAACCCATTTAATGGACAACATAACCATCAGTGCAATAAATACCGAAAACAGGTTCTCAATCAACCGAATCCGAATATGTTTACTTTTTGCCAGTGTCCGATGTAGGCTGATGGCCTGTAAACGGTTATAGCATACGATCCAGAATACAATGGTGGCCAGAAAAATCAGGAACAAATATAGGATTTCTCTGCGCGTAATACTCAAAATATCGCCCACCAGCAAACTGGAATATTTGCTGAAATTCCCACCACGGGACAATATTGCCAGACCAATGGCGATACAACAGGAAGAAAACACGGAAATGATCGTATCCGTGGATGCCGTGCTCTTGCTTTTGATCCAGTTTAACAACAATGCAAAAGCGATACCGAAAATCACCATGGACAGATTCGTATCCGGGATACCAAATACCACGCCTACCGCAATTCCTGTCAGGGCAGAATGTCCCAACGCATCAGAGAAAAATGCCATCTTGTTATTGACGATCATTGTTCCCAGAATACCAAACAGCGGCGTGATAATCAAAACTGCGATAAACGCACTGACCATAAAATCATACTGAAACAAGGAGGTAATTCCACTCACTTACTCTTCCTCCTTCCATAAACCATGACTGTGTTTCGGCATGGTAATTTCTTTTTCCTGCTGTTCCTTCACCTGACGACTTGGCTTATAGTTTTCCAGATCAAATCTGCCAAACACCTGCTGAAATTCTATGCTCTCGTATACCTGACGCACGCTTCCCTGCTTTTTCACAGTTCCATCGATCAATATAACCTGATCTGCATACTGCGCCACATAATCCAGATCATGAGAAATCAGAATGATTGCCAGATCATAATGTTTTTTCAATTCAGAAATCGTATGATAAAACAGATCCATACCATTCTGATCGATACCGGAAACCGGCTCATCCAAAAGGAGCAGGTTCGGCTCATCCATAACTGCCATGGACAGCAGCACACGCTGCAATTCCCCACCGGACAGATTGCATACCTGTTTATCAATCAGATCTTCTGCCTTAAAAATTGCCAGATGTTCTTTTATTTTTGCATATACTTTTTTGCTCTTTTTCCAGAAAACCGGATAACGGCTCTGGTAACTTGCAATCATATCATACACGCTGATCGGTGTCTTTTTTTCAATATTCAGCGTCTGTGGCACATAGCCGATCTTCATTTTCTGCATATGACCGTTTTCACGATCTTTGAATTCAATCGTTCCACTATGCGGAATATCTCCAAGGATTGCCTTGATCAGCGTAGATTTACCCGCGCCGTTTTTTCCGATCACAGCGGCCAGTGTTCCACAGTGGATGTGAAGATTTACATGTTGCAAAATCACCTGTTCACCAATCGTTACTCCAATATCCTGCATTTTAATACAATGCAGGCCACAGGGCTGCATAATTTTTTTCATCATTGGAATGCCTCTTTCAATTGTTCAATATTGCTTTTCATGCCTTCCAGATAACTGTCTGCTGAATAATCCCCCCGTGTCAGTGTATCCAGATAAACGACCTTTACGCCGCTTTGTTTTGCCACCATTTCTCCCATATCCGTGCCATACAGTTCTTCCGCAAGCACAACAGAAACATGATTGTCCTCAATGGCATGCAAAATGTCTGCTACTTCACCAGCACTGACCTGACGTTCTTCATCCAGATTCATCTCTCCTGCCAGCTGCAGTCCGTATTCCTGCACGATATATTCGTATGCCTCGTGAAAAATCACTACCGGCTGCGCCGCTATCTGTGATGCAAGTTCTGCTGTCTCCTGCTGCAGTTCCTGCACTTTTGCCTGATAAGTCTGTGCATTTGCAGCATATCGATCTGCATGAGTGCTGTCAGCTTCGGAAAGTCCATTACAAATGTTCTGAACCTGAATCTGATAGTCATCTAAATTCATCCAAGCATGGGCATTCTCATCCCCATGAGAGTGCTCGGAGTGATCATGGTCAGCATGATCAGAATCCTCATTATGAACATTTGATTCTATATGTGTATCAGCAATTTCACTATGTTCATCTGAACCTGTGTGTATATCTGTTTCTTCGCTATGAGTATTGTCTTCCACATGTGCATCTTCGTTTTCATTCAAATGCTCATCTGAATCTGCACCCGTATCAGAACTGGAGTCATTGGAATCAGATTCCTCAGTTCCCTCGGCAGATTCAAGCAGATCAATACCATCACACGCCTGAACAATTTTCAAATCCGGATAAGATTCTGCTACATCGGATAAAAAAGATTCAATACCGCCACCGTTTACGATAAACACATCTGCTTTTGATAACAGTTTCATATCCGCTGCCGTAAGCTGATAATCATGCAGGCACCCGGTCTGAGGCTCGCTCAAATTTTCCAGTGTAACACCTTCCACGTCACCGATCACGTTCTCCGTCGCAACATACATTGGATAAAAAGAGGTTACCACCAGCAAATTGCCGCCCTTCGCCTGTTCCTGCTTCTGCTCCGTTCTGACATAAATTGTCGTCAGCACACTTCCGACAAACAGGATTACAGCTAGTAGAACAGCGGTAAATACATATTTATTCTTCATCTGTCTCTCCTGAAGATGCTAAAATCTGATCCACCAGATCCCAGATTTCCTCTCTTCCCTGCTTTGTCTCAGCAGAAAACGGAATCAGAATGGCTCCTTTTTCTGTATTCAGTCCCACGCGGATCACTTTTAACTGCTTCTGCAGCTGGCTGCGTTTGATTTTATCCGCCTTTGTGGCAATGATAATCGGGTGAAATCCCTGATATACCATCCACTCGTACATCATTTTGTCATTTGCGGAAGGCTCATGACGGATATCCACCAGCAAAAATACGGCCCGCAGTTGTTCAGAACTGTTCAGATAATTTTCGATCATGGTGCCCCATTTTTCCTTTTCCTTCTGGGATACTTTTGCAAAGCCATATCCCGGAAGATCTGTCAGATACAGTTCATCATTGACATTGTAAAAATTGATCGTCTGTGTTTTACCCGGCTGACCGGAAGTTCGCGCCAGTGCCTTGCGATTCATCAGCGCATTGATCAGGGATGATTTTCCCACGTTTGATTTTCCTGCAAAGGCAATTTCCGGTTTCGTGTTTTTCGGTAATTTACTGGTGTAACCACATACCGTTTCCAGTGAAACATTTTTAATAATCATCGTCTTCTCCACCTATTGCTATCATCAGCACATCTTCCATTTTTTTCACATAAAAAATCTTCAGTTCGTTTTTGATTTCCCATGAAAGTTCTTCCACATCTGCCTTGTTCTGCGCCGGAACACATACCATACGGATTCCGACCGCAATTGCTGCTAACAGTTTTTCCTTTAGACCACCGACCGGCAGTACGCGACCGCGCAGCGTAATTTCTCCGGTCATCGCCAGATCCGCGCGTATCGGTTCCTTTATAATAGCAGACAGCGTTGCCGTTGCCATGGTAATACCTGCAGACGGACCATCTTTTGGCACCGCTCCCTCCGGAATATGAATGTGAATATCATGCTTTGAGAAAAAATCTTCCGGAATATTATATTGTTCACCTATAGAACGGATATAACTGATACCCGCCTGGGCAGATTCTTTCATCACATCGCCAAGCTGCCCGGTCAGTTTAAGCTCGCCTTTTCCAGGCATCACATTGACTTCGATCTGAAGGGTATCACCGCCCACGCTGGTCCATGCAAGTCCACGTACAATACCAATCTCACTCTGATGGTCGATGTGATTTACATGAAAGCGCTCTTTTCCAAGATAGTGTTCCAACTGATCCTTTTCTACATGCACTGTGGTGCAGTTTCCTCCGTAAATTTCTCTGGCTGCTTTTCTGCAGATCGCGCCCAGTTTTCGTTCCAGATTACGCACACCGGCCTCTCTGGTGTATCCATTGATAATCTGGTGCATTGCATCGTCGGCAACCGTAAGCTGTTCTGCCTTCAGACCGTTTTTCTCTTTCTGTTTTTCCAAAAGATGCTCTTTTGCGATATGCATTTTTTCATTTTCCGTATAACTGGATACTTCAATCAGCTCCATACGATCCAGCAATGGACGTGGAATCGTATGTACATCGTTGGCTGTCGCGATAAACAGCACTTCAGATAAATCCACCGGCATATCCACATAATGGTCGATAAACTTGGAATTCTGCTCAGAATCCAATACTTCCAGCATCGCAGAGGACGGATCGCCTTTGTAGTCGCTACTCATCTTATCGATCTCATCCAGCAGCATCAGCGGATTTTTTACGCCTGCCTGACGGATTCCCTGAATCAGTCGTCCCGGCATGGCTCCTACATAAGTACGGCGATGTCCGCGGATTTCTGCCTCATCCTTTACGCCACCCAGACAGATGCGGACATATTTTTTATCCAGCGCTCTGGCTACGGAACGGGCAATACTTGTTTTACCGGTTCCAGGAGGTCCTACAAGACAGATAATCGGGCTTTCACCGCCTTTGGTCAGTCCACGGACCGCCAGAAACTCCAGCACACGCTCTTTCACTTTTTCCAGACCATAGTGATCGTCATTTAAAATCTGTTCCGCATTTTTCAGATCTGTATTATCTTCTGATTTCTTATTCCACGGAAGATCCAGTAACGTCTCAATGTAGCCGCGCACAACGCTGCCCTCAGACGGACTGTTTGCCACATTTTTAAAACGGGCAATTTCTTTTTGAATCCGTTCTTTGACCGAATCATCTGCTTCCAGTTTTTCCAGAGCTTCCTCGAACTGTTTGATATCGGAGATTGTATTATCCTCTCCAAGTTCTTCCCGGATGACTTTCATTTCTTCCCGGAGAATGTACTCTTTCTGATTTTTATCTACCCGCTCTTTTACTTTTTCCTGCAGTTCGTTTTTAATCTGCTGAATATTTGTCTCATAAAGCAAAAGCTGCATCAGCGCTTCGTACTGTTCTGTCAGCGACTCTGTCTCCAGTAATTTCTGTCGTTTTTCATAACTGATTGGCAGATTGCCGGAAACAATTCGGATAAAGCTGTGAATTTCATTTAATCCATCTGCCTGTTTTTTCAATTCTTTTCCGATTTTCGGATTGGAAGCACAATATTTCAAAAGTTCTTCCTGCAATGCACGCAGCATTGCTTCTTCAACCTCCGGTGCAAGCACTTCTTTTTCTTCTCTTTCCTCTACCAGCACAACCTGTGCTTTCAGCAATTCATCATTGTCTATAAAATAAGCCAGCTCGGCTTTTTCTTTCGCCTCAACGATTACCCGCACGATATGATTCTGCATTTTGACGATCTGTTTGATCTCTGCAATGACACCGATTGCATACACATCATCCTGTTTTGCATTTTCAGTCTGCATATCTTTCTGTGTAACCAGAAAAATGCAGTTATCTCCATTCATTGCCGCCTCCACTGCATGAATGGATTTTCGGGCACTGATATCAAAATGTGATACCACGCCCGGCAGCAATACAGAACCTCGCAGGATCACGGCTGGTAATTCTCTCAAAATTTCACCCATGTTGTTCCTTTCTCTATTTCCAGACTTTCCAAACAAGTCTTTGTTACCTTCCAATCATTTTCATACATGTTACATCTCTTTTCATTCAATCATGCACTACAATAAAAATGCTACAAGGGGCGGCGCCATATCTGACCCCGCCCTTACAAAACGGAAAACACTTTTTAGCTGTATTTCCCTCTTTTTATTTCTCAGTTTCAATCGCACCATTACGATACTCAAGGATTGCCTCTCCATTTCCCTCTACCATGTCTTTTGTAATTATGCATTTTTTAATATTTTTATCAGATGGAATCCGATACATCAAATCCATCATGACATTTTCCATGATAGCACGCAGACCACGCGCACCTGTCTTTCGGTTAATGGTCAGATCAGCGACTGCATCTAAAGCATCATCCTCAAAAACAAGTTCCACCTCGTCTAAAGAGAACAGTTTCTGATACTGTTTTAGCAAAGAGTTTTTCGGCTCTTTTAAAATGCGGATCAGATCCTCACGCTCCAGAGCTTCCAGAGAAACCGTAATTGGCACTCGTCCCATAAACTCCGGAATCATACCGAATTTTACAAAATCCTGCGGAAGCGCATCTTTCAGAAGTTCACTGATATTTTTGTCATTCTCTCCTGCCAGCTCCGCATTAAATCCGATGGAACCACGATCCATACGGTTTTCGATAATACGATCGATACCCTCGAAGGCACCACCACAGATAAACAGAATGTTAGTGGTATCAATCGGAATCAGTTCCTGCTGCGGATGCTTTCTGCCACCCTGTGGTGGAACAGACGCAACAGTTCCTTCCAGAATCTTTAACAAAGCCTGCTGTACACCTTCACCGGAAACATCTCTTGTGATAGATGCATTTTCTGACTTACGTGTGATTTTATCAATCTCATCAATATAAATGATACCATATTCTGCTTTTGACACATCATAATCTGCTGCCTGAATAATCTTCAACAGAATATTTTCCACATCTTCACCAACATATCCAGCTTCGGTCAATGTGGTTGCGTCTGCAATCGCAAACGGCACATTCAAAATTTTTGCCAGTGTCTGTGCCAGTAATGTCTTACCGGAACCAGTCGGTCCAAGCATCAGGATATTACTTTTCTGCAGTTCTACATCCAGATCCGGCTCCGCCAGAATTCGTTTGTAATGATTATATACCGCTACGGATAGTACTTTCTTCGCCTCATCCTGACCAATGACATAATCATCCAGAAATGCCTTGATTTCTTCCGGTGTCAGCAAATTGATATCTATGTTATCATTTTCTTCGTAATCCTGCATTTCTTCTTCCAGAATTTCGTTGCAGGTTTCGATACACTCATCACAAATATAGATACCTGCCGGTCCTGCGATCAGTTTGTGTACCTGATCCTGAGTTTTATTACAAAAAGAGCAACGTATTTTATCGCCCTGATTTATTCTTCCTGCCATTCAATCTTACTCCCACGCTACACTTACTGTCTGTTTGTGATTACGGCATCAATCAAGCCGTAAGCTTTTGCTTCTTCTGCAGTCATATAGTTATCACGCTCAGTATCTGCTGCTACCACTTCGTAAGGCTGGCCTGTATTTTCAGATAAAATACGATTTAAGCGTTCTTTTGTCTTCAGGATATTTTCTGCTACGATCTGAATATCAGTAGCCTGTCCTTTTGCTCCGCCAGATGGCTGATGGATCATGATCTCTGCATTTGGGAGGGCATAACGTTTTCCTTTTGTTCCACCTGCCAGTAAGAATGCGCCCATGCTTGCCGCCATACCGATACAGATTGTAGAAACATCGCATTTGATGTACTGCATGGTATCATAAATAGCCAGACCACAGGAAACAACTCCACCCGGAGAGTTGATATATAACTGGATATCCTTGCCCGGATCTTCAGACTCAAGGAACAGAAGCTGTGCTACAATCAGACTTGCAGTCGTCTCATTTACTTCTTCCCCCAGGAAAATGATTCTATCTTTTAACAGTCTGGAATAAATATCATAATTCCGCTCGCCTCTGCTTGTCTGCTCAACAACGTAAGGTACTAAACTCATATTGCTACCTCCTACTATTTTAATTGTTTTCAGTTTTTTCGCCCTTGCATACGATTTTTTATCGGACACTCGTTTTTCTGAAAAACATGAAAAGCAGACCGGCCTCGCCGGCACGATCTGCTTTTGTATTATTCATTTTATGATACAGGACTTAACGCACCTGCTTTATTTGAGAATTATTCAGCTGTTTCTGCTTCAACATCTTTCTCTTTTTTTGTTTTTGCTTTTGCACGTGGTTTTACAGAGTCTGTGATCAGTTCAACTGCTTTCTGTACTGCAAGATCCTGTTTCATGTTCTCTTTCTCATCCGCGCCCATGTACTCTTTGAGCTTGTCAGCTTCCATATTGTACATTGTAGCCATTTTCTCAATCTCAGCATCTACATCTGCATCTGTGATCTCGATATTCTCTTCTTTTGCAATCTGCTCAAGAACAAGGCTGCTCTTGATACGTGTGATTGCATCCGGACGAACCTGCTCTTTTAACTGATCAATTGTCAGTCCTGAGAACTGAAGGTACTGATCCATGGGCAGTCCCTGCTGAGCCATCTGCTGAGCGAACTGGTTGATCATGTTCTCGCACTGTGTATCGATCATCGCATCCGGGAGTTCCATTGTGGATTTGTCTACGATCTTGTCGATAGCTTCATTCTGGTATGCACTTTTGATCTCGTTCTGTTTCTGTTCTTCTAATTTAGCTTTTACATCAGCTTTGTACTCATCAACAGTATCGAACTCAGATACATCCTGAACGAACTCGTCATCAAGCTCCGGAATCTCTTTTGATTTGATCTCATGGATTTTAACTTTGAATGTAGCTTCTTTTCCAGCGAGGTCTTCTGCATGATACTCCTCCGGGAATGTAACATTTACGTCTACATCATCACCAGCGTTTTTACCGATCAGCTGATCTTCAAATCCTGGGATAAAGCTTCCGGAACCGATCTCTAAGGAGTGGTTCTCGCCTTTTCCGCCTTCAAATGCAACACCGTCTACAAACCCTTCAAAATCGATCACTGCTGTATCACCGTTCTCGATTGCACGATCTTCAACGTTGATTGTTCTTGCATTTTTCTCACGTTCTTTGTCGATTGCTGCTGTTACATCTTCGTCTGTTACAGTTCCGTCTACTTTAGTAACTGTTACACCGATGTATTTTCCAAGTGTTACTTCCGGTTTTGTAGCAACTTCTGCTGTGAAGATGAACGGTTTGCCTTTCTCAATCTGAGTAATATCAACAACCGGTCTGGATACGATATCCTCTCCACACTCTTTTGCTGCATCAGCATATGCCTGCGGGATTAATGCGTTTGCTGCGTCTTCATAGAATACACCAGCGCCATACATTTTCTCAACCATAGCTCTCGGAACTTTTCCTTTACGGAATCCTGGCATGCTGATATTTTTCTTCTGTCTGTTATATGCTTCCTGAAGTGCTTTCTCCAGTTCTTCTGCTGCAACTTCAATGGTAAGCTTTACTGTATTTTTTTCTAACTTTTCCACCTGTACGCTCATTCTGACAATTTCCTCCTTTATATATATGTAGTCACGTGTAATTTCTTTGAAAAAGGTATACTTTAACTACTTACAGTCATTTTTGGATTATAACACACTGGTTTTATAATTGCAAGTGATATTCATCTGTGCCACCGTCTCCAGAACATTTGTTCGTTTTTCCAGTTGCATTCTATTATTTTTTGTGTTATGCTATTTTTGTAATCGAACAGATGTTCTGTGTCTTATTTAAAAATAATACTATAACACATAAATATTGTCAATATAGAAAACACACAGACACTGCCTCAAACTTTCCAAAAATGAAGCACTGAGGTAAATACTGCGGATTTGAGGTGAAACGAATTATGGAACTTTATGATACAACACTTTCTTTACATGAAAAACTGGAAATATTATCCGATGCTGCAAAATATGATGTCGCCTGTACTTCCAGTGGCGTTGACCGCCGTGGGAAAAATGGAAGTCTTGGAAATTCCTGTGCTGCCGGTATCTGCCACAGCTTCGCAGG
>OGRK01002178.1_pt1 | contig 10538 bp, 9 predicted proteins | sample 1553471 | NCBI WGS metagenome assembly OGRK01 (sample SAMEA2580080, study PRJEB22360) | human gut metagenome | biome: human gut; feature: human-associated habitat; material: faeces | place: Denmark | collected 2008/2010
TTATCAGAAAGAAAATGGGAAATATCAGTTGAATTTATGGAAGGCAAATGAGTCTGTTTTTTTAGAATCAGGAATTCTTCCGGAGCATATTGCAGTGACCAATGTATGTACACACTGCAACCCGGATATTTTGTTCTCACACAGAACAACAGGAAATGAACGCGGAACATTGAGTGCATTTCTTGCCCTGAAGAAATAGAGAGACTGGATATGAAAATGTAAACTAGAAAGTAAAGCAGGAGACAATAATATGAATAGCATGTTGTTAAAATTGGCAACAACACAGGGGACATCCTTAAAAGTGGATTCAGGGGATGTGTCACAAGGGGTGGCAGATGCGACAAAAGGAGTGACAGATGCAACGCAGGATGCAGTGAATGAGGTGAATCAGGCAACGCAGTATCTGCAGGAGCATCTTTCAGACCTGATCGGATTTGGAGTGAAAGTGCTGATCGCAATTGCAGTATTTATGATCGGGCGTGTTCTGATCCAATTTATACGGAAAATTGTGAGAAAATCGCTGGCAAGGTCCAGTGCAGACAAAGGAGTAGAGCAGTTCGTAGACTCTGTTTTGAAATTTTCTTTATATTTTCTGTTGATTTTTATGATTGCAGCAAAATTAGGAGTTGATACAACTTCAGTGGCAGCGATTATTGCTTCTGGAGGTGTAGCAATCGGTCTTGCTCTGCAGGGAAGCCTTTCTAATTTTGCAGGTGGAGTATTGATTCTGCTTCTGAAACCATTTGAAGTGGGAGATTATATTATTGAGGATACAAACCACAACGAAGGGACGGTAAAGGAAATTCAGATTTTTTATACAAAGTTATCGACCGTTGATAATAAAACGATTGTGATTCCAAATGGAATGCTGACCAACAACAGTCTGACGAATGCAACGGCTAAGGCGGAGAGAAAGCTGGATCTGAAAATAGATATTGCTTATGAAGCGGACTTGCGAAAAGCAAAGGCGGTCATTGAGGAGATTATCAGACAGGACGATGCGACCATCAAGAATGAAGAAATTTTGGTATTTGTCCATGAACTTGCAGAAAGTTCGGTAGTCATTGGTGCCCGTGCATGGGTGAAGAATGAAGATTACTGGAATGCAAGATGGAGGATTCTGGAAGAAATCAAACTGAAACTGGATGAGAATGAGATTGAGATGGCATATCCGCATCTGACTGTCCAGATGGGAAAAGAGAACTGATAAGAAGCAAGAAGTAAAAAATGCTTCAGAAACTAAAAAAGTTCTTGCAAATCTGAGAAGATTCGATATAATAGTAGTTGTGGTTGTCGTACGTCAATCACAACATTTGCTGGAATAGCTCAGTTGGTAGAGCACTTCACTCGTAATGAAGGGGTCGTCGGTTCAAGTCCGATTTCCAGCTTCTTTTTTATATAGACGTGCATATAAGGGTTCTTCGAGAAAGAAGGATCCTTTTCTTTTTACAAGATGTCAAATGATACATAAAAAATTATACGGATAATAAAAATGGAGGGATTTTTATGTCGGGTGAAATAGCTTTTGCCAATACTGCTTTGGAAAGTTTCGCAGCATTAGTTACATTCGTATTGCTGTTTGCATGTATTGCAAAGATTAAAATGCAACGTGGAATCAAACATGTTACATTGAAGGAAGCAAAGAGGAATACATTAGATTATATTCTGATCATCTGGCTTGTGATTCACATGATCGTACTTACGGCAGATGTACTGAGCTGGACCGCTATGGATTTCGGAAAGAATGAAGTGTGGCTTCTATTTATGTTGAATCTGACATTTACCTGTCTCTCTCTGGAATGTATGGTCTATACCTATTATGTAAAAGAGACAATCTATCAACACGAGAAGATTGGAAATACTTACGTGTATCTCGTCATGCTGTCAACAGTGATTGCAATCATATTATGGATCACCAGTGATATCAGTGGGAAGTTTTATTATCTGGACACACAGGGGAATTATACACAAGGTTCGATTTATTGGCTGTGTCAGTTTTATTGTATTATTGTGATGTGTGGAAACATTGTGATTTTGTTAAAACACAGGAAAGCACTTGTCAGACATGATGTGTTAAGCCTTCTTATGTACGGATTGATACCGATTGCATCGATTCCGGCACAAATGATTTGGAAATCAACCACATTTAATCTGGCGACAACGCTGGCGCTGATCTATATTTGCATTAGTGTCCATATGGCACAGTATGATCGGATCGTGAAACAGGAAAAGCTTCTGATACAGCAGGAACATGAATTGTCCATGAATCAGATGCAGATGATGATTGCCCAGATCCAGCCACATTTCCTATATAATTCGCTGACAGCACTGGCGCAGCTTTGCAGCAAAGATCCAAAAGAAGCGAAGAAGGCAATCATCAATTTTGCGGATTACTGGCGCAATCATATAAACGCAATTGACAAAAAAGAATCAATTCCATTTGAAGAAGAACTAAAATATGTTAAAATATATTTATATCTGGAACAGCTTCGATTTGGAGATGATCTGCATGTAGAATATGATCTGCAGAAAACTGATTTTAAAGTACCAATGTTATCTGTGCAGCCTTTTGTTGAGAATGCAATAAACTGGGGAGTTGGACAGAAAGAAGATGGGGGAACTGTTTGAATTACGACAAGAGAGAATGAAGAACAGATTGAACTTTGCGTCATAGATGACGGAGTCGGGTTTGATATATCAAAGATGGAAGAGCAAAGTGATGGAAGACAGCACATAGGAGTCCGTAACGCAAGAATCCGGTTTCAAAAGATGTGCAATGGAACTGTAGATATTTACAGTGAGAAGGGAAAAGGAACTAAAATACGAATTAATTTACCGAAAGGGGGACAATCATGAACATTATAATAGCGGATGATGAACCATTGGCATTGGAGATGACGTGCGAAGCTGTCCGGGAGGTATGCCCGAAAGCAAATATTTACCCGTTTAGCAAACCGTCCAGATTACTGGAGTTTGCAAAGGAGACGAGATGTAAAATCGCATTTTTAGATATCTGTATGCGTGGTGTGAGCGGCATCGATGTGGCAAAACAGTTAAAAGAAATTATTCCGGACATTAATATTATCTTTGTTACAGGATATGATGAGTATACAAAAGACGCAATGGCAATACATGCCAGCGGTTATATTGAAAAACCAGTAACGGCTGGGAAAGTCAGAAAAGAGACGGAAGATCTTCGCTATCCATTGCCGGCTGAAAATGAACCAAGATTGAAAATTCAGTGCTTTGGCAATTTTGAAGTATATGACAGAACTGGAAAGCCGGCACATTTCAGCAGATCGAAGGCGAAAGAGGTAATGGCATATTTGGTGGATCGCAACGGTTCTTCCTGCTCAGTGAAGGAACTGGCAGCAGTTTTATTTGAAAATGAACCCTATGATAAAAAACAACAGTGGTATATTCAGAAGATTTTGTCATCCCTGCAACAGACGTTGAAGGAGCTGGAAGCAGAAGACGTAATAGAGAAAAGCTACAATAATATTGCCATTGTTCCGGAGATGATCGACTGTGACTATTACAAATTCAATAAAAAAGGTGTAGAGGTTATGAATGCATATAAAGGGGAGTATATGTCACAGTACGAATGGGCTGCGTACAATAAAAAGTATCTGAATGACATTCATAAGAGATGGAAAAAGGAAAATAAATAAAACAGATTTTAGAGAAAAAGCTTCCAGATGAAATGTATTTGTATCTGGAAGCTTTTTCTATGTATCCCTTTTTCTTATGTATTCTATCTCCTGAGAAGATTCCTGCTATAAGTGGCAGGTGAATTACAAAATATCGATGTATTCGCCGGCAAGTGCTTTGTTCATGCTTCGTACGGCACAGAATTTACCACACATACTGCATGTATCGCTGTGGTCATCCTCCGGACGGCGGCTGTCGCGGATTGCTCTTGCAGTATCCGGGTCAAGAGCACAGGCGTACTGTGCTTCCCAGTCCAGTTTCTGGCGTGCATCAGCCATTTTATCATCAATATCTCTTGCGCCAGGTATACCTTTGGCAATGTCTGCAGCGTGGGCGGCAATCTTAGAAGCAATGATACCTTGTTTTACATCGTCTACATTTGGCAGTGCCAGATGCTCGGCAGGTGTTACGTAGCAAAGGAAAGCAGCACCGTTCATGGCAGCAACTGCGCCTCCAATGGCAGCAGTAATATGGTCATATCCAGGAGCAATATCTGTGACGAGTGGTCCAAGTGTGTAGAATGGAGCGCCCATACAGATGCTTTGCTGAACTTTCATATTGGCTGCGACCTGGTCAAGCGGTACATGTCCAGGACCTTCGACCATGACCTGTACATTATGTGCCCATGCACGTTTTGTCAGTTCGCCGAGGCGTACAAGCTCTTCAATCTGGCATACGTCTGTGGCATCGGCCAGACATCCCGGGCGGCATGCATCACCAAGGGAGATGGTAACATCGTATTCTTCACAGATATCCAGAATTTCGTCGAAATGTTCATAGAACGGATTTTCTTCTCCGGTCATGCACATCCATGCAAATACAAGACTTCCTCCGCGGCTTACGATATTCATTTTACGTTTGTGTTTTTTGATCTGTTCAATAGTTTTGCGGGTGATTCCACAGTGCAGTGTTACAAAGTCCACACCGTCCTCAGCGTGAAGACGTACTACATCGACGAAATCCTGTGCAGTCAGAGTAGCAAGATCTCTCTGATAGTGGATGACGCTGTCATAGACCGGAACAGTTCCGATCATTGCCGGACATTCGTGTGTCAGCTTCTGCCGGAAAGGCTGAGTGTTGCCGTGGCTGGATAAATCCATAATGGCCTCTGCTCCGAGATTTACAGCACTCATCACTTTCTGCATTTCGATATCGTAATCTTTACAGTCTCTTGAGACTCCGAGATTTACATTGATCTTCGTGCGAAGCATACTGCCGACGCCTTCCGGATTCAGACATGTGTGGTTTTTGTTGGCACAGATTGCAACCTTGCCTTCAGCAACGAGCTTCATCATCTCGTCAGTGGACATATGCTCTTTTTGAGCAACTGTCTTGATTTCAGGCGTGAGAATTCCTTTTCTGGCTGCATCCATTTGTGTGGTGTAGTTTCTCATGTTCATTTTGCCTCCATTTTCATTTTTTTGTCTGAGTTTTTCTATAGCGGTACAAGGTGGTGTCCCCAATGTATCGCTTTTGGGTTTGCCAGGAAATGCAATTTCCTGATGAAATAACGCAAAAAAAGAAGGTGCGTAGAGCATCTTCCTTAATTATTGCGTCAAGATATGTTCCCTACGTTGGCATTATCCAAATCAGGTTATGGGTCGAAGCGGAATTACGCTTCCTCTCAGCCGGTTTTCACCAGCTCCCCGTATGTAATTTTCGAAATGTCCATGAAATGATATGTATTGCATGGAACGTTCCAATTTACCAATTATTATAGACCTGAAAAAATGTAAAAGCAAGAAGAAAATGTGATTTTTGCCATTTTCGCTATAACTGGAAGCATTGAAAAATAGAAATTAGTTTCCTGCATAGGGCAATGTGTGGTAGAATAGAAACATCTTGTGAGCTATAACACATGATGTTTTGAAAAGAGAATGTTCAAGTAGAAGGGAAGATATATATATGAGTGGAAAGAAAGGGGAACATGAACCGGAAAAAGAAGGGGTACTTGCAACGATATGGGATTATGCCAAGACATTTCTTATTATTTTTCTGGTCGTGTTCGCACTAAATAAACTGGTCTATATCAATGCGGTGATTCCTTCTGAATCAATGCAGACAACAATTATGAAGGGAGACCGGATCATCGGCAGCAGGCTTGCATACAAATCAAAAGATCCGCAGAGGTTTGATATCGTCATTTTTAAATATCCGGATGATCCATCTAAGATATTTATAAAAAGAGTCATTGGTCTGCCTGGGGAGACTGTGGAAGTGAAAGACGGAAAAGTGTACATAGATGGAGCAGAGAAGCCATTGGATGATAGTTTCTGCAACGAAGTACCAATCGGAGATTTCGGACCATATGAAGTTCCACAAAACTGCTATTTTATGATGGGGGATAATCGTAATAACAGTTTGGATTCCAGGTACTGGAAGAATCATTTCGTAGAAAAAGATGCGATTCTTGCAAAGGCCGTTTTCCGCTACTGGCCGTTTAGTGAGGTTGGTAAGGTTGAGTAGACCGGACTAATAAAAGTAAGAAAAAGGATTTGAGAGGGAAAAACAATGAGTACAACAAACAAAGAAGAAAAAGTGGCAGATGTCAGTACGGAGAATATATACCGGCTGAACGGAAGAGTGCCACTGAAAAAAGCAATTCCATTCGGGCTGCAGCACGTACTGGCTATGTTTGTATCAAACCTGGCGCCGGTGCTGATCGTTTGCAGTGCCGCGCTGGTAAGAGGAACAGGGGAACATTTGACTTCAGCAGAGATCACCCAGCTTTTACAATGTGCTATGTTCGTGGCAGGTATCGGAACATGTATGCAGTTATATCCGGTGTGGAAGATCGGGTCTGGGCTTCCGATTGTTATGGGAGTCAGCTTTACGTTTCTTGGAAGTCTGTTAGTAATCTGTACCAATCCGGAACTTGGATATGAAGGGATGGTTGGTGCTGTTATTTTAGGCGGTATTTTTGAAGGACTGGTGGGGCTTAGTGCCAGATACTGGAAGCGCTTCCTGACACCGGTCGTATCCGCGTGTGTAGTTATCGCAATCGGACTTTCGTTATTGTCCGTAGGTATGGATTCCTGGGGCGGCGGAAGCGGAGTTGCTGATTTTGGCGCATGGTATCATCTGGTTGTTGGAGCATTTACCCTGATTGTATGCCTGATAGCCAGATATTTACTGAAAGGGGTATATAAGAATCTGAATGTCCTGGTAGGATTGATTCTTGGATATCTGTTGGCGATCATTTTTACGGTTGCAGGTATTGCGCCGATGGTAGACTTTTCTGGAATTACAAAGACTGTACAGGAAGTTGGAGTCTTCAGTCTGCCGAAGCTGGTCTTTCTGACCAGCCATAAACCAATCTTTGATCTGGGAGCATTTTTGACAATTGCTATTGTATTTCTTGTATCTGCGGCAGAGACAACTGGTGCAACAAGCGCCGTATGTACCGGTGCTTTGGATCGCGAAATCAAGATGGAAGAATTGCAGGGGTCACTTGCTGTAGATGGATTCTCCAGTGCACTTTCCGGCTGCTTTGGATGTCTGCCGTTGACTTCTTTCAGCCAGAATGTAGGACTTGTAACGATAACGCAGGTCATCAACCGGTTTACGATTTTGATGGGAGCATTTATTTTGATTTTGTCATCACTTTTCCCGCCGCTGGGAGCATTTTTTAATTCCCTGCCACAGGCAGTTCTTGGTGGCTGTACAGTTATGATGTTTGGTTCTATTATGTATGAAGGAATCAAGATGCTCAAAGAATGTGAGTTCGATGACCGGACGATGGTCATTGTATCACTGGCATTTGCGATTGGTGTAGGACTGACACAGACATCCGGAAACTTCTTCAGTGCATTTCCACATGAGGTGGGAGATATCTTCAATGGAAATGCAGTGGCAGGTGTGTTTGTAGTCTCTCTGTTGTTGAGTTTGTTTTTGCCGAAAAAGAAAAAATAATTTTGTGAATAAAATAGCATATGTTGACCAAAAGTAGTTTGGCAGGTTATAATAAACAAAGATAATTTAAAAGAAAATAATTAAAAAAGACTCTGACGGCAAGGTGATCCGAGCGGGAATAGTCGAATATATCAGACACAGGGAAGATACAGTTGGGGAAAGTGCATCTTCCTTGTACAAGAATCCATCATGCAGAAATCGCATCTGTACAGATTTCTCAGGGTGAATACTACTTTAGTGGCAGATATAAGGACTTTTTTCCGGAAGGAGAAAGGTCCTTTTTCGTTGGGGGAAAATTGGGAGAAAGACATGTTAAAGGTAGCGATTTACGGAAAAGGTGGAATAGGGAAATCCACAGTAACTTCGAATCTGGCGGCAGCATTTGCTACAATGGGGAAAAGAGTCATCCAGATAGGCTGTGACCCGAAAGCAGATTCTACAATTAATCTGCTGGAAGGAAAGCCTCTTCGTCCGGTCATGAACTATATGCGGGAGGAAGACGAAGAACCGGAGAAATTAGAAGATATTTCAAAGGAAGGATTTGGCGGCGTACTCTGTATAGAGACAGGCGGCCCGACGCCGGGACTGGGATGTGCTGGCAGAGGTATTATCGCAACATTCCAGCTTCTGGAAGATTTGAGACTTTTTGAGACATATAAGCCGGATGTAGTGCTCTACGATGTTCTCGGAGATGTTGTGTGTGGCGGCTTTGCAGCACCGATCCGGGAAGGCTATGCAGAAAAAGTATTGATTGTAACATCTGGAGAAAAGATGGCGTTGTATGCGGCTAATAACATTTCCAGCGCAGTTCGCAATTTTGAAGACCGAAGCTATGCACGGGTGTTTGGCATTGTACTGAATCACAGAAACGTGGAAAATGAGGTGCAAAAAGTGCAGGCATTTTCTAAGGAAAGCGGAATTCCAATCGTGGGAGAGATTCCAAGAAGCGATGAGATCATCCGTTACGAAGATCAGGGGCAGACAGTGATTGAAGGAAATCCAGAGTCAGAGATCAGTGGAAGATTCTATGACCTCGCAAAAAAATTACTGGAAAGCGAGGAGTAAGGACATGGTGGAAATTACGAAGATGAAAGCAGAAAAACAGAAAGCGGAAAAAGAAGCATTTTTCTGTACAACGAAAGAACTGAGCAGGCTTGGCCTGGAACAGATTCCGACACAGTTTCAGTCACATAAGCATCTGATCTACAGTTCGCCGGCTACACTGGCATTCAATTCACCGGGAGCAGAAGGCTTTGGCGTGAAGCGTGCCGGTCTTGCAGTACCAGATTCCATTATGTTGATCGTGGCTCCGGGGTGTTGTGGAAGGAATACTTCACTGATCAGTTCTATGAAAGAATATAATGACCGGTTCTATTATCTGATGATGGACGAGACCGATATTGTGACAGGAAGACATTTGAAAAAAATTCCAAAAGCAGTGGAGGAAATCTGCAGTGTCTGTCCGAAAAAACCGTCGGTCGTTATGATCTGCATTACCTGTGTGGATGCCCTTCTTGGAACGGATATGGAGCGGGTGTGCAAAAAGGCGGAAGAACAGGTAGAGATTCCGGTCAGACCTTGTTATATGTATGCACTTACAAGAGAAGGCCGAAAACCACCGATGGTGCATGTAAGGCAGTCCTTATATTCACTGCTTGAGCCGGGAAAAAAGAAAGGCAATGTAGTCAATCTTTTGGGATTTTTCTCGCCGCTTGTGGATGACTGTGAGATTTATGATTTGCTGCACAGTGCGGGAGTGAAGACGATTCATGAGATTTCCAGATGTAAGGATTATATGGAATATCAGACTATGTCAGAAGCGAATTTCAATCTGGTACTGCATCACGAAGCAAGATTTGCAGCAGAAGATTTTCACAACCGGCTTCAAATTCCATTTATCGAGCTTCGAAGACTCTATCAGATAGACAAGATTGAAAACCAGTATCATGCACTTGGTAATGCACTCGGTGTTGCATTTTATGATGAAAAATATAAAAAGCAGGCAGAAGATGCACTGGAAAAATTCCGGCAGAAGTGTCCGGATGCTTCTTTTGCAATCGGAGAATGCCTGAACGCTGATCCATTTGAACTATCATTAGCCTTGATACGTTACGGATTTTCTGTGCCGGAAATTTACGGGACAATCACGGTGGAGAACTTCACATACATTCGTTCTCTGGCAAAAATAAGTCCAGAGACGAAAGTATTTTCCAATATGGAACCGACGATGATTTATTATGACCCGGTGAAAAGCGATGTGAATCTGGCAATCGGAAAAGATGCCTGTTATTATCATCCGGATTGTCCATATGTCATGTGGAACGGGGAAGAACAGCCATATGGATATGCAGGAGTGAGAAGATTATTCGAACAATTACTGGAGGTAGTATAGTGAGAGGACTTAGAAAATATCTGACACCATTTGCACCGGATCAGTCTGGTGCGGTGTCCGTGTTATATGAACTTGGGGGATTGATCGCAATCTGTGACGCCGGCGGCTGTACAGGAAATGTATGTGGTTTTGATGAGCCGCGCTGGTTTGAACAAAAAAGTGCCTTGTTCAGTGCGGGACTGCGTGATATGGACGCAATTCTCGGACGAGATGACCGTCTGGTGGAGAAGCTGGTGGATGCAGCTTCAAAGCTCGATGTAAAGTTTGTAGCAATCATCGGGACACCGGTTCCAGCAGTAATCGGAACGGATTACAAGGCACTTGGAAGAATGTGCGAGAAAAAATTAAATATGCCTGTTATCACCATTGATACAGATGGTATGGAATTATATGATGTGGGCGAAGAAAAAGCATGGCTGGAGCTTTTCCGGACATTTGCAGAAAAGGAAATGATTGATAAGGCAAGTGAAAGAATTAAGCCGAATCTGGATATTGAGAAAAAACAGGGAAAGATCGGGGTTCT
>OGRK01002180.1_pt1 | contig 10531 bp, 9 predicted proteins | sample 1553471 | NCBI WGS metagenome assembly OGRK01 (sample SAMEA2580080, study PRJEB22360) | human gut metagenome | biome: human gut; feature: human-associated habitat; material: faeces | place: Denmark | collected 2008/2010
ATATCCTATATACTGGAGCAATGTATTCTTTGGAAAGACTTGTTCCTATAGTCTGTGCCAGAATACTGTTGATTGCTATTGTCTTTAAAAATGTTGATTTACCTGAAGCATTAGAACCTGTAAGAAGAACATTTCCTTTAGTTGTTATTGAATTACACACAGGATTATCTATAAGCGGATGATACACTTCTTTCACACTAAGGTTATTAGTATTTTCCACAAATTCAGGCTTACAGTAAAATGGCAGGCTTTCCCTGAATGATGCAACAGCAATTGATGTCTCTATGAATCCAAGTGTATCTACAAGGTTATATGCATCCTCACTTTTGGCAGTTATAAGCTTTGTCATCTTATTAAACTTCACAATATCCATGTGCGTTATCATTCTTAGATAATCAAGTACAACCTCTCCGATTGAACCATCAACATTGCCTGATTCAATCATCCATGAGCCTTTTGTTACTTTAGAAAAGCTCTTTAATATCTCTTTAAGCCTGTTACACTCTGGTTCAAGAAAACTTATATTGCTTTCACATATATCTTCAGATGCCGATGCCATTTTCACAATAACATTAATACATTTGAAATAATTCTCAATCTTAGCCTTATACTTGTAATAAGTAATTATTGAAAATGCTACCGATGCAATTATAAGCCATATTCCAAGCACCGGAGTTACAAGAACCGTAACAAGTATTGAAGCAATAAGAAATACCCACGCAAGATAATGCACAATATTACTTCCCTGCTCTATATCCATTATATAACCGATATAATCTGTAACTGCAATCTTACGGCTTTTTCCCATATTCATAAATATCTTCTGAATTGTGATTCTTTCTTTTTCATTAGCTGTGAATTCATCTGCAAGCCTGTCCAGTTCGTGAAGCTTTTCTGCATCTGCAACCGGTTCTCTTAACATCTTATATAGATATTCCTGTCCAACAGATGAATTAGTATTATTAATACATTTAAATACTTCATCCATGCCAAGATCATTCCATGTTATATCATCAATCATAGATTCACTCGGATTACCTTTGGCATAATGCGATATATATTCAAAGCTCTCATCTGTTCCCTTGTATACAACACGTTTGCCCCACGCTTTCTTTATGGCATTCTCCGCTGCCTTCTTCCGCTTAATACTGCTGCTTACACATACATACACGCCGATTGCAACAGCCAGCAGTACAAAAACAATAATCTCTAAATCTGTATCTGTCATAAATCCTCCATCTGCCTGTTATTCTGCAATCTGACTGCAGTTTCAAGAGCTGTCTCCATCATATTAGTAAATCCTGTCTGTCTCTCCTGTGCTGACAGCTTCTCACCCCTGTAGAGATGGTCACTTATTGTAAGAATAGTAAGTGCATGTTTTCTGCATCTGGCAGCAGTCATATACAACGCTGCTGACTCCATATCAACTGCAAGCACACCCATCTTCTTCCATCTGTCATTAACTGTTGTATCATCATTATAAAACACATCTGATGCCAGTACATTGCCAACTTTAACCGAAAAATGTTTTTCTTCTGCAACATCATATGCAGTCTTTAAAAGCGTAAAATCAGCTATCGGTGCATATATGCCCGGAAGATTGTACTGTGCCGCAAAGTTAGAATCAGTGCATGAGCCCATTCCAAGTACAATATCCATAAGATTAAGGTCATCATCAAATGCTCCCGCTGAACCAATCCTTATAATATTATCCACATCATATACATTATATAATTCATATGAATATATTCCCATTGAAGGCATTCCCATACCACTTCCCATAACAGATCCCCTGCATCCGTTATAAATTCCTGTGAATCCTGACATATTGCGGACCGTATTAAAGCAGATTACATCTGTAAGATAATTATCTGCTATATACTTTGCCCTTAAAGGATCTCCCGGCATAAGAACTGTCTTTGCTATATCTCCTGTCTGTGCTTCATTATGTGGTGTCCCCATATCTGCCTCCTGTTATCAATCTTAAAAAGGCTGCTTTATATAATAAAGCAGCCCGAATAATTATTTACCTGGGTATTTAATTACTGACTCGACATCATATCCTGCAATCTTATCTCTTCCTTTAAGGCCTTCAAGCTCCATAAGAAAAAGAACTTTCACTACTTCTCCTCCAAGCTCTTCTACAAGCTTGATAATAGCTTCTGTTGTTCCGCCTGTAGCAATCAGATCATCAACAATAATAACCTTCTGTCCCGGAGTAATCGCATCCTTATGCATCTCTATAGTAGCTGTACCATATTCAAGTTCATAATCTGCTGATATAGTCTCACACGGAAGTTTCCCCTTCTTTCTTACAGGAACAAATCCCTTACCGGTATTATATGCAACAGGAACGCCAAATATAAACCCTCTTGATTCTGGTCCTACTACAACATCAAATTCTGTATCCCCTATAAGATCTGTAAGACCGTCTATTGCAAGCTTTAATCCCTCAGGACTCTGGATAACACTTGTAACATCCCTGAATATAATCCCCGGTTCTGGGAAATCAGGTATACTTCTTACATAATCTTCAACTTTCTTGTTCATCTAATATAAATCCTCCTTGGTTATCTGTTAACCTGCATGTCTCGTAATCTCAGATCATTATAGTATGTTATCTGGTTCCTTCCATGCTCTTTAGAATAATAAAGTGCCTCATCTGCACATTTTATGAAGCCTTCCACATCAATATTTTTATTATCAAGATATGTAAAGCCAGCACTGAATGTTATTATAACATCTTCAGGCAAGAAATCATACTCCTGATTTCTAAAATTAGTAAGCATTCCTTCCAGTATCTTTCCTGCCTGCTTTCTGGTATATCCTGAAAAAAGAATCAGAAACTCCTCTCCTCCGTATCTGCCTGCATGAATCGTATCATCAGTGTACTGGCTTATAACCCGCGATAATGTTCTTAATACCATATCACCTTTGTCATGACCATATGTGTCATTAACTTTCTTAAAGAAATCAATGTCAAGCATTGCCACACATACATCTTTCCCTGAAAAGTAATAATCATGCATTGCCTGCTTGATGTTCTCATATATAGAAAACCTTGTATGAAGCTGTGTCAGATAATCTGTTGAAAGCTTCTCCTGAAGCTTTTTCTCTCCATCATAATATTCAACAACATCTTCCACCTGCAGCTTATTGAAATTATACAATATAACCGATATTGCAAATACACAGCTTATCAGTAAAAATGTAGCTGCAAAATCTCTTACATCAAGTGCCTTCACTGCACTTGAAGCACTGTAATTATACATAAATGCTGATGCAATCCATACAGCTATTGATGTAGCATATATAACAAAAATGGTCTTTCTGTCATTAAAAAATGAACTTATCACCATTACCACTGCTGTTCCAACCCACAAGGGTTCACAAAAATAAAATAAAAGTTCCTCAGCAGCAAACAGCCCTACCAGTGATATACAACACATCCTGTTTTTAGTTTCATTAGAAAAATTATCTCTGGAATTAATTATTCTGAATGAACAGCAGCTTATAATCTGGACCGCCGTAACGGATATTAATCTTATTATATCTTCTGTCATTATAGCCGGCAGATTCTTATCAGCAAATGACACTATAATATATAAGATATTAACCGATAACATTATGATAAATAATATTTTTTCAAAGCCAAGCATTTTGTTTCTGAACACATTATGTCTGTAACTTACATGTTCAGCTCCAGTTCCTTTCTTTTCCATTGCAAACCTCTTGTCGTTCAATTATAATTGAATTTATATTATCATAACTTTTCAGTTAAATAAAGTATTTTTTACACAATAAGACACACAAGTCCTGAATTCTCATTCATTACTTTTTCAATTGTATCGCCAATCTTTCCCATGCTCTCAGTTGTCATATTATGTGTTTTTTCATATATTCCGTCTGATACAATCTGTTCTATTGTCTTTCCAAATATATTGGTATCCCAGATTCCGTCCGGATTATCTTTCATATTTCCTTTTATATATTCAATCAGATCTTCTGCCTGATTCCTATTTCCAACAATCGGAGCAATTTCAACCATTATTTCTGTCTTAAGCAGGTTAATAGACGGAACTTTAGCTTTTATCTTAACTCCATATTTATTGCCATTCTTAATCACTACCGGCTCATCCAGTTGTATATTTTCTTTTGAAGGTGTAACAACTCCGAAGCCATTAAGATTAACTTCACTTATTGCATCACCAAAGCTTCCCAGTTCATTCTTCTTGTCTGAAAGAGATTTAATCATATCTATAAGCTCATGCTCATTATTAATCTGCGTTCCTGTAAGTTCACTTAATATTTTATAATACAGATCTTTTGAAAGCTTAAATTCAATTTCAACCCTCCCTGTTGACATATCAACATTTTTCACATCAATCTTTTCTATGTATTCGCATGTATTATTCAACTCAAGATACGCATCCTTCATAACATTTATATTATCAAGAATCGAAAGTGCCGCATCTACTATATGCATCTTAAGCCAGTGTGATGACTCAAGTACTTCAACCCATGCAGGTGCATAAAAATCAAGCTGTGATACCGGAAATTCTTTAAGCACACCTGATATAACCCTGTCAACATCTTCTTTTCTTAGCTGGTCACAATTAAGAGCATAGACATTTACACCATATTTTTCTTTCATAGCTTCTGCAAGCTGCACAGATTCTTTAGCATAAGGCTTCACACAGTTTAATATCACAACAAACGGTTTTGAAATCTTTTTCAGCTTATCTATAGCCATCTGCTCCGCGTTGACATAATTATCCCGTTCTATTCCTGTAAATGAGCCATCTGTTGTAATAACGATTCCAATAGTAGAATGCTCCTCTATCACCTTTTCAGTACCAATCTGTGCTGCCATTGAAAATGGAACCGGTTCTTTTGACCATGGAGTATTAACCATTCTCTCTTTGCCATTCTCCTCTGCTCCCATTGCGCCATCAACCATAAATCCAACACAGTCAATTGCACGCACTTTAATCTTAATATCATCAGCCATGCAGATTGCTGCACTCTCACCAGGTATAAACTTAGGTTCAGTAGTCATAATCGTACTTCCAGCACTACTCTGTGGCAGTTCGTCGATTGTGCGTTGTTTCTCGTTAGCATCTGCAATCTCAGGAATTACACATAGATCCATAAATCTTTTTACAAATGTCGACTTTCCTGTCCGTACAGGACCTACCACCCCAAGATATATCTCCCCATTAGTGCGTTTCTTTATATCCTCGTACAGATTAAAGTTCATATTTTCCTTTCTGTCTGACATACTTTCCTCCCTGTAATTAAGGCGGTACATAAAAAATTATGCCTTCCGCATATACTTGTAAAAAATATATGTGAAAAGCATAATTTTTATTCTGCATTTAATTGTAATTTTGCTTAATTCCGAATAGTCGCAATTATTCATCAAATTCCGCAAGCACATAATAACCCCTGCTTGTCTCTCCAACCTCTTTAACAATTCCATGTCTTGACTTTAACCTGTCAGGTGTTGAATAGTTTCCTGACATTGCAACTGCCGGCTCTATCGTATAATAATAACTGCTAGGAAGCTTACCCTCCGTAATATCTACCTCATCTCCTGGCTTGACAAGATTAGGTCTGCTCATTGTGAATTCCATCTGTCTCATGTGCATACATCTCCTTTACAGATTAATCTTTTCTAAACATTTAATCGTATACTCTGCAACCTTCTGCTTTAGATATACATTATTCTCAAGCTTTAACTCAGGATCTTTCTTTAGCATATCTTTCGCTGCATCTGACGCTTCCTTTAATGTCTTTGCATCAGTAAATACATCTGCTATTCCGAAATCAAAATCACCGCTCTGCCTTACCCCGAAGAAATCTCCCGGTCCACGCAGTCTTAAATCTTCCTCAGCTATCTTGAATCCATCGTTGGATTTATTAAGAATTTCCAATCTTTTTCTTATCTTCTCTGACTTATTGCCTGTAACAAATATACAATATGACTGATATTCTCCTCGCCCAACACGGCCTCTTAACTGATGAAGCTGTGCAAGTCCAAATCTTTCCGAATTCTCTACCATCATAACAGTGCTGTTAGGCACATTTACACCAACCTCGATAACTGTAGTTGATACCAGCACATCCGTTTCATGTGCTGCAAATCTTTCCATCACCTCATTCTTTAACGATGGACGCATCTTGCCATGAAGATATTCTATCCTTATATCCGGAAGTTCTTTCTTAAGCATTGCCGTGTAATCAACAACATTTTCAGCCTCTACAGCCTCACTGTCCTCAACCATTGGACATATTACATAGCATTGTCTGCCGGAAGCAACCTGATTGTGTATAAATGCATACGCCTTCGGTCTGTAGCTTTCATCCACAACACAATTCTTTATAGGAAGTCTGTTCGCAGGCATCTCATCAATTATTGATATATCAAGGTCACCGTACAGTATAATTGCCAGAGTTCTTGGTATTGGCGTTGCACTCATTACAAGAATATGCGGGCTTTTCCCTTTCTGTGAAAAGTCACGGCGCTGGTTTACTCCGAATCTGTGCTGCTCATCTGTTATAACAAGTGCCAGCTCTTTATATTCAACCTTTTCCTGTATCAACGCATGCGTTCCTACTATTATTCCGGCAGTTCCATCTGCAATCCTTGCATATGCTTCCTTTTTCTGTTTCGCTGTCATTGAACCAACAAGAAGTTCAACTCTGATATCAAGTCCCGCCTTTTCAAAGCCTTTAACAAACGATTCATAATGCTGTCTTGCAAGAACCTCTGTTGGTGCCATCAATGCTCCCTGATATCCTGCAATAACCGTATTGATAAGTGCAATTGTTGCAACAACTGTCTTTCCTGAGCCTACATCCCCCTGTATCAGACGGCTACACAGGTGTTCACCTGACATATCTTGTGCAACCTCTGACACAGTTCTTAACTGTGCATTAGTAAGTGAATATGACAGGCTTTCAAGGAATTGATCCTTTTCTTTGCTTTCTGGTATTACATAGCTGTTCGGTATGCGTTCATTTGCACTCTTTAATGAAAGAGTTGCTAGCGTGAATAAAAAAAACTCTTCAAACGCAAGTCTGTGTCTCGCCTGAACATATTCTTCCATTGTCTTAGGAAAATGTATATTAACAACACTGAAATTATGCTCAGCAAGCGAATATCTCTTTCTTATATAATCAGGTATATATTCCTTTTCAAGTCCCGCGCTGTATTTTTCAAGTGCCTGTGCAACTGCCTTAGTAACAGTATTGTTAGTAAGACCTTTAGTCAGAGGATATATTGGCTGCAGTGTTCCCTGAAGTTCCTTGTACTGGGCAAGTGTATACATTTTCGGCTGTTCTAATAACCAGCCTCTTTTATTAACCAGCCTTCCCCTGAATACATATCTTGTTCCAAGCCTTAATGTATTCTTTAAAAATGGCATATTATACCAGCTGCATTTTATGGAGTCGCCATTATAATCCTTTATAGTCACAGTTAATATCTTAAGCCTGCCGCTCCCATATATATCCGGGCTTTTGCATACCTGTCCTTCAACAGCTACCTCTGTATGCTCTGATTCATGGCTTATATCTTTAACAAAAACAGGCTCATGGTATACATCGTAATCCCGTGGGTATAACCCCACGAGATCCGATACTGTGTATACCGAAAGCCTGTTAAAATTCTCAGCTGTCTTAGCGCCGATTCCCTTTAATTCTGTTATATTCATAATTCTTACTCAACAGATACAATATAATAATAAACCGGCTGTCCACCAAACTGAAGTTCAACATCTACATCAGGGAACTTTTCTTCAATCTTAGAAACAACTGCCTCGGCAGCAGCTTCTTCAATATCAGCTCCATAGTAAACACTTATAAGTTCAGCTTCATCCGACATCATTGACTCAATCATCTCAAGAAGAGTCTCATCCATATCAGTACCAACTGCAGCAAGCCCCTTATCACCTAATCCAAGATAATTATCCTTCTTAATCTCCTTGCCATCAATTGATGTATCTCTTACAGCATAAGTAAGCTGTCCAGACTTAACTGTTGAAAGACTGTCTGTCATCGCATCGCCGTTATCCTTAGCACTGCGTGTTGTCTCAAAGTTAATCATAGCTGTAATTCCCTGTGGTACTGTCTTAGTAGGGATAACAATAAGTTCCTTGTCTTCAACAATTGATGCTGCCTGGTTAGCTGCAAGAATAATATTGCTGTTATTAGGAAGAACATATATTGTCTTGGCGTTAATCTTATCTGCTGCATTAAGGATATCCTCTGTCGAAGGGTTCATTGTCTGGCCGCCTTCAATAACTTCATCAACACCAAGTCCCTTAAAAATCTCTGCGATTCCGCTTCCCGGTGCAATTGTGATAAATCCAAAATCCTTAGCTGGCTCAGCTTTTTTCTGTTCAGCTTCAGAATTTTTCTCCATAGCCTGCTTAGCTGCTGCCGCCTGCAGTTCTGACTGTGCAACAACCTTCTGGTTATGCTCCTCTCGCATATTATCGACCTTCATCTTAGTAAGCTGACCATATTCCAAGGCCTTCTCAAATGCCTGACCTGGATGGTTAGTATGCACATGAACCTTAACAATATCATCAAGAGCAACACATACTATAGAATCACCTATCGATGTAAGGAATGCTTTGAAGTCTGCTTCAGTCTTCTCATCAAATTCCTTATCAAGCATAATTATGAACTCGGTGCAATAACCGAACTTTATATCTACATTCTCTACAGCAGCTCCCTTTCCTGAGCCTGGAACTGTCTGTTCAGTGGATGGCTTACTCTCTGTTATAGAAAAATCTGTAACCTTTCCTGTAAGTGCATCATACATTCCCTTAAGAACAACAACAAGTCCCTGTCCGCCTGAATCCACAACTCCCGCTTCTTTAAGGACAGGAAGCATATCAGGTGTCTTAGAAAGTACATATTCAGCATGTTCAATAATTATACGCATAGCCTCTTCAATATCATCTGTCTGTGATGCAATCTCAGCAGCCTTATCAGAAATACCCTTAGCAACTGTAAGGATTGTTCCTTCCTTTGGCTTCATAACTGCCTTATATGCTGTCTCTGTAGCTCTGCTTGTTGCAAGTGCAAGTGTCTCAACAGTAATTTCAGTTACGCCCTTCATCTCTTTAGTAAAGCCTCTTAAGAGCTGTGATAAGATAACGCCTGAGTTACCTCTTGCACCTCTTAACGAGCCTGATGATATAGCCTTAGAAAGATTCTCCATATTAGGGTTAGCAATAGAACTTACTTCCTTAGCTGCTGACATAATAGTAAGAGTCATGTTAGTACCTGTATCACCATCTGGAACAGGGAAAACATTAAGGTCATTAATCCATTCTTTCTTAGACTCAAGGTTTTTAGCTCCTGCAAGAAACATCTTCTGCACAAGTGCTGCATCTATTGTATTAGTTGCCACGATTATCCTCCATTCTGCAATTAAGCATTATAACAATATTTCAATTAATCAATTACTCTTACGCCTTCAACATATATGTTGATTTTCTTAATCTCAAGGCCGGTAAATTCTGACACTTTATACTTAACATTCTCAATAAGATTATCTGCTACTGCAGCAATGCTTACACCATAAGATATAATAACATGAAAATCAATCTCAATAAGATTATTCTCATCTATAACCACACTGATTCCTCTTGTAAGGCTGTCTCCTTTAAGAAGCTTAACAAGTCCGTCTTTCATGCTGACAGCAGCCATACCCACAATTCCAAAGCACTCAACTGCTGTAGAACCTGCGTACTGTGCAATAACTTCCGAATCAATCGAAACTTTTCCAAGTTTATTCTCCAAAGTTCCCTTCATAGATAGTCCTCCAATACTGCGGCTTGTATTTGTTAACACCCGTAATACGGATGCAAGTTTCGCGCAGTCAAACTTTACATAAAAATATGTATATAAATAGCACAAATATTATACTATCTTTCTACAGAAAAATAAACACATTTTCGAATTCTTTATTAAACTTTGATTATCAAATGAATGTCCAAAAAATAAAGTGAATCGCGTTTTGCGCAATTCACCTTAATATACTGGTATTAACTTTAAAGCTCATAGATTATGCACGCTCAACTAAACCAGAACGTAAGCATGAAGTACAAACATACATCTTCTTAGCATTTCCGTTAACCTTTACTTTAACAGACTTAACATTAGCATTCCAAACTTTATTAGATCTTCTATGAGAATGACTCACTGCATTACCAAAGTGAGGACCTTTTTCGCAAATTGCACATTTTGCCATTGATTTACACCTCCTTACGGCTGGGTTATTTTTACCCACAACAACAGACATTGTATCAGACAACAAGACAAAATGCAATACTTTTTTGAAAAAAGTTTGTCGAATGTTTGATATCATCATAATTTACTTATGTATTTTTACTGCTCTGCTTTTTTCCAGCCTTTATATATCATTTGCAAAACATATTATATCCAAGCAATATGAGTGCAATAATAACACATATGCAAAAAAACATATTTTCAGCAAGAAAAAGTGCAATTA
>OGRK01002183.1_pt1 | contig 10516 bp, 8 predicted proteins | sample 1553471 | NCBI WGS metagenome assembly OGRK01 (sample SAMEA2580080, study PRJEB22360) | human gut metagenome | biome: human gut; feature: human-associated habitat; material: faeces | place: Denmark | collected 2008/2010
TGTTTTCTGGTAAGAGATGGACAGATGAAAGGCTCGCATGTGCACATTCTGGAGAAAGACCCGATTCCGGGCGGTGCATGTGATGGTTATCAGTACAGCGATATCGGCTATGTTATGCGTGGCGGACGTGAGATGGATAACCATTTTGAGTGTATGTGGGATCTGTTCCGTTCGATTCCGTCCATCGAGACAGAGGGTGTCAGTGTACTGGATGAGTATTACTGGCTGAATAAGGCAGATCCAAACTATTCTTTGTGTCGGGCAACTGAGAATCGGGGGCAGGATGCACATACCGATAAGAAGTTTGGATTGTCCGATAAGGGTGCAATGGAGATCATGAAGCTGTTCTTTACCCCGGATGAAGAATTATATAATAAACGGATCGATGAGTATTTTGATGAAGAAGTGCTTAATTCTAATTTCTGGATGTACTGGCGGACGATGTTTGCATTTGAGAACTGGCATTCTGCACTTGAGATGAAGCTCTATATTAAGCGTTTTATCCATCATGTCGGAGGACTGCCGGATTTCACGGCACTTCGTTTTACCAAATATAACCAGTATGAGTCCATGATTCTTCCGATGGTAAAATATCTGGAATCATTCGGTGTGGTGTTCCATTATAATACTAAGGTTATAAATGTGGAATTCGAGATCGAAGCAGGAAGAAAGCTGGCAAAGAAGATTGATATTATCCGTGACGGTGAAGCAGATGCGATCGACCTGACCGAGAATGATCTGGTATTTATCACAAATGGCGGCTGCGTGGAGAATTCTTCATACGGAAGCCAGAACAAACCGGCTGAGTTTAAGACCGAGATCCGCGAAGGCGGTGGATGGGATATGTGGCGGAAGATCGCTGCACAGGATCCATCCTTCGGACATCCGGACAAATTCTGCTATGATCCGGAACAGTCGAACTGGATGAGTGCAACGGTAACGACACTAGATGAAAAGATCCTTCCATATATTAAGAAAATCTGCAAGAGAGATCCACTCTCCGGCAAGGTAGTTACAGGTGGTATCGTGACTGCGAGAGATTCCGAATGGCTGCTTTCATGGACGATCAATCGTCAGCCGCAGTTCCGTAATCAGCCAAAGGGACAGGTGCTTGTATGGGTATATGGATTATTTTCGAATAAACCGGGTGATTATGTAAAGAAGACCATGCGGGAATGCACCGGTAAGGAGATTTGCGAAGAGTGGCTCTACCATATCGGAGTACCGGAGGAGAAAATACCGGAGCTTGCTGAGCACAGCGCAAATACAGTGCCGGTTATGATGCCGTATATTACAGCATTTTTCATGCCGCGTGAGAAAGGTGACCGCCCGGATGTTGTACCGGAGGGAGCAGTAAATTTTGCATTCCTCGGACAGTTTGCAGAGACAGCAAGAGATACGATATTTACGACCGAGTATTCGATCCGTACCGGTATGGAGGCAGTATATACCCTGTTGAATATCGACCGTGGTGTACCGGAGGTCTGGGGCAGTGTCTATGATGTACGGGATCTGTTAAATGCGACCGTAGCAATACGCGATGGCAGAAAGATCACAGATATGAAGCTTGGACTGAAAGAGAAGATCGCAATGAAGGAGCTTTTAAAGGCGGTAGAAGGAACCGATGTCGAGAAACTTCTCCGGGAGCATGGAGCGATATAGAGAAAAATAGAATAATAAATATAACAAATGCTCTGGCAGAGGTGTGGTTTGCCAGAGCATTTTTGGGATTGTACGATAATGTACAAGCGGAAGGACTGCCACATGGCAGATTCCTGTGTTTTGGTTGCGTTTAGAGATGTGTATTATTTATTAAACAAGTGCTTCGCCAAGTGCGGTACAATCAGCAAGACCTGCTTCATCCGGTGTTTCATGGCAGATCAGTGGAGCTGCTGCAAATACAGCACCGTCAGCCTGACACTGAGCTTCCCATGTATCCATCCATTCGCCGCTTCCCCAGCCATATGAACCGAAGATGGCGATCTTCTTACCGTTTAATGCCGGTTCACATTCAGCGAACATTGGCTCAAATTCGCTTTCTTCTAAGACTTCGGCACCCATAGCAGGGCATCCGAATGCAATCGCATCGTAGTTATCTACCATATCTACAGTGAATTCTGCGGATGTTAAAAGATCACATTCTGCTCCTTTTGCCTTTGCACCTTCTGCAACAGCCTGTGCCATTAATGCTGTGTTACCTGTGCCACTCCAATATACAACTGCAACCTTACTCATAGTAGGTTCCTCCTTATAATCATGTATTTTATATTTAGAGATCTCCGTATGGAAATGCCTGCGGGAATCTCCTATATTCATTTTTGTTATGTGAACGTCGTTTGCATAAATACTTATTTTGTTATGCGGATGCAATTTTCTAAATACTTATGCGGCAACCGTCAACTGCCAGATCGTTCGTCCCTGATGCCAGAGATTTGCATAGATCTCACGGCATTTTTTAAATTTGGCAAATGTTTTCTGGGCCTCACCCAGATCTCCGTATACCTTCCAGTCGCCCATGCCTTTGCAGTTACTTCCGTGGTTTTTGATAAATCCGAGAACATCATTTAACGGATAACCAAGGAAGACACCGATCTCATGCGGAAATTCTTCCGAACCATGAAGACGACTACGAAGCTGTTCAAGCATTTGATCGATCGTTCCTGCCTGATATCCTGTGCTTACAAGAAAAGAGATGATCTCCGGTCTTGATAATTCACGAACCATAGTATCCGGTCTGTAGACATAGATCAAAGCAGTTTCGGTATCTTCCCGCAGGATCGTGATCCGGATCCCTTTTTTCTGAAATTGTGCATCCCAGACAGCCACACTTTCGTATAATTCTTCTCCAGAAGAAAAACGATAAAGAAACAGGCTGGCAGGTTTTAAGGACGCCAATGTAGGCGAACAATGTGTGATCAAATATTCTTCAAACATAATCTGAAACTCCTGTAACATTAAATTATCAAATGCGACAGTATTAGTATGTGTCGTTTCAGAACCGTTCATACAGCGGTTAGGCACATCTAACTTATGGCTGCATTATACGGTGTGTTTTTGTAAAAATCAAGCGAAAAATGTGATAGAAATTCTCAATAAATTCGACCATTTTTTGTTGACGGAAAAGGCTTCTGCATGGTATTTTTATAAAAAGTTAGTATGAACTAACTAAAAATCTTGTGAATAAATCGTGTGACTCCATTCTGTATGCATCCCTGACTGCTGAAAACAGGGTATGCACCCGGATGCAATGACGGATCCGGGACAGAAGCTGTCACCAGAAAGAAGGATCAAAGCATGATGAATTATTTAGAAATCGAAAAAGTAATTGGACGAGAGATTATTGACTCAAGAGGAAATCCTACAGTAGAAGCAGAAGTTATTCTTGCAGATGGTACTGTCGGACGCGGAGCAGCGCCAAGTGGTGCATCAACAGGTGAGTTTGAAGCATTAGAGCTTCGTGATGGCGATAAGGATCGTTTTGGCGGTAAGGGCGTTCAGAAAGCTGTTGAAAATGTCAACACAAAAATTAATGACGTATTAGTTGGAATGGATGCATCTGATACATATGCTGTAGATCAGGCAATGATCAAGGCAGACGGAACAAAGGACAAGTCAAATCTGGGTGCAAATGCAATCCTTGCTGTATCAATCGCAGCAGCAAGAGCAGCAGCTATTTCACTGGATGTACCTTTATATCGTTTCTTAGGCGGTGTAAGCGGAAACAGACTTCCGGTTCCTATGATGAACATTATCAATGGTGGATGTCATGCATTATCATCCGGTCTGGATGTTCAGGAGTTCATGATCATGCCGGTTGGTGCTCCTTCATTCAAAGAGTGTCTCAGATGGTGTGCAGAGGTATTCCATGCACTTCAGGCTATCTTAAAGGAAAGAGGACTTGCTACATCAGTTGGTGATGAAGGTGGATTTGCACCTGCACTTGCATCTGATGAAGAAGCAATCGAGACAATTCTCGAGGCAGTAAAGAAAGCCGGATATGAACCGGGTAAGGACTTCAAGATTGCTATGGATGCAGCTTCATCCGAGTGGAAGACAGGCAAGGTTGGCGAGTACAAGCTGCCAAAGGCCGGTACAGTATATACATCAGAAGAGCTGATCGCTCACTGGAAGAGACTGGTTGAGAAGTACCCGATCATCTCCATCGAAGATGGTCTGGATGAAGAAGACTGGGAAGGCTGGAAGAAGCTTACAGCAGAACTTGGCGACAAAGTACAGTTAGTTGGTGACGACCTTTTCGTTACAAATACAGAGAGACTTGCAAAGGGTATCGAGCTTGGCTGTGGTAACAGTATCCTGATCAAATTAAACCAGATCGGTTCTGTATCAGAGACATTGGAAGCGATCAAGATGGCTCACAAGGCCGGATACACAGCTATCTCATCTCACAGATCAGGCGAGACAGCAGATACAACGATCGCAGATCTTGCAGTTGCTTTAAATACCTGCCAGATCAAGACCGGTGCACCGTCCAGATCTGAGCGTGTAGCTAAGTACAACCAGCTCTTAAGAATCGAAGAAGAGCTTGGTGCTTCAGCCGTATATCCGGGTATGAAAGCCTTCAATGTAAAATAATTATTGTCATATATTTTCCTCAAAAAAAATATGAATAAATGGTATGGGAGACGTAAGTTTTGCGTCTCCTATATTTTTTATCGCGCTTTGCGGAGAAGTAGTTAATTGCTTCGCGATTCCGCGCAGGTGCGAAAGAGTCACTTGTGACTCTTTATTAGGCGAAATGTTGAAAATAGCAGATAAATTCCGGTAAAAATAAATCTCGATTTAGAAGAAAAAAGGAATTAGCGTATAGCGTGTTTGCTGTTTGAATGGTATAATTTTTATCAGTGTAAAAACATATATTACCGAGAATTTACAGACTGGAATAGTGGAAGAAAACTGCCGGTTGGAAAGGCTGTATTATAGATGAAAAAAATTGAATTTTTACTGTTCTTCGGGGCACTTTTTGGTACATTGCTTACCGGCTGCTCATCTGAGAAGGAGTCAGCAGGAGCTATGAACAATGGAACGACAGAAGCGGCGCATGTCACGGAAGATGTGACCACAGAAGAACAGGAAGTAACGACAGAGAAGACGGAATTTGGAAAACAGAGATTAGAAGCAGTACCGGACAGACCTGCTTCCGATAAAACACAGACCGAGACTGTATCTGAAGAAGAATCAGATGAGGCAGAGCTGGATGGAGAAGGTGAAACTTCGGTATCAAAGAAAAGTGATGACTGGAAGACTGCATATGTTGATTATCTGAAACATGTGTCAGATACAGAGGGACAGCAGGGGTATACGCTGATTTACCTGGACAATGATGATATACCGGAGCTGGTAGAAGTAGGAAAGTCGGAGGCATCCGGTGTCCGTATTGTAAACTATTCAAATGGCTCCGTTCATGTAAACGGATTGAACCGTTTGTACTTTACTTACATAGAAGGAAAGAATCTCCTTTGCAATTCGGATGGGCTGATGGATTCCTATTATGACTATATTTACAGTATTGTTGATGGAGAGTTGACCTTGGTTGCACAGGGGCATTATGGAGCGAAGGATGGAACCGGGCTGAGATTTGATAAGAATGGGATGCCGATTTACACATATGACTGGAATGGAGAAGATGTCAGCGAAGATGAGTATAATGCTGACTTTGCACAAGTCTATGACAGTTCGGCAGCAACAGAAGGCTATGATACGGATAAGCTGGAGTCGATCAAAGAGGTTATAGATGATATAGAGACAAAGTAAGATAAATGGGGAGAATAAGATGAATAATATACGAGTGCTTTTTATCGTAGCGGCACTTCCGGCATTATTGTTGCTTGGATTTATATATTACAGGGATCGCAAAGAGAAACCGCCGGTTAAGTTGATGATTCTACTTTTGGCGACCGGTGCAGCAACTACTGTTCCGGCAGCTATCGTAGAGTTTATAGGTCAGGCATTTGTCATGGGTGATTCAGATGATTTGGGACTTCGCCTGCTTATCTTCTGTTTCTTTGTTATAGCTATAGCCGAGGAATTAGGTAAATATCTGGTTACGATATGTATCACATGGAAAAGTAAGGAGATGCAGCATAGCTATGATGGCGTGATTTATGCCGTATGCTCTTCATTGGGATTTGCAATTCTGGAAAATGTGTTATATGTATATCAGGGTGGACTACTGACCGGAATTATGAGGGCGTTTACAGCGATTCCCCTTCATTGTACGGTCGGTGTTGTGATGGGAGCATTATATGCAAAGGCGAGAGAAGAAGCATATGCCGGTGACAGAGGCGGAATGATCGGTTACATGGCATGGGCGTATCTTGTGCCGGTATGTATTCATGGGGCATATGATTACGCGATCATGGCGGCTTCTTATGGTTTAATTGCAGAAGGATGGATTTATGTCATTCTGATAGGGGCATATATTATATCTGTTGTGTTGATTCTGGTATGTTCCAATCATGATCACAGAATTGACGGCAGACCTGAGACAGCTGATTATGGATTCTATCGAACCGAATACCGCAGGCCGGGCAGAAGCTATTATTATCAGACTCAGCAGGCAAATCCGATGGGCTATCCGCAGAATCAGGGCTATCCGCAGAATCAGGGTTATCTGGGAAATACCGCATACCCGCAGAATCAGGGTTATCTGGGAAATACCGCATACCCGCAGAATCAGGGTTATACCGGAAATAATGCATATGTGTCGAATCAGTATTATACGGGTAATACAGTGAACCCAAAGAATACCGGATATATCGGAAACACATCATATCCGCAAAATGCCGGAGTAAATCCATATCGTAGATCAGACACAGCAACAGATCAGACACCAAATTCAACAACACCATACAGTGTGAATTCATATAATGGACAGGAAGATAACTATAATATGAGATAGACCGAATATGCCGAACGTTTTAACGGAAATCGCATAAGCTATAATGAGCACAAAAATTATTTGCTCGTGAGAAATTAAATCGCTTGCTTATCAGGGGGTGAAAGCATGAGATTTCACAATATACCCGTTCGCGATATCATGCAGGAGGCAGTTCGTTATGGCGGGGTGATCGTGGATGTTCGAACAGAAGAAGAATTCCTGAGAGGGCATATACCGATGGCTGTTAATGTGCCATTATCCGAGATTCAGTGTGGCAATTATAATCTTCCAAAACATAAAGTATTACTCACATATTGTCAGTACGGAGGCAGCAGCGCACTGGCGGCAAGAATACTGACACAGGCAGGTTACAGAGTGATCAATACAGTTGGTGGAATTGTACAATATAAGGGTGCATTGACTAAAAACCGCTGACAGAGGTGAGGCAAACCATTATGGCAAACAGGAAAACGTGGTTTGAATATGAGAATAACAGAATAAATAGATCCCGGACATGACGGAGTATATTAAGAAAAGTACATGTCCGGGATTTTTTATTTAATTTACTTGTGGTGGCAGGGGTAAGTATGTATAATATGGTCAGGGAAATTTGGTGGATAGCATAAGATATCCCTGGGTATTTATTTCAGAAAAGAAAGGATATAGGGTAAATGAGAAAAAAATTTTTAGCAACAATCGTTGCGGTAGGGCTTGTCGCAGTAGCAACATTTGCAGGGGCAAATGGGCTGACAGAGACACAGGCGGCATGTGAACATTCACAGGTGAAGGATGGAACCTGTGTGGATTGTAATGATCCGGTAGAATGCATTGAGGTAGAGGATGCAAGCGGAACAGCAAAGGGAACCTATTCTAAACTGGAAGATGCAGCGTCGGCTGCCAGAAACGGTGATATACTGAAGCTTCTATATAATTGTGAGAGTACATCAGCATATATTGATGCGGGAAATAAGAATCTTACGATTGATCTGAATAAAAAGAAATTAAAGGCTGTTCATTTCGAGATTATGGGTTCTCTTGTGATAGAAAATGGAGAATATAGTGGCTATATCAAGAATGCAGCGACAGGGAATGAACATACATTAACATTTGAAAATGTGAGAGCAGATCTTACGCAGCTTGGATGGTATGCAAAAGGTGGCCTTAAACTGGTAAACAGTAATATAGAACAGCAACATGATGGTGCAACATTTACAGAATGGTGGCTTGAAAAGCTGCAGATGGATCAGACATCTGTTTATAAGATTACAAATTCGCCAAGCGGACTAAGCAATTATGGGTTGCTTTCATTAGATGAAGCTGTGGGCGGTATTGAGGAATTTCTTCCGGCCGGATACACATTGGATGGACAGCCGAATTCCTATAATACGATATTAGATGAAACAGGCACAAAGGCGAGAAGTGTAGAGCTTCGTTACCGCAGACTGACAGATGCGAAAGTATCCGTATCCATCGATCCGACTTCGTATGTGTATGATGGAACAGCAAAGGAACCAACAGTGACTGTGACATATGACGGCAAGAAGCTGATAGCAGGAACGGATTATACCTGTATATTTTCAGATAATATCAATGTCGGAACAGCAAGTGTTAAGATAACAGCAAAGAGCAAGACCTATCACGGAGAGATCGTAAAGAATTATACGATCGAGAAAGCACCACAGGCAGCACCGACAGGACTGACAGCAGTTAATGAAAGTGCAACAGGAAAGAAAGACGGATCTGTTGCGAACGCCGCAGCGACAATGGAATATTCCACAGACCAGACTACATGGACGGCTGTAACAGGAACAGTTGTAAATGGTCTGGCAGCAGGCGATTATTTTGTAAGATATAAAGAGTCCGCAAACTATTATGCATCACCGTCCGCAAAGGTAACAGTCGGTCTGGCAGCTTCTAATACAACAGAAGCATCTACAACAGAGAGTGTTACTACAGAAAGTGTTACAACGGAGAATACTACAACAGAAACAGCTTCCAGTGAAGATACCACGACAGAAGATGCGACGGATGAGGAAGAAACGGAAGATGTGGATACCGAGGATGAGACAACAGAGGTTCTTCATGAGGATGAGACAGAAGCAACCGGTGATAAAGGCAAAAATGATCAGAAGAAAACAGGTGTAAAAACCGGTGATGCATTTGCAATGAAGGCAGCAGTTGCAGGTATGCTCATTTCGCTTGGAATGGCATGCGTGGTTATTATAAGAAAGCGCAGAAAATAAGAAAGAAAATTAACAGACAGAAAATAATAGTGCTGGATTTGGACAGAAATGTCTGAATCTGGCACTTGTGATTGAAAGGAAGCATATGAGCAGAATCGAATTGATCGCTCCATGTCATTTTGGATTGGAGTCAGTATTGAAAAAAGAAATCCTGGATCTTGGATATGAGATCGTTCAGGTAGAAGACGGAAGAATAACATTTGCAGGAGAAGAAGATGCGGTTGCAAGAGCAAATATGTTTATTCGTACAGCTGAACGTATCATGATCAAGTGCGGAAGCTTTAAGGCTGTAACATTTGATGAATTATTTGAAGGAACCAAGAGTATTCCATGGGAGCGGTATCTGACCCGTGATGCAAAATTCTGGGTATCCAAGGCAACATCAAATAAGAGCGCACTGTTCAGCCCATCTGATATCCAGTCTATCGTGAAGAAAGCTATGGTAGAACGTTTGAAACAGACCTACCATGTATCATGGTTCACGGAAGATGGAGCAGAATATCCGGTTCGTGTATTTATATTTAAGGATATTGTTACGATAGGACTTGATACATCAGGAATATCCCTTCATAAGCGTGGCTATAGGAAACTGGTTGGCAAAGCACCGATATCGGAAACTCTGGCGTCGGCACTGATCATGCTTACACCATGGAATAAGGATCGTGTACTGGTTGACCCATTCTGTGGAAGCGGAACATTTCCGATCGAGGCAGCTATGATCGGAGCAAGGATCGCACCGGGAATTGACAGAGACTTTCTGGCTTCTGAGTGGGCGAAGGTCGGCGACAAGAAGATGTGGTACAATGCGATCGATGAAGCAAATGATATGATCGACCATGATGTGAAGATGAATATTCAGGGATATGATCTGGATAATGAAATGGTGAAGTGTGCGATGGAGAATGCCAGAGCAGCAGGAGTGGATGAACATATCCATTTTCAGCAGAGAGATGTAAAGGATCTCAGGCATCCGAAAAAATATGGATTTATCATCACGAATCCGCCATATGGCGAGCGCCTCGAGGATCGGGAGGACCTTCCTGAATTATATAAGACGATCGGGGAAAGCTTCAGACGACTGGATGACTGGTCGATGTTCCTGATCACGTCATACAGTGAGGCGGAGAAATATATAGGAAGAAAGGCGGATAAGAATCGTAAGATCTACAATGGTATGATCAAATCATATTTCTATCAGTTCATGGGACCGAAGCCGCCAAAGAGAAAGTGAGACAGAGTTGAAAAAGTATTTGATCGTGGCAGCGGTTGTTATTCTGGGGGTATTTCTGTATCTGGGTTTTCTGTATCCTGACTTTCTGTATTCTGATTTTCCGTATTTTGTATTCCGCTGCCGGATAAATCCGACTGACTGTCA
>OGRK01002185.1_pt1 | contig 10498 bp, 8 predicted proteins | sample 1553471 | NCBI WGS metagenome assembly OGRK01 (sample SAMEA2580080, study PRJEB22360) | human gut metagenome | biome: human gut; feature: human-associated habitat; material: faeces | place: Denmark | collected 2008/2010
CAGCCTGCATGCGCACCCGCCACACTTAGATCTATTACATTGAGTACTGCCAAAGCCTGCAGCCGGGTGCGCTAAACACTCTGCAGCGCATGGGTGTATATATATTGCGAAGACAAATTTTTAACAGTTCCGACGTTCACAGCCTGTAATACCTCACAGCACACATCCTGCCAATAACCTATCCGCAGGAAATGTCGGAACAAGCTTAAAAATTTTCTGAGCAAAATATATACACACATGCCACCACACAGCCTGCATGCGCACCCTCCACAACCTCAGAAGCTGTGACCTATGGCTCCAATCTGCTGAGATCACGAGGAAACAGCGTAGCCTCACGCACATTATCCTCTCCGATAAGCTGCATTGTAAGTCTCTCAAGTCCTATTCCAAGACCTCCATGTGGCGGCATGCCGTGCTTAAAGGCTGAAAGATAGCTCTCCATACCCTCTGTCTCCATGCCACGCTTTGCGATTTTTTCCATAAGCTTGTTGTAGTCGTGGATTCGCTGGCCGCCTGTTGTGATCTCAAGACCTCTGAAAAGCAGGTCAAAGCTTAAGGTGTATGTCTCGTCTGCCGGATCATCCATGGCATAGAACGGTCTCTTCTTTGAAGGATAATGTGTGACAAATACAAAATCACTGCCATACTCTTCCTTGAAGTACTGTCCGATAAGTACCTCCTCCTCCGGCTCTAAGTCGAATGGGTTTCTGAACTGTCTGTTATATTTTTCTGCAACACGCTGCTTTGCCTCGTCAAATCTGACTCTTGGTATGCTTGTCACGTCAGGCAACTTAATCTTTAAAAGCTCAAGCTCCTTGGCGTATGAGGTCTTTAAAAGCTCCATGGTGTACTGCAAAAAACCGGTCTCCATCTCCATGATATCCTCGAAGCCGTCAATGTAGCCCATCTCGAAATCGAGTGATGTATACTCATTCAGATGTCTCTTTGTATTGTGCTTTTCTGCTCTGAAAACGGGTGCAGTCTCAAATACCCTGTCAAAGACACCTACCATCATCTGCTTGTAAAACTGCGGGCTCTGCTGTAATATAGCCGGTCTGTGGAAATATTCAAGCTTGAAGAGGTTGGCGCCTCCCTCGGCTGACTTTGCACCGAGCTTTGGCGTATGAATCTCTGTAAATCCATTATTATAAAGGAAATCCCTAAAGCCCCTTGTGATCCCCTCCTGTATACGGAACGTAGCACGCTCTCTTGGATTTCTGAGTGCCACTGCCCTGTTATTGAGCTTTGCCTCAAGCGAAGTATTCAGTTTCCATTTGTTGATCTGAAGCGGCATAGGCTCCGCCGGCTCAGATAAAATTATGATAGTGTCAAGACGAAGCTCGAAGCCGTTTAGAGAACGGTCATCACTCTTGTATGTGCCGCATACCTCCACGGTATCTGCTTCCTTTAGATCATCGACGCTAAACTGGGATTTGCCCGGCTCGTATACACACTGTACGAGTCCGTCCCTGCGTCTTAAGACGATGAATGCAACCTCACCCATATCTCTTATGGTGTGAATCGCACCCTTTACTTTGATGTTTTTGCCCTCGTAGTCGCCTGCAAGAATTTCTGCGATACCGAGGTCTTCCTTTTGAACTGCTCCTGTTAAGAATTCCATATTTTTGTGCTCCTTTTCATAGCTTTTCGTAAAGCTAATTTAGAGTAAACTTTCATGCCGCGCTGTGCGCGGCTCCACTACGCATGAAAGCCAGGATTGCTCCGTGCTGCGCACTCCCGCAATTCTACGCAAATTCGCAATTCGCACTATCGTGCTACTTGCTCATTTACGTTAGCGTTTCAGACAGATACACATAACTGTAAGTAAACTTACGTTATGTGCCTCTGTCGAAACTGGGCTATATACGCCAAAAAGCCCCGGAGCATATCAAAATAATGAAATGCTCCGGGGCGAAAATTCTAAAAATATTCCGCGGTACCACCCGCTTTGAGAAAAAGGACTGTACCTGTTTCTCCACTCTTATCCGTAACGTGGATGAATCGTATCTGCCTACTTTTGATATATAAAAAGCTTAATTCACATACGATAAACCTATCTATGCAATAAACCATATCAATCGTTCAACAGATCTGCTCCGGTAGTGTTCCTGCAATCAGCTCTTCCAAACAGCGCTCTCAGTCGGTGACGCTGTATTCCTGTCGGTGTCTGGTGATCCAAGTCTCCTTCAACGCATTTATTGTTTTTTTGTTGTTTAACGTTATAACACAATAAACTTATTATTTCAACCCATCATAGTCAAAACTTAAGAAAATAAAGTATAGGAATATATTATAGTTTTTCTTAATTGTGGTTATAACAGAGCCTTCTTTTGCAACAATTATTAAATAAATTTAGGCTATTCCCTATTGCCTTTATTGAATTCGTATTGTAGAGTATATCTGGTATATGTAATTAATAATAAGGCAGGTAACACTTAATGAAAAAACTATTATTTTTTGATATAGACGGCACTCTCGTTGATTTCGGCAAGAGCACCATGAGCCCATCAACCGCTGATGCTCTAATAAACGCAAAACAAAACGGTCACATGATTTTTCTTTGCACAGGACGTAGTTACAATCAGATTTATCCATCATTAAAAGCCTTTGATTTTGACGGTGTGGTGGCTGCTGCCGGCGGCTATGTCACTGTGGGTGATAAGGTAATTGCACATCATGTCTATGGGCAGAATCTGTTACAGAAGGTTCTTGACACTGTTGGTGACAACAACACAGGACTTATCTTCCAGACAAAGGATAAAAGCATCACCAACCACAAGTGGGCCGACAAATTCATATCAGCATTCTCAAAGCAGTTTGATATGCATGTGATACAGGACAACCCAACATTTAAGGATATCGTGATTGATGATGAATTATCAAGCTTTTCTAATCGATACGCCGATGTTGAAAGCACCATCTACTGCAATTGCAACTACCACATTGATGATTTAAGAAAGCTCCTGGGCGATGAATTCGTAGTAACCCTGAGCAGCTTTAAAGAGCCTGAACCTTACAGCGGTGAGATTACATTGCGCGGTGTCAACAAGGCAACCGGCATACGTGATGTTGTAGAGTTTCTTCACATGAGTCAGGCTGATACAATAGGCTTTGGCGATGGCCAGAATGATTTTGATATGCTGCGCTACTGTGATGTCGGTGTTGCCATGGGCAATTCCAGCGATGAAGTCAAGGCTGTTGCCGATATAGTGACAGACGATATCAAAGAGGATGGGCTTAAAAATGCCATGGTGCATCTTGGACTTGTCTAAAAATGCACCATGGCATACTCTATGCCTCAATATTCATAAATCTGTCCCACTCGCACTCGTCTTTTGATGCCGATACAATCAAGGTGTACGAGCGCTCATCTGTTCCATCGAATACGAAGGTATAATTTTCATTCTCCTTCTCGATTAAATATGCGTATCCGTCAAGAAAATTGTTGAAGGTGTCAATATAATCTGCCTCATCTATCTCCTCGTCAGCCGTGGTGCTCTTTAGGTTGCCATCGGCATCATATGTCTTAAAGCCCTCGCGTATGAATGAAATAATATTTGCATCTGAAAGCTTTAATATAAGGCCGTTTGTCCTCATATCACGGATATCTCTGTTTTTAGAATTATCTGCCTTTATGATTACGTTGTCAAGGCATATTTTAAAGGTGCCAAAGCTCATCATGATATCGCTCACATGCACATCCGAAAATTTGAAATGTGTAAACTCGTTTTCTGTCCTGAATTTCATCTGTTATCCTCCGTTTATACTCATGCCGATATTTTATCAGATAATTTTGCTTTGGGCAACTTGCATTTTATAACGTGCCGTACAGCTCAAGAGTATACCCCACACTGCCTCCGCATATAAAGTAATAGTCGCTTTGAGTGTCACAGTCTATAAAGATATACTGCCCATACATCTTTATATTGCAAAACAGTGCTGTGCGACTTGATGCTGGTGCGATTCCATAGCCCTTGTTTGACACGACAAGCGGCAGCCTCTGCTGTCTGCCTCCGAACGAAATATATCTGGCTTTGTTTGTCAAATCAGTAAGGTCTGTCGCAAGTATTCCCTTGGATTTGAGCTTTTCCGATTTGTCCCAGTCAAAAAATGTGTAGCACTCGCCATTATTTAAAAGCCTTGGCTCTGTGGCATTTTCACTTACAAGGAGATTTTTGTCGGCATCAAAATACTGTATGGCTCCGTTTTTCTTTTCTATCCTTAGTATCAGCTTCTCCGTTTGAATTTCAATAAGCGATTTGGATTCTTTTGCCACCCATTTGAAGGCTGTATCGGCCTTTTGCTTCCAATAGGTTTTGTGCGGCTTCACTCCAATTCCTTTTACAAAGATTACGCGTACTATCTCCGGTGTTATTGGTATCACATAAAGTGTGCCGTCCGCTGTGGCGATTTCAACATGCGATTTACCTTTTTTGAGCCATTTTACCGCAAACTTGCCCTTTGAATGTCCCTTTACACGAAGTATATCGTTGTCCGGGATTGAGCCGTATGCGTATGGGGAGGGATTGAGAGGGAGGCTGCTCTTTTTTGCAGCCTTACTTACTTCCTTAATCTTAATTTTATTTGCCATATCTGTAGCAGTACATTGTGTTTGATTTTCCCTGTCTTTTTTTACAAATGCAGATAAATCAAGCTTCTCATTTTCAGCCTTATTTGTCACCTGCTCAGGTTTTAATGCAATGCGCGACGGACCAAAATACTCTCTTTCATCCATATCGCGTCTGCCATCAACACGCTTTTGCTCTTCTATCTCTTTTTCTGTCAGTTGCTGCTTTTCATATTCCTTTGCCTTAGTGAGCGGCTCTGCAGAAAACTCCTTCTGATGCCTGTTGGAAGGAGCAGGGTCTGCAATAAGCGGTGTCAGCCTGCCCCGGTGGAATACAGCAAGCTCATGAAGTGCACGGGTAGCCGCAACGTACAAAAGCTTCACATGACTATCATCAGCCGGATATTTTCTCTCTGATGGGTCAAACAGCAATACAGCATCAAACTCAAGTCCCTTTGTATACGCGACCGGAAGTACCATGACTCCTGCACCAAACTGTGCCGTTTCAATATCATCATCTGCTATTTCTATATGTTTTTTAAGCTCAGCAGACACCTTGAGAGCCTCTGCTTCATCACGGCACACGACAGCTATCGTCTCATAGCCTTCACTCTGCCAGCCTTTTATCGTGTCAACCGATGCCGAAATCAGTGAGCGCACATTGGCATACTCCTCTATGCGCACTGCGTTTCCATGCCTAATAATAGGCTCCACCGGATAGATTGCAAAATCTCCATGGCGCAGTATCTCTGTTGCAAATTCTGAAATCTCAACAGTGTTTCTGTAGCTCTTTCGAAGCAGACCGAATGCATCATATGTGCCTGTGAGTATCAGCTTTTTCAAGTCCTCCCAGTCATTTAAGCCATACTCAAAATGTATATTCTGCGAGGTATCGCCCATGATAGTGTATGTGCAGTTTCTGAGGCAGTAATGCAGACAGCAGTATGCCATCATGCCAAAATCCTGTGCCTCATCAATAACCACATGACTCGCCTCACGAACCGGATCTGTCTCCTTGATGCGCTTATAAATATACGCAAGCGCTGCCAGATCATACACATCAAATGAGTCCTTTGGAATAGCTATATCATATTCCTTCTGACTATGCAGAAAATCCCTGTAAAAATCATACACAGAGCCTTTCCAGTCATCCTTACCGAAATAGGTTTTGTATTTTTTATCAAGCTCCCTGCGCTCCTTTGCAGGGAACTTCACTTCCTTACCGAGAACCTCATTTTCATACTTCGAGTAAATTATCTCATTTAACATGAGGATTTTACTCTGCATGGAAAGAAGCGGATTATCATGCAGATAAGTGTCTATCAGCACCTTTCCCACAAGCAGATTGCCTGTTTTTTCCATGTAGACCTCATCTCTCGGAATACACTTTTCCTCGTAATCTAAACAGAATTTTTCAAGAGCTTCAAACCATTCTTTACTGCCCTTTATGCTGTTTCTACTGTCATTTTTGCTGACTTCATGTATGCTGTACTTTTTGTCATCCCAATCCTCGTACAAAAGCCTTGTAAAAAGCTGCTCCATAGTCATCTGTTTTATGCCGTACACATCAAGCTCCGGAAGCACACTTGTAATATAGTTCAACAAAATGTGGTTACTGCCTATAATGTAGAAATCCTCCGGTCTGAAATCATCAGCATAATTATATAAAATGTACGATATCCTGTGCATTGCAACCGTTGTCTTTCCTGAGCCTGCAACTCCCTGCACAATGATATTCGTCTTTGGCGAACGGCGGATAATAAGGTTTTGCTCCTTTTGGATTGTCGCAATAATCTCTCCGAGCACTGCCTTTTTATTCTTAGCCAGGTACTTTGTCAGAAGCTCATCATTTGCTACGACATCTGAATCAAAAAAGTCGATGAGCTTATCATCTGCAATCTCATAGGTGCGCTTTCTGTTTAAATCAATCTCAAAAGTACCCTCTGAGCTCACCGTGTACTTACATGGTCCAAGACTGCTCTCATAATATACGGATGCAATCGGTGCTCTCCAGTCAATGACCACAGGCTCTGATGCATTCTTCGCAATACCAACTCTGCCTATATAGTAGGACTCCTGTGACTTCTGACGCGGATCCTTAAAATCTATTCTGCCAAAATACGGCTTTTTCCGCGCCTTTTCACATCTTACAATATTTCTCTCGTTCTCATGAAGCTGCGCTGTCGCATTGTTCCACAGGGCAAGTCCCTCCTTGTCCTGCGCCTCGTAGACATCTCTTAAATCCTCTAAATCATCTGTCAGCTTTTTTACCGATTCCTTTGCACGGTCCAGATTATCCTGTGCAATCCCTATGATATTTTGAAGCTGTCTCTGCTCGTCTTTTAATGAAATTCCCAGTAAATCATTTTCTGTGCCCATCATGCCTCCACGACTTATATATGCTGTGATTATACTATACTTTTAATCTCATCTATCCTGTCAACACAGGCAAAAAGCATCTTTTTCAGCTCCTCATCAGGCTGTGTCAAATCCGGCACCATGACAACCTTACAGCCTGCAGAATATGCACTTTTGACACCATTTGGCGAATCCTCTACCGCCATGCACTCCTCAGGTGCCAGCTTAAGCTCGCTGCATGCAAACTCATACACATCAGGTGCCGGCTTTCCATGTTCCACCATAGGCGCACAGATGATCTTGTCAAAATATCCGTAGAGCCCTATCTTTTTAAGATATTTCTCAGCTCTTTCTATATCATTCGCTGTGGAAATCGCTCTGTGAATGCCTTTTTCCTTCAAATATGTAAGTATCTCAATTGCACCGGGCTTAAGCTCAATACCCACCTTTTCCAGATGCTCCTCCATGATTTTTCTCCGATATGCCCTGATTTTATTATAATCCATATCTGGATCATGAAACATATCCTTAAGATGCTGCGGTGCATACGGCTGCCCGAGGCTTCGCATTGAAAGCGCCTGCTCATCCGTCATCTCGTAGCCGAATTGCTTAAGTGCCATCGGCCAGAAAATACGATAATATTTCTCCGTATCTATGAGTGTTCCGTCCATGTCAAATATTACTGCTTTTATCATTGGTTCTCATTACGTTCTGCCAGGCTTTACTATGCTTCACCTGTTAATTTTACCACGGTCATATCATGATGCATGGCCTTTATCACCGGGCCAAACATGTCCTTCGTCTTTATCCTGAGGCTGGAGGTATTTATGCATGGATGACATCCAACCCACTCACCTTTTAGCACATCCTCATCCACCAGAAGTCTGACCGCATTGTCATGGTCGTTCATCAGTCCCATCACACTGACTGAGCCCGGTGTGATATCCAGATATTTTTCCATATCCTGCGGACTTGCAAACGAAAGTCTCGCACTGCCTATCTGATGCGAGAGCTCTTTTGTCTTAAAGGTCTTGTCTCCCGGTATCATGAGCAGGTAAAAATCAGTTTTCTGGCGGTTGCACAGAAAAAGATTCTTGCAGATTGTTGCGCCGAGTGTCTTGTCAATCTCCTCACAAACCTCCATCGTAAATGCCGCCTCGTGGTCTATTCTCTGATATTCGATTCCCAGTTTGTCCAAAAAATCGTATGTACGAATTTCTTTATCCGGTCTGCCTGTGGTATCTGTCGGTCTTCCATTCTGTAATTGCATTTGTGCCTCCTGAAATTAATTATCGCAGCTGTGTTCAGCACCGTAACCGCTGCTATTATTGTCTTTTAATTGCTATAGCTATAGATTATACACCTCTTTTATGTATTCTAACAAGCCCCGGCATCCACTGATTACATCATCAAAGGTCGCATCAAAATCACCTGTATACCATGGATCTGCAACATCGCGCGCTGCTGTAAGCTTATGATTTGTCCCATAATCAGCAAATGACAGCATCTTAAATATCTTCTGCTGACTGTCACTGCCACCTGCAATCCTTGTCATATTCCTGATATTTGCAGTGTCCATTCCAATCAGAAGGTCATAGTACAAATAATCATCGCGTGTCATCTGTCTCGCGCGGTGTGGAATAAGAGGAATATGCTCCTCGTATAATTTGTTTTTGGTGCCGTAGTGCGGCGGATTGCCTATTTCCTCACGGCTGGTCGCAGCGGAGTCGATCTCGAACTGGTTGTCGAGGTGCAGCTGGTGGACCAGGTGGGTGAGGACGCTTTCGGCCATGGTGCTGCGGCAGATGTTGCCGTGGCAAATGAAACATACTCTAATCATTATTTTATTTCTCCTTGTTTTGCCCCGGAATGCCCTGTTTTGCAAGATTTTCTGGAATTCGTGTAGTTTGCTCTGAAATTACAGATTGTGGCAAATCAGAGCAAGATTGAGCAAGTTGGTACTGCCTGTCAGTAGTAACACCTCAAAGTCTTACTACTTAGAATGCTACACTAAATTTTACAAAAAAAAAGAACCCGACGCATCAGGTTCTCCCAGGTGTAATCCGAAGACATCCACCGCAATTCTTATATATAATATACTACTTCTGCATAAAATATGCAAGAATTTTATGATTTGCTAATGAATTTTTGTAAGGCATTCATATTAGGTCTATGCTGTGTACCAACCACCTGATTATAAATGTTAATTGGCAATTCATTTCTCAAATACTCTGTCTGCTGTTGATACGAAGCAACAAACTGCTTACAAGCAGTTTTAGTTTCGCCCATCTTTCTAAGGAAATATGTAATCATAATAATATACGCATCCATATATTTGAAATCAATATTAGAAATCCCTACTTCAGTTTCAAGCAGAGTAACAAGACGCTGATCAATCTTACCAGTTTTAAATCTAGTATCGAAAATCACATTGTTATGAGCAATTGCATTTCGCAAATCTTTAACTGTAAATATAAAGAACTTTGTGTTCATGCCATCTGAATCTAAATTAGTTGGGAGCTTCATTATATTTGAAACATAAAGCTTAACATTTGTACAGGCACAATCATATAAAGTTCCAAACTCACCAAGCGCTAAAGTTTCAAATATTGCCCAAACAGGTATTGTAATATCATTATTAAAGAAATGTGCTACCACACTTCTCTTATTATAGTCACGAACAAGAGCAGCATTTATTTTTCCTTTTAGATTCATTCTCTTCGTGTACTCTGTTTTATATGCACGGCTCCCCGGAGTATAATTTCTATATGCTGTTAATGATTTATTGTAAATAACATCAAAATTCTCAGATTTGCTATCTGCCAATAAAGCCTCAATAACATAACTCTTCAATGCATTTTCTATAAACATTACCTTAGGATAAAGAACTGTTTTAAGTCGCATATCATATTTATTCAGTGCTATAATTTCATCCAAAGAGCTAAAATTAACACGGTTAGTATCCTCTCGAATAAATCTATATCCCTTAAATCCATGATAATAGCCCATATTTCTAAGTGCTTGTGTCTGTGAGCTTTTAACATTGATATGGTGTGTATTACGTAAATATTTCATCAACTGGTAAATTGATAACATGTATAACTTTCTTTCATCATTTATAAGGTTTATTATAGCACCAAACACTTACTTTTTCCACAGAAAAAACGCCCCAGCCTAAGCCGGAGCGTCATCTCTTTTCCATATTAAACTACCTTAAACATCTTCTGCGACATCGGTTTCTCTTTCTTCTGCTCAACCTCCGCCTGTGCTTTCCTAAACTCTTCCATCCGTTTCAATTCTTCCTCAGCATCATCGAATCCGATATGCGTGTACACATTCATTGTGACTGATATATCCGAATGCCCCATGAGGTACTGTAATGTCTTTGGATTCATTCCCGATTTTGCCATATTGGAGCAGTAGGTGTGTCTACAAACATGAGGCGTGATGTTCGGCATCTGCACCCGGTAGATGTCATTGTACCTGCCAACCATGTGATTGAATCGGTGCTGCCAGTGCATTGCCACAAGGGGCATATCATTTTCATCATAGAAAAGGAATCCACTATAGCCA
>OGRK01002186.1_pt1 | contig 10495 bp, 9 predicted proteins | sample 1553471 | NCBI WGS metagenome assembly OGRK01 (sample SAMEA2580080, study PRJEB22360) | human gut metagenome | biome: human gut; feature: human-associated habitat; material: faeces | place: Denmark | collected 2008/2010
GGAAGTCTTGCAAGCGGACTGGCAGGAAGTCTGGCACTCGCCGCAGCCACCGGTCACAACGCTCTTGGTCAGGTCACGAGTAGCGATCGTCTTGATACGTTCCATAATATATAACCTCTCTAGCTCAAAAGATTTGATGCGCAGAACCACCCACGCACGATATTATCTTTGTGTATAATACCACGGGCCGGGCTGGATGTCAAGATTTTTGTCACAGTTTGGCGGGAAGTGAAATGTTCACAGCAAAATACAGATGAGGCCGCTGCATCCATCGTTGATGACCTTTTCCAGCGTATCCTGCAGGCGGCCGCGGGCTTCCTGCGGCATGTGCAGCAGCTTGTTCTGCAAGCCCTCGTTGACCAGTTCATGCAGGCTCTTGCCGAAGATGTTGGACTCCCACAGCCGTTCCGGGTCGGACTCAAAGTCGCCCAGAAGGCTCTGCACCAGATCCTCGCTCTGCTTTTCGGTGCCCACGATGGGGTTGATCTCGGTGTGGATCACGGCCTTGAGCATGTGGATGGAGGGCGCACTGGCTTCCAGACGGACACCGTACCGCCCGCCCTGCCGGATAATCTCCGGTTCTTCGAGCGAAAGCTCGTCGATGGTGGGCATCACGATGCCGTATCCGGTGGCCTCCACCTGTTCCAGCGCACTGCGGATCTTTTCATATTCGCGCCTGGCTCTGGAAAGCTCAATGATGCAGGGCATCAGGCCCGCTTCATCGCCGATGGCAAGACCGGTCTGCTCGCTGAGCACCCGGTAGAACACATCCGGCTTGAGCAGAACCGTCACCCGCACGATGCCCTCCGAGAGATCCATGCCGCTGAGGGTGGAGCGTTCCACCGAATCGCTGGCAAGGGCTCCGGCGCTGTTCTGGGCCGGGACATCTTTCATGCGGGAGATCTTCTCCGAAAAATCCAGCGCGGCTGTGTAGATCTCCGTTTGGAGCCAGTGGCCCCGGTCCAGCATGGTGACCCAGCGCGGGATGGCAAAATCCAGCTCCCGCACCGGGAACTCGTAGAGCACCCGTCGCAGGATCTCGTGCAGGGCGGCGCGGTCCAGGTCGATGCAGCTCACGGGCAGCACACTGCGCCCATACGCCTGCTCCATCTGCGCCGCAAGGGCCTGCGTTTCCGGGGCGTCCGGGTGGGTGCTGTTGAGCAGGATGACAAAGGGCTTGCCCAGCGCTTCCAGCTCCTCCACGACCCGCTGTTCAGCGGGGAGATAGTTCTCCCGCGGGATCTCGCTGATGGTGCCGTCGGTGGTGACGACGATGCCGATGGTGGAGTGATCCCGGATGACCTTGCGGGTGCCGGTCTCGGCGGCAAGGTCAAAGGGGATCTCTTCCTCAAACCAGGGGCTTTTGACCATGCGGGGCTTTTCGTTCTCCTCGTGGCCCATGGCCCCCTCCACCATATAGCCCACGCAGTCGATGAGGCGGATGCGGCACTCGCCGCCGCCCTCCAGCTGGAGCGGGACGGCGTGCTCCGGGATGAACTTCGGCTCGGTCGTCATGATGGTGCGCCCCGCCGCCGACTGGGGCAGTTCGTCCCGCGCACGGAGGCGGGCGTCGTCCTCCTCGATGGCAGGCAGCACCAGCTGCTCCATGAATTGCTTGATGAGGGTGCTCTTGCCGGTGCGCACCGGGCCCACCACTCCGATCAGGATCTCGCCGCCGGTGCGTGCACCGATCTCGCGGCAGACCGTGGCTTCCAAACGTTCCTGCTTTTCCAAAATGGTCTCCTCCTGTCCGCATCTGGCGTTCTCAGAGACACTATATTCTCAAAGCGCAAAAATAGAACCCTCTCCCAGCGCACAAGGCTGACGGAGAGGGTTCCTTTTTTATTAGAGCAGCTTGATGGCCACGGCCTCGCTCGTGCGATCCTGGGCATCATTGGCCTGCTTGGGGTCATCCAGCATATAGCGGAGCAGCAGTACCTCGGCCACGTAGAGCACCGACACCTTGATGGGGATGCTGCCGGAATCCAGCGGGCTTTCCTGTGCGCCGCAGAGCAGCACCACGTCCGCCAGCGCAGCGCCCGGCGAGTCCTCGTAGTGGGTCAGAAGAACGATCTTTGCGCCGGATGCCTTTGCGGTGCGCAGGGTCTCCATCATGTCGCGGGTCGCGCCTGAATAAGAGACGAAGAGCACGACGTCCTCCGGCGTCATCAGGCTGGCGGAGAGAAGCTGCAAGTGGCTGTCTCCTGCCGTGCGGAACTTGTTGGACAGGCTGGAAAAGCGGGCACAGATATCATTGGCCAGCAGCATGCTGCCGCCCTGTCCCAGGCAGAACACCTGCCTTGCTGCCCGCAGCAGATCCACGGCCTTGTCCACCGCATCCGGCGAAAGGGCGCTCTGGGTGCCATTGATGGCCGTGATGAACAACGCGCTCGCATGCTCACAGAGCTTGTCGGTGGTCGTGCCCGGTTCCGGCTCCTGCTGATTGATGAGCGAAGCGGTCGCATTGGCCTGGGCCAGCGCAATGCGCATCTCATGATATCCTTCGAACCCCAGCGCCCGGCAGAACCGGAAAACGGTCGCCTCGGCCACCTTGCACTCCCGCGCCAGCGACGAGATCGAAAGATACTGCGCCTCGTCGGCATGGTGGATGAGGTAATCCGCCACCATCCGCCCGGATTTGGTCAGCTCGTCCTGCCGCTGGTGCAGCAGCTCCCAGAAATTAGTAGACATGTCAGCTTTCTCTCCTACTTTTTTCCCCGGCATCCGCGTCTGCTCCGCCGCACATACCGCTGTGACGCCTTTGCCGGGACTCTTTCTCAATGAAAGTATAAAAGAATCTTTCCTCCTTGGCAAGAGCGGCTTTCACCACAAATCACCGCCGTTTTCTGTGCAGAGCGTCCAATTTCGGCCGGAAAGTACGACTCATTTCTGAAAATTCTTTTCAAAATTAGACAAAAACGTCCTTTTTGTCTTCGAAAACTTTTTTCAGACTATGTAAAAATCCGTGTTTTCACAATGGTTACAAAATGGCTACAATCACCAAAAAGTCCGCCGTTTTTTTGAAAAAGAGTCGTTCTCTTCGCTTGATTTGGTAGTTGTTCACAAGAAAGTTTTTTCAAAATTGTGCATTGCATAGATAGACAAAATGAAAATATTTTTCTATAATAAAGGCAACAACAGCGGCTCGACACGATAAGCCGCAAACATATGATATGCAAGGAGAATTTCGTTATGAAAAACTGTATCTCTCGTCGCTCCTTCCTGAAGGCTGCCGGCATCCTGAGCGCAGCAGGCGCACTGGCCGCATGCGGCGGTTCCTCTTCTTCCAGCACCGCAGCGTCTTCGACCGCCTCTTCCGCAGCTGCTTCCAGCACCGCTTCTGCCGGTGCAAGCATCAAGCTGTGGACATACCCCATCGGCGGCTGGGGCAAGGATGAGACTGTGCAGGAGCTGATCTCCAGCTTCAACGCAAAGTATCCGGATATCAAGGTCACCGTCGAGTATCTGGACTACACCAACGGCGACGACCAGGTCAACACCGCCATCGAGGGCGGCAGCGCACCCGACCTGATCATGGAAGGCCCGGAGCGTCTGGTCGCAAACTGGGGCAAGAAGGGCGTCATGGCTCCCCTGAACGACCTGTGGACCGACGATGCCAAGAAGGACATCTACGCATCGGTCGAATCCGCCTGCAAGAACGAGGCCGGTGACTACTACGAGTATCCCCTATGCATGACCGCACACTGCATGGCCGTCAACATGACCAAGGTCAAGGAAGTGGGCGCAGACCAGTACATTGATACCGACAAGCACACCTGGAGCACCGACGGCTTCCTGAAGACCGTTGACGCACTGTACAATGGCGGTTACGAGAACGTCGCAGCCATTTATTGCAGCGGCCAGGGCGGCGACCAGGGCACCCGCGCCATCATCAACAACATGTACGGCGGCACCTTCACCGATGCAGCCCACACCAAGTACACTGCTGACTCCCCCGAAAATATCAAGGCCATCCAGGCTCTGTACGATGCAAAGGGCGTCAACTTTGATGCTTCCATCAATGGCGGCGAGGAGATCACCCTGTTCCGCAACGGCACGTTGCAGATGGCATTCTGCTGGAACATCGCACAGCAGCTGAACTCCGACAACAACGACGCCGGTCTGACCAACAGCGGCGACGAGATCTTCCCCATGGCCTTCCCCACCGAGAGCGGCGACCCGAAGCTGTGCGGCGGTATCTGGGGCTTCGGCATCTTTGACAACGGCGACGAGGCCAAGATCGAAGCAGCCAAGACCTTCATCGACTTCATCGCAGCAGACCCCGACCAGGTAGGTGCAAGCGTTCTGGCTTCCACCTACTTCCCCGTCCGTGAGAGCGTTGGCGACATCTACGCCGGCAACGACATCATGAGCGAGTACACCAAGTTCATGTCCTACCTGGGCGACTACTACCAGATCACTCCGGGCTGGGCAACGGCTCGTACCGAGTGGTGGAACATGCTGCAGCGCGTCGGCACCGGCGAGCCTGTCGAGCAGGCTGTTGCGACCTTCGTTCAGAATGCAAACGCTGCCGCTACTGCTGAGGCATAAGCTGCACACCCCATCCTGACCGTCATCTCTTGATAAAAACCCTTGCCCCTTCCTCGAAAATCCCGGCGAGGGAGGGGCAATTCTTTTGCAAAAAATCCGTCGGGAGCCGATCAAAACGAAAGGTTTGGTGATTTTCTTGGCTGCAAAGACTGCATCGATCAAAGAGCCGAAGCGCAGCCGCGCACTGGTCCGGCAGGAGACCATCGCATCCTACCTCTTCCTTCTGCCCAGCCTGATCTTCTTCTTGGGATTCGTCATCTACCCCATGATCCTGTGCGTGGTCACGAGCTTCTTCGATTCCACCATGAACCGCGCCGACATCTTCGTCGGCCTGGCGAACTACAAAGAGCTGTTCGCAGACCCCATCTTCATCGGCGCATTGAAGAACACCATCATCATCGTCGTGGTCTCCGTGCCGGTTACCTGTGCATTCTCGCTGTGGGTCAGCTCGGCCATCGTCGATCTGCCGGAGTGGACCACCAGCCTCTTCCGCTGCGTGTTCTATCTCCCCGTCGTTACCGGTTCGGTCGCCGTTACCGTCGTGTGGAAGTGGATGTACAACAACTACTACGGCATCTTCAACTATCTGGGCAAAACGCTCGGCCTCATCGACAAGAACATCAACTGGCTGGGCGATGAGCGGTTCGCTCTGGGCTGCATCATCCTCATCCTGCTGACCACCTCCGTGGGCCAGCCCATCGTTCTGTACGTCTCCGCACTGGGCAATGTGGACCAGTCCATCGTCGAGGCAGCCGAAGTGGACGGTGCCAACGATTTCCAGGCGTTCTGGAAGATCAAGTGGCCCGCCATCATGCCCACCACCCTGTACATCCTGGTCATCACCACCATCAACTCCTTCCAGTGCTTCGCACTGATCCAGCTGCTGACGTCCGGCGGCCCCAACCACAGCACCGACACCATCATGTACTACATCTACTACACCGCATTCAAGCTGTACCGCTACGGCTACGGCAATGCAATGGGCGTTGTGCTGGCGGTCATCATCGCCATCTTGTCGGCAGTCCAGTTCAAACTGGGCAATCAGGACAATTAAGGGAGGTGCCAAACAATGAGTGCAACTGAAAAGAAACAAAAGCCGTTGAAGCGGCACCCCAGCAAGCTCAAGAAAGCCAGCGCCTACACCATCCTGACGCTGATCCTCATCAGCATCGTTGCGGTGACGTTCGCTTTCCCGCTGTATTGGATCATCACCGGTTCGTTCAAGACCGGCGCTGCCATCAACTCCACCACCCCGGAGTGGTGGCCCCATGAGTGGGTGCTGACCAACTACCAGAAGCTGTTCGCGGGCAAGAGCGCTCCGCTTTGGCAGCTGGCCATCCCCTTCAGCGCGCGGTTCAGCAGCGACGGCGAGCCCACCTATTTCTCCGTCGGCCCCACGGCTCCGGCTGCGCTGCGCTGGATGATCAACACCGTGTTCATGGCTGTCACCTCCATGATCCTGACCTGCATCACCGCCGCCATGGCGGGCTATGCGCTGGCCAAGAAGCGCTTCGTCGGCCGCAAGGTGCTGTTCACCCTCATCGTCTGCGCCATGGCACTGCCCAAGCAGGTCATCCTGATCCCCCTGCTGCGTGAGATGAGCTCCCTGAACCTGTACAACACCATCTGGGCCGTCATCTTCCCCATCGTCGGCTGGCCATTCGGTGTCTTTTTGATGAAACAGTTCAGTGAAGGCATCCCCACCGAAATGCTGGAAGCGGCCCGCATCGACGGTGCGAGCGAAGCAAAGACCTTTATCAGCATCGTTCTGCCGATGGTCAAACCGGGCGTCGGTGCGCTGGCCATCTTCACCTTCATCAACAGCTGGAACGACTACTTCATGCAGTTGATCATGCTGTCCAGCACCAGCAACCTGACCATCTCGCTGGGCATTGCAAAGCTGCAGGCAGAAAACAGCACCGACTTTGGTCTGATCATGGCAGGCGCTGCACTGGCTGCTGTGCCGATTATCATCATCTTCCTCATCTTCCAGAAGTATTTCACCAAGGGCATCGCAATGGGTGCTGTTAAAGGCTAAAATTGCGACCGCAAGCAAATCAGCAGCTTGAACGGGTGCAAAAGCCTTCACCCCTTGGGGGGAAGGTGGCATTGCGTTAGCAATGACGGATGAGGGGTGATTTTCCGGCAGCAACTGCTTGTCTGCGCCCTCATCAGTCACCTGCGGTGACAGCTTCCCCCGACCGGGGGAAGCCTTCATGCGGAAGATGGCTTGCTGTGTTTTAACCGCACCTTATAGGCGGAGCAAAAGTCTCAGAACCTGATACAAACAACTATTTTATCTCAATTTATTACTAATTGTAAAGAAGGGCTTGAAACATGAAAGATATCAAAAAATATCAGGGTGTCATCCCTGCCTTTTACGCCTGCTATGACGCAGAGGGCAACATTTCGGTGGAGGGCGTCAAGGCGCTGACCCGCCACCTGATCGCCAAGGGCGTCAAGGGCGTGTATGTGGGCGGCTCCTCCGGCGAGTGCATCTACCAGCATGTGGACGAGCGCAAGACCGTTCTGGAAGCCGTGATGAGCGAGGCCAAGGGCAAGATCACCGTCATTGCTCATGTTGGCTGCAACAACACTGCCGACAGCGTGGAGCTGGCCCGCCATGCCGAGAGCGTGGGCGTGGACGCCATCGCTTCCATCCCCCCCATCTACTTCCACCTGCCGGAGTACGCCATTGCCAAGTACTGGAACGATATGTCCGCGGCTGCTCCCAACACCGAGTTCGTCATCTACAACATCCCCCAGCTGGCTGGCACAGCCCTGACCATGAGCCTGCTGAAGGAGATGCTGAAGAACCCCAACGTGGTGGCCGTGAAGAACAGCTCCATGCCCACCCAGGACATCCAGATGTTCAAGGATGCCGGCATCGCCGCCCGCGGCGAGGGCAACTTCGTGGTGTTCAACGGCCCCGATGAGCAGTTCGTTTCCGGCCGTGTGATCGGTGCCGACGGCGGCATCGGCGGCACCTACGCCGTGATGCCGGAGCTGTACCTGGCCATGAACGACCACATCAACAAGGGCGAGATCAAAGAAGCACAGGCCATCCAGTACGACGCCGACCGCATCATCTACAAGATGTGCGAAGCCCACGGCAACCTGTACGCCGTGCAGAAGGAGATCCTGCGCCGGATGTATGGTCTGGAGCTGGGCGGCGTGCGCGAGCCCATGCCCGGCCTGATCCCGGAGGATGAGCCCATCGTGGCCGAAGCACAGGCCATGATCGAAGCTGCCATCGCAAAACTGTAAAACCAAACAGCGCCCCCTCTCCGTCTCTTTTCAGAGGGGAGGCGGGCGCTTCTTTTTTGGAGGAATGCACCATGATCTGCGATACTCTGGAGCATCTGGTCCGCTACAACGGGCTGCATCCCAATCTGGACACTGCTATCGACTACCTGCTCACCCACGACCTTTCGGCCCTGCCGAACGGCCGCACTGAGGTGGACGGCGACGAGGTATTCATCAACGTGATGGACGCCGCCCTGCACCCGGATGCAGGCTACCACCCCGAATATCACAAATTGTATGCCGACCTGCAGATCGACATCACCGGCGGCGAGGGCTGGGGCTACACCAATGAGCCCGGCGAGGAAGTCGGCGAATATACCGTGGACTGCGGGTTCCAGGACAGCGCCAGCGTTGTGAGCGGTGCCCTGGGCGAGGGGCGGTTCGTCCTGTTCTTCCCCACGGAGCTGCACAAACCCGGCCTGGTACAGGATGGCTGTGCCAATGTGCGCAAGGCCGTTGTCAAAATCAAAATGGAGGGCTGAAACAATGGATAAAGAAAAACTGTTTGCTCAGATCAAGGGCGGTCTGATCGTCTCTTGTCAGGCACTGGAGACCGAACCGCTGTACACCAAGGAGGGCGGCGTGATGCCCCTGATGGCCAAGGCTGCCGCCATGAGCGGTGCCGTGGGCATCCGTGCCAACACCGTGCGCGACATCACCCAGATCAAGCAGGTGGTGGACCTGCCGGTCATCGGCATCATCAAAAAGGATTACCCCGGCACCCCCATGTACATCACTGTCACCATGAAGGAAGTGGACGAGCTGGTGGCCTGCGGTGTGGATATCCTGGCAGTCCAGGGCACCGGGGCCCTGCGGCCTGACGGCTCCACCTCCGCCGAGTTCATCCGTGCCATCAAGGCTAAGTACCCGGATCAACTGCTCATGGCCGACTGCGACAACTTTGAGAACGCCATGCTCTGCGCCGAAGCCGGTGCCGACTTTGTGGGCACCACCATGCGGGGCTACACCCCCGAGACCCAGGGCATCAACGACATCGACTTTGAGTTTGTGCACAAGCTGGCCACCGAGTGCCCGGCCAAGATCATTGCCGAGGGCCACATCCACTACCCGGAGCAGGCCGTCAAGGCACTGGAAGCCGGGGCCTTTGCCCTGGTGGTGGGCGGTGCCATCACCCGCCCGGCTGAGATCACGGCCCGCTTCACCGGTGCCATCAACGCCATGAACAAGTAAACGGAGACGCTGCATGAAACAGTATTTTGGCATTGACATCGGCGGCACCGCCGTCAAGCTGGGCATCGTGGACGAGACCGGCAAAGTGCTGTGCAAGGGCGAGCAGAGCGTGAACTTTGACGGCTACCAGACCCCCGTGCTGGACACCGTGCGCAAGGCCGCAAAGGAATTTTTAACAGCACAGGCCATCCCGGTGGAAAACCTTTCCGGCATCGGCGTGTCCGCCACCGGCCAGATCGACAGCCGCAAGGGCATCGTGGCCGGTACCTGCGGCAATTTCCCCAACTACATCGGCAGCCCCATCAAGGCCGCGCTGGAGCAGGACTTTGGCCTGCCCGTCACGGTGGCCAACGACGCCAACTGCATGACCCTCGGGGAAGTGTGGGTCGGCGGGGCGCAGGGCTATACCGACGTCATCGGTGTGACGCTGGGCACCGGCGTGGGCGGCGGCATCCTGACCGGCGGCCGCCTGCTGGCGCTGGGCAATGCCTGCCCCTTCAATCTGCAGGGCTACCGCACCAGCCAGACCGCCCCCTACTGGGGCGAGGCCATGGCCATCGTGGAAGCCGGCACCGAAGGCTGTGTGACCCTGCAGGCCGACAGCGCCGTTGGTTCTGCCGTGGCTGCCGTGCAAGTTCATAAGGAGTAAATACCCATGTCCATTTCAGAGAAAAACCCCAAGTTGGCCAAGCTGGCCGGGCAGTTCATCAAGTTCTATGCCTTTTCCATGCTGGTCACCCTGCTGCAGTACCTGCTGCTCACCTTTCTGCCGGGGCTGTTCTACGCCCACACCGACTGGTGCAGCATCCCCTGCCAGCTCATCCACCTGAACCTTGGCCCGGTGGACACCTATGTGTTCAACTACCCGGTCACTGGGGACGCCACCGGTGGCATGGGCTACTTTGCCGCCTTTGCCATCACCCTGTTCCTGGCGCAGTGCGTCAACTTCCCCATGCAGCGCAACATCACCTTCAAGTCCAAGGGCAACATCTGGTATCAGATCCTGTGGTACGTCATCGCCTTTGTGCTCATCACCATCGTGTGCAGCTTCCTCATGGGCCTGTATGTGCCCCTGTGCAAGCAGTTCTTCTCCCCGGCGGTGTACAATGTGCTCATCACCGTGATCAACGGCGGCGTGCAGATGGTGATCTATTTCCCCATCTATAAGATCATTTTCCCGGAGGGTGAAGCCAAATGAAACATGCAGATGTGATCGCCAAACTGTCCCTGCGGGAAAAATGCGCCCTGCTTTCCGGTGCCACCGTGTTCGAGACCCATGCCCTGCCCAACAAGGGAGTGCCGGCCATCTGGCTGTCGGATGGCCCCAACGGCCTGCGCAAGCAGGCGGGCCCGGCCGACCATCTGGGCCTGAACCCCTCGGAGCCGGCCACCTGCTTCCCCACGGCGGCTACCGTGGCCAACAGCTGGGACCCCGCCCTGGGCGAGG
>OGRK01002189.1_pt1 | contig 10488 bp, 7 predicted proteins | sample 1553471 | NCBI WGS metagenome assembly OGRK01 (sample SAMEA2580080, study PRJEB22360) | human gut metagenome | biome: human gut; feature: human-associated habitat; material: faeces | place: Denmark | collected 2008/2010
TTCCTTTTACTACATCAACACCTGTATATCCATCAGCACTTGTTCCGTTCCAGTCTGACGGAAGTTCAGACTGCAGTGGAAGAAGTGGTGAAATTTTTTAGAGAGGTGCTTGGCTTTAAGACTTGTGCAGTTCACAAAAGTTAAAACATACGAAAAGTCAGTTATTCTGTACCGATGGTGCTTATGTAACTGCCGGAATAGCTGAGAGAAGTGAAAGGGACAGACATTAAATATGAAGAAAATATTTCTGATGGGCAGAAGTGAAGCAGGTAAGACTTCATTAACGCAGGCATTAAAAGGCGAAAAACTTCATTATGTAAAAACGCAGTATACGAATACGGATGATGATACCATTGATTCTCCGGGAGAGTATGCAGAGTCCAAGCATTTCAGCGTAGGGCTGGCCTGTTTTTCTTTTGAAGCAGATGTGGTGGCAATGGTACAGTCAGCAGATGAACCTTTCAGTTTGTTTGGCTATGGCAGTAATGCATTTATTCTGAGACCACTGATAGGAATCATTACGAAAATAGATTCTCCTTATGCGAATGTTCCAATGGTGCGTCAGTGGATGCTGAATGCAGGATGTGAAAGAATTTTTCTGGTAAACAATGTGACCGGAGAGGGGATTGATGAGCTGAGAGCGTTTTTGAATGAGGATGTTCCAAAGCTGAGTCTGGAAGAAGCAAAATTCAGACAGAGTCTTGGTCTGAATGAATGGGATCCGCTGCCGGAAGGTGTGGAATATTGAAAAATATATTGATAAATAGTTGACAAGCTTGTTGCAGGGTGTTATTATAATGACAGTATAATTCCATACAGAACATATTAAGTGCTGATACTGTGAGAAAGAGCAGTACAGAAAGAGGGAATCAGGTGAGAAACCTGAGCGATCCGGTCACTGTAACAGAGGAGCAAATCTCAGAATGTCCATTGTGCCATAGCATGAGAAGGAGAGAGGAGCGATGAGCCTGGAGCCAGGAAACCTGCTTGGTATGGCGAGGTTAAACTTCCGTGTAAAGTGTAACAACCAACTCCGTTGAATCCGCAGCTTCGGAGTGTTGTCTGCTTTTATCTGAAGGCAGACATTTTTTATGGAATGCGCCTGTTCTTTATGAATTATACATGATTAAATGGCAGGCGATACTACTTCGGATTTATTCGTTCCCTCCGCGCACTCATGAACGGATTTTTTTCTACCCCGGGGTAGCATCGCTCCCTCTTATTAATTTTAAATGTATGATCTGTGAAAAATACTGTAATGAATTTTCAATGCTTTGTTATGTGAAGAGAAATTGATAATTTATTAGAGTATTTTTTTTATTTCGTCCTCTGTCCTCTGATGGGTGGGATTGATGGAGACTGAGAAAACGGAATTATTCTGGAAAGATAAAAACTTGCAACAGGAGAGGAGAGGTAGCAATGGAGAAACCTTATTGGGAAGGGAAAGAATATTCTTATTTCAGCCATAAGAAATGTGAATTTTTTCCGTGTCATAAGAATGCAGATCCGGATGATTTTAACTGTCTGTTCTGTTATTGCCCGCTATATGCCCTGGGTGAGAAATGCGGTGGGAATTTCCGGTATACGGAAAAGGGAATTAAAGACTGTACAAACTGTATGCTTCCGCATAAGCGAAAAAACTATGGATATGTCACAGGAAAATACCAGGAACTGGCTGATATGATGAAAAGAGCAAAGGAAAGTATCAGCAAATAAGAGGAGAATGCGTCGCTGCTTAGAACGGAGTGAACAGTAACAATGTGTCAGATTAGCACAAATAAGAAAGAACGATTTTCATTGTAATACAATGCTTGTTCTGCTAGAATAAGGATAGCAAAAGAGAAGAGTCTGTAAGATTTTCAAGTCTGTTCTGAGTTAGTATATAAAGCATTTCACACACATTTTCCACACTTTTCACATGCACAGAAGAAAATGCATCACAGGCATTTGACGTCTTTTCCTGGCGACATTTTCTTGTCGGCAGAGCTCTGCATTTCTACATAGAGCCGTCGGAAAACAGGGAAAATTCACTGTTTTCCGACGGTTTTTGTCATTGATCATGGATGAAAAACAAAAAAGATATTGATATAATGATATTATATTTATGTAAAGGAGTTAACTACTACATGAAAAAAAGAAATACAGCGATACGCGCATTGTCAGTTTTTCTGGCTTATGCAATGGTTTGTACATCGGTACCCGCTGCGGGTCAGGAAATGTTTGGATCCGGAGTCAACAGAGAGACAGAAGAAAATACATCAGATCTGAAAGAATTTCAAAGTTCACAGGCAGATGAATTTGGAACAGATACGGGATCGGATGCAGAATTGTTCGGAAGCGATGATGCAAAACAGGAGTTTCAGGATGGAGAAAACTCAGAAGAGGGTACAGACGGAATCAGGTATATTAAGGGCCGTCCGTTGACAGAAGAGGAAAGAAAGGAAGAACTGGAACCCTTTAAAAATTTAAAACCTTTGGATCCGGGAATTGAAGTGGAGAGTGATCTGACATCAGTTTATGCTGCATATGGAAACAGGGAGGCTGCATTTCCATCTTCCTATGATGCCAGAAAGGAAGGATTAGTTACGCCCGTAAAGAATCAGAATCCATTTGGAACCTGCTGGGCTTTTGGTATGGCAGCAATCATGGAGACTTCGCTTCTGGCACAGAACAAAGGAACCTACGATCTGTCAGAAGAACATTTATCATATTTTTTCTCCAACAGACAGAATGATCCTCTTGGAAATACCCCTGATGATAAGAATTATGTACTGGGAAATTATCACGTGATAGGAGGTAATGATCACCTGGCGGCGATTTATCTCAGTACATGGTCGGGAATGACCACAGAGGCCGATGTACCATTTCCTACGGATTCTTCGCATCAGAATGATCTGACTGTACAGATTCCGGAAAGTAAGGCTTATAATTCTGCAGCATATCTGAAAAATGCATCTGTTTCCAAATACAGTGAGGAACGTATGAAAGAAATGCTGCTGAATGACCATGCAGTATCCATTATGCTTTATATGAAGGAAAGTTATGTAAATCCGGACACAGCTGCATATTGTTATCCTGTTGGAAAATCAAATTCGACTGTAATTAATCATATTGTGACAGTGGTCGGATGGGATGATACGTATTCAAAGGATAATTTCCTTCCTGTTTCCAATGTAACATCTGATGGTGCGTGGATCATCAAAAACAGTTGGGGGGAGAAGAAAGGAGACGGAGGATATTACTATCTTTCTTATCAGGATCCCAATATCAGTAAACTTGTAAGTGCAGAGGCAGTGGCTGCTTCGGATCAAAAGTACAGGAATAATTATTTTTATGATGGTTCTTCAGCACTTTCAGTGATTCCGATACAGGCGGGACAGTCAGTAGCAGCAGTTTATGAGACAACTGCAGGAAAGGGAAAAGCAGAAGTCCTGGGGGAGGTTAATCTTGTTACAAACAGTGACAATGCCTGTTACAAAATTCAGATATACACCGATCTGACAGATCCATATGACCCGGAAAGCGGGACCGCTGCATATGCTGCTCCATATGAGTTTGAACAGCCAATCGCAGGTGTACAGACTATCAGTGTACCAGAGGTGGTTTTGAAACAGGGAAGCAGATATTCTGTTGTGATCACAAACAGTGGGATTGACAAAATCAGCTTTGGAGTGGAAGCAAAGTCCAGTTATGGAAACTGGTTTACCTGTACGGCGGGGATAGAAACAGGGCAGACATTCTATAAGAGTGCATCGGAAACGGCCAGGTGGACAGATGGAAAGACGAAAAACTGGACGGCAAGGATCAAGGCACATACAAGGACCCTGAATCAGTCATGGGTGCCGGATACACCGGTATTTCAGGTGAAGGCATATAATTCCGGATATAACCTTATTTCATGGAAAAAAGTTTCCGAAGCTACAGGATATTATGTGTACAGAAAACCTGCAGCAGGTGGGAAGTGGTCCAAAATTGCAGATGTCGGGACATCGGAATTAAAATATAAAGATAGTAAGGTTACGGCTAATGCATCATACCGTTATACAGTAAAAGCATATTATGAAGCATCCGGAAAAAGATATTCAGGTAAATATAAAACCGGCGATGTGATTAAAGCAGCACCTGCAGTGCAGAAGGTTACTTCTGTGAAATCTGAGAAAAATGGAATCCGTATCCGGTGGAAGCCTCAGAAAAAATGTGACGGCTATTATATTTACAGAAAGAAAAAAGGTGGTTCCTATCAATTGATAAAGAAAATTTCCAATGGAAATAGTTCTTCTTATCTGGACAAAAAAGCACAAAAAGGTGTATCATACTATTATGCGGTAAAAGCATATGTTAAAGAGCCATATGGAAATACATACAGCAAATATAAAAGTTCATCTGCTGTAAAAAGAAAATAAGAAATGAAGGAAAGAGATTATGAAGAGAAGGTTTGGAACAGTAATAGCAATGGTACTGTGCTTTATTCTGACAGTGGTTTCTGTTTATGCGGATGATGGAAAGGGTCAGAATCCGGATTATGTAACAGATTATTATATGATCGTACAGAGTACACAGGGCGGGGTAGATATTTATGATGAAGCAGACACTCAGAGTGTTAAACTGAATGACAGCAAGATTCCAAATGGAACTGCCATTCACGTTCTGGGTGAGAAGAATGGAGCAGACAATAAAAAATGGGCATATACACAGTACCATGGAATGAACGGATATGTTCCTATGGATGATCTGGATCCGGCTTCCAGAGAAGAAGCTGCCAATGAGGAATATCGTACTTTCGGAGGCAAAGATGTGGATTTCGAAGTAAAGGTTCATGGAAACGTATCGGTTTATAACGGACCTGGAGAGAAATTTGATCAGGTTTCAGGAACAGAGGGAATCGCAGATGGGACAACTGTACATATTTTTCAGTATGTTCAGGGAGAAGACGGAACAAACTGGGGGAAAACAGACACAGATGGTGTGACACAGGGATGGCTGAATCTTGATCGTGATACAGATTACGTAAATGAAAATGTATCCGCAGATGCACCGGAGGCTACAGGCACATCAGGAAATGTTCCGGTGGCTGCTGTTACACCAACACCGGAAGCAACTCCAACTCCGAAAGCCACACCAACACCAGATGTAACACCTACAGAAAAAGTGACACCGACACCGGAGGCAACACCTACAGAAGAAGCAACGCCAACACCGGAAGAAACAGAGACGCCTGCTTCGACAGAAGACAAGGAATCCGATGATAAGCAGAGTCAGAAAACATCAGGAAAGAATGTAAAAGCAGATTCAGGAATGAAGAATCCTGTAATCTGGATTAGTGGTATCGGGATTATTGTTATCATAATTTTACTTATTTATTTCCTGAAGAAGAAAAAGTAAGAGTTAAAATCATTAAAGAATGCCGTCGACGGCAGAGAACAGTTACAAAATAAACAGTGGAACTAAAAGAGCAGCGCATCGGATGATGCAGCTGCTCTTTTTAGAAAATGTGTGTGTATAATTGAGACGTTATGAGGAAACCTCAAATCAGTCTTAATTAACAAAAACTAATAATGTGTGTGCATATATAGTCTACAATTTTTTTGCAATTTAATCAAGATGGAATTTTATAGAACGTGATATATTTGTTACTGTTCACTGGTGATATCCCGCGAGGTGTTTTTTGTGAGCGAAGGTCACAGAAAACCCGAGACATACCGCGCGAATTTATGCGATTAGCATAAATTCTGTGCATCGCGAAGCGTGTTGCTGTGAACGGAGTGAACAGTAACACATCAGGAAGGATGAGACAGAAAATGGCGAAGATATTATGTGTATGCATCAGTAAGGAACGCAAGACCTGCTCGCAGAACATTCATGAATGCGAAGCTGATCTGCAGGGACTTGTGGGAGATGTGCATTATGGAATGGGCGGAAGAAAGCAGGTCAGTCTTCTTCCTTATGAGAAAGTAAAAGAATATTTTGAACATTCAGGAGAAGATTTCAGATATGGCCGGTTTGGAGAAAATCTCCTTGTGGAAGGGATTAACTGGAACAGTATTGCGGAGGGGAACAGATTTCGTTGTGGAGATGTACTTCTGGAAGCAGTCAGGATCGGTGCGGGCGGTCCTGCATCAGATGCCTATAAGGGAGAAAAGGTATGCACGCCCATGGAACCCTGGTTTGTATTCTGTCAGATTCTGGAGGCAGGGAGGCTGAGAGAAGGAGAAATCATTCTCCAACAGAGATGAAAAATATGTAATTCTTCAGCAGTGGGCTGAATATTATGATGTTATAGCAATTTCCGAAATACTGAAGACAATCTGGTTTATGAAAAATAAGGCTCTAATGGAGTATCTTAGTGATATTATTCTCTGAAATTGCTATAGAGTTCAAAAGGTAAAACTAATATATCCGTCAATTGACCCGGTGGTTATAAAGGTATTGAAAAGACTATAAAAAATGTAATATACAAGAGGAGGAATTAGTGCGTGGAGGGAATCAGTGTAGAACAGGCAGTGGAACAGATTCTGCAGCATACGCCTGTAATAAACGAGACAGAAGAAACAGAACTGAATAAAGCAGGGGGAAGAATCCTGGCGCAGGATATGGTGGCAGGGTTTGACAATCCTCCTTTTGACCGCTCTCCGGTAGATGGCTATGCGTGTAAGGCAGAGGACCTTGCAGGTGCCACTAAAGAGCATCCGGTGAGGCTGAAAGTCATGGAAGAAATCGATGCCGGACAGTATTCGGAAAGAGAAATCCAGCAGGGACAGGCAGTGCGCATTATGACAGGGGCTGCAATACCCAATGGCTGCAACTGCTGTATTTATCAGGAGGATACCGATTATGGAGAAGATACGGTAGAAGTTTACAGTGAACAGAAGCGATGGAGTAATTATTGCTTCTCAGGAGAGGATTTCAAAAAAGGAACTACACTTCTGAAAAAAGGAACACATATTGGATATGTGGAGGCAGCAATTCTGGCCGGAATGGGAGTGGCGAAAGTGCCGGTTTACCGTCGACCGAAAGTGGTACTTCTGACTACCGGGGACGAAGTGGTAGAACCCGGAAATCCTTTACCTGCCGGAAAGATTTACAACAGCAATATGACCATGCTGTCTGCCAGACTGCGTGAACTGGGAATCGAATCTTTCCATATGGAAGCAGTCAAAGATGATCCGACGGTTATGTCTGAGAAATTAAAAGAAGCAGCAAAAGTGGCAGATATGATCATCACTACGGGAGGTGTATCTGTAGGCAAGAAGGACATTATGCATGAGTCCCTGAGACTGATGGGGGCAGAGCGGATTTTCTGGAGGGTAAAGATGAAACCGGGAATGCCTACACTGTTTTCTGCATATAAAAAGACTTCCGATATAACTGCAACAGATCATTGCGCTTCAGAAAGAGAGATTCCGATCATCAGTCTCTCCGGAAATCCTTTTGGTGTTGCAGTCAGCATAGAACTTTTGATTCGTCCTGCACTGGAAAAAATGATGCAGGATCCATCAATCGGTCTGAAAGAAGTAAATGGCATTATGGCTGATAACTTTGAAAAAGGAATCAAGGGCCGCCGCTTTATCCGGGCATATCTGGAAAATGGAAAATTTCATCTTCCCAATGGTCTTCACTCTAACGGAGTCCTCAGTTCCATGGCCGGCTGCAATTGCCTGATTGATACAAAAACCATGGAAAATCAGGAAAGCAGAAGCCTGAACGCAGGGGATAAAGTGGGCGCGATTTTGCTTTGAGAGGAGCAGCAAACAGGTGGAAAGAAAAAGAATATTTGCAATCAGCGGTGTAAAGAATTCAGGGAAAACAACTCTGATCTGCAGGCTTTTGGAGATTTTTAAAGACAAGGGCCTTAAAGTGGCGGTGTTGAAGCATGACGGGCATGATTTCGTGCCGGACGTACCAGGAACGGATACATACTGTCAGCTTCAGTCCGGAGCCTACGGCACAGCAGTTTTTTCAGCAGGCAAATATATGCTGGTAAAACAGCAGCCGCAGATTTCCGAAAAAGAGCTGGCAGAATTTTTTCCGGAGGCAGATCTGATCTTACTGGAAGGATTTAAATACAGTACTTATCCGAAAATTGAAATTATCCGTAAGGGAAATTCGGCAGAAAGTGTCTGCAATCCGGAAAAACTGATGGCGATCGCCACAAACCTGGATGCAGAGGAAAGAGATGCACTGTCTGTACTGGAAAATGTTCCATTCTTTGAACTGGACAATGCAGAGTGTATTGCAGAATTTATTCTGTCGGATTATTTCCGGTAAAGAGTTTCATACGGTCACGTCGCGCGGCACAGATAAGGGTAAGGTGGTATTCTTTGGCCATGGCAACTGCCTCGGCGGAAGGGGATGCCTTGCTTGCCAGAACCGGTATTCCGGCGCGGATTGCCTTGATCGCCATATCTGTAGGGATACGTCCACTGGAATAAACCACGCATTTCTTCAGGTCAATATTATGGCGCAGGGCATAACCGATGGCCTTATCCAGAGCATTATGACGTCCGATATCTTCGCACTGAAAGAGCAGTTCTCCGTCACAGGCAAGAAAACAGCTGTGAGTTGCCCAGGTCTGGCTGTGAAGCGGGGTACCATTGGCGAAACAGTCTGCAAGATCAAAGATCCACTGTTTTTTCCATGGGACAGGTGTAACTGGCGTCATTGGCTGATCTGTGATAAAATAATCATTAAGAACACGATTTCCGGTGCAGCAGGTCGGAGTAGGAGCAACATAATCTTCATTTTCCTCATGAGACTGCCCGGATTTATTTTTACTCAGGATCACGCGGGCACGTTTGCCGAATTCACAGATGTAGATCTGGTCAACGTCATCAGCAGAAGAGATGATTCCTTCAGTAAAAAGACGCCCCAGAACCAGTTCAGCCAGATGTTGTGGGATACAGATCAGTTTCATGGTCAGACGTTCATTTACATATACATCCATCATGTGTTCCACAAGGATTGGTTCTGTTTCTTCATGAGTTTCTCCGTCACGACCCAGAAACTCATAGGTAACATTCTCGAGCAGATTCAGGTTGTGGTATTGTTCGTTGATTTTCATAGGACAGTTCCTTTCGTCCGGTAAGGATTTTAATAATCTTGATACATTAAGTATAGACTGCGGAGTATGGAGTGTCAAACGATTATGAGAGAAAATATTGCCTGTGATTTTGACGACGAATAACAGAAGAAAAGGTTACAAAGGTTGCGGTTCACCCGTATCCGGTAACAGGAAAATCAATTATTAGAAAGTAAAAGGCAGGTAGAGCCGATGATAGACAAATATGGAAGAGAAATAGATTATTTAAGGATTTCCCTGACAGACAGATGTAATCTGAGATGCATTTACTGTATGCCGGAAGAAGGCGTAAAATCCCTTTCTCATGCAGAAATCCTCACATACGATGAGATTCTCCGCATCTGCAGGTGCGCAGCAGATCTGGGAATCCGTAAGATTAAACTGACAGGCGGTGAGCCTCTTGTTCGTAAGGGCTGTGCAAGTCTTGCAAAACAGATCAAGGCGATCCCGGGAATTGAGAAAGTGACATTAACAACAAATGGAATCCTGCTCGCCGAGCAGCTGGATGCATTACTGGATGCAGGAATTGACGCCATTAATATCAGTCTGGATACTTTAGATCCGGAACTGTTCAAAAAAGTGAGCAATCCAAATCCAATGCCAAAAGTCCTGCCGACCATTCAGGAATGGTATGGCTACGAAGGCAATTTTAAACTGACAGAGCAGTCCAGGATCGTGGTAAATGATGCGGCTGGGGTTGATGCGGAAAAAGCGGCAAAAGAAATGCAGAGTGATATCCATGATATCTGTGGTCTAGATCTGGAGATTGTAAAAGGAACAAGCACCGGCACAAACGATATTTATCTGGAATCACAGACAGAAGATGTCTATGATGTCGGAAAAGAAGGTTATCTGATGGTTAATGGCGATGCTGGACTGAAAATTTATTCTTCCACCAAAACAGGACTTCTTTACGGTACTGTGACCGTAGAACAGATCCTTTATCAGGACAGTGAACATGCAAATGTGCCAAAAGGTGTGATTCGTGATTATCCGGCATATGAGATGCGAGGCGTGATGTTTGACATTGCCCGTATCCCTACAAGAATATCATTCCTGAATGATTATACAAAAATCATGAAATGGTACAAACTGAATGAGATGCAGCTTCATATCAATGATAATCAGTGGTCAGATCCGGCGTATTCTGCAAAATATGAGGATTGGGCAGATACCGAGGCTTCTCACAGACTGGAATCAGAACTTTTTCCGTCTCTTGCAACACAAAAGTCCAAATTTGTAAAAACAGGAGACAGTGAGGATCGCTATGACTACTATTATAATGTACATACCGGTAAAAGCGGTGAGCTTTACTATACAAAAGAAGAATTCCGCAAGATGAACGAAGAAGCAAAGGCATGCGGTATTCAGGTTGTAGCGGAATTAGATACACCGCGACATTCCGCAGCTTA
>OGRK01002191.1_pt1 | contig 10459 bp, 9 predicted proteins | sample 1553471 | NCBI WGS metagenome assembly OGRK01 (sample SAMEA2580080, study PRJEB22360) | human gut metagenome | biome: human gut; feature: human-associated habitat; material: faeces | place: Denmark | collected 2008/2010
TCCGGGTCATTGAATGTCTGAAAAAGGCTGGCATGGAGATCAAGGACATCCGGCAATTCATGGATTGGTGTGTGGAAGGGCCGTCCACTTATCCACAGCGCAAGGAATTGTTTGAAACGCAGAAGGCACATATGGAGGAGGAGATCGCACGGATGAACCGCACTCTGGATATGCTGAAATTCAAATGCTGGTACTACGAACAGGCGATCCGGGACGGAAATGAGGAAAAACTCGCTGCCATGATCCCCGATGAGCTGCCGGATGACATCCGTGCGATCTACGACAGCTCCCACAAAAAATAACCCCCTCCGAATCGAAGCTGCACCACCGCCCCGCGCAACCGCCCTTTTCCGCAAAACGCGGGCAAACTTCAAAAAATGTTACAATTTTCTCATGAAAAAGGGCGGTTTCCCATTGACAGGCTTGTTATAATAGGAGTGTAAAGATTTTTGAGCCAGCACTCGGCGGCTCGGATTGCTTGAAGGTTCCGATTTGCGGACTTTGGAAAAAAGAAAGAGGCAACAGCATTATGACCAAGATTGATATTTTCTCCGGCTTCCTTGGTGCCGGTAAGACCACCCTCATCAAAAAGCTCATCAAGGAGTCCTTTGCGGGCCAGAAGGTCGTTCTGATCGAGAACGAGTTCGGCGAGATCGGCATCGACGGCGGCTTTTTGAAGGAGTCTGGCATCCAGATCAACGAGCTGAACGCCGGCTGCATCTGCTGCTCGCTGGTGGGCGATTTCCGCGCCGCCTTGCAGCAGGTGGTGGAGCAGTATCACCCCGACCGCATCGTCATCGAGCCGTCGGGCGTGGGCAAGCTGTCCGATGTGACCCGCGCCGTCGAGGGCGTGGCCGAGCACCTGGACGTGCAGCTGAACAGCTTTGTCACCGTGGCTGACGTGAACAAGGTCAAGATGTATATGAAGAACTTCGGCGAGTTCTACGATGACCAGATCAGCCATGCAAGCTGCATCATCCTGAGCCGCACCCAGACCGCCAGCGAAGAGAAGATCGCTGCAGCGGTGGCTATGCTGCGCGAGAAGAACCCCACCGCCACCATCGTCACCACCGCGTGGGATGCCCTGACCGGTGAGCAGATTTTGAACGCTATGTCCACGAAGGACGACTTCAAGGCAGAGCTGATCGCCATGGCAGCCAAGGCCAATGAGGAGCATGCCCACGAGGACGAGGAAGAAGAGCACGAGCATCACCATCATCATTACGATGAGAACGGCGTGTGCAGCTGCGGCCACCACCATCACGACGACGATGATGACGATGACGACGAGGACGAACATGAGCATCATCATCACGACCACGATGACGAGGATCACGACCATGACCACTGCTGCCATCACCATCACGACCATGATGAAGAGGAACACGAGCATCATCACGATGAGGACGGCCACTGCTGCTGCGGTCATCACCACCACCATCATCACGATGGCCACGATGCCGATGAGGTCTTCACCAGCTGGGGCGTCGAGACCGCCAAGAAGATCGCAAAGGCTGACATCGAGCATGCGCTGACCGAGCTGGATACCGGCAAGTACGGCATGATCCTGCGCTCCAAGGGCATCGTGGACGGCGGCGCAGACGGCTGGCTGGAGTTTGACTATGTGCCCGGCGAGTGGGAAGTCCGTTCCCGCGGTGCAGACGTCGGCGGCAAGCTGGTCGTCATCGGCTCCAAGCTGGACGAGAAGGCCATTGCCGGCCTGTTCGGCTGCTGAGCCCGGACAACACAGAGGAGGAAAACCGTTTATGGCAAATGAGATCCCGGTCTACCTGTTTGTGGGCTTCCTCGAAAGCGGAAAGACCAAATTCATCCAGGAGACCTTTGAAGACCCCAACTTCGACTCCGGCGACAAGACCCTGCTGCTGGTCTGCGAAGAGGGCGAAGAGGAATACAATCAGAAGAAATTCGCCTTCCCCGGCGTGACCCTCTACAATCTGGAGGACAAGGCAGAACTGAACCCCCAGAACCTGGCCAAACTGGCCAAGGAAGCAGATGCAGGCCGCGTGGTCATCGAGTACAACGGCATGTGGCTGCTGCAGGACCTGGCCAACAATCTGCCCGAAAACTGGATCGTCTACCAGTGCATCGCCACGGCCGACGGCACCACGGCCCTCACCTATGCCCGCGACAACTCCATGCGCGCTCTGCTGCTGGACAAGATCGCCCGCAGTGAGCTGATCGTCTTCAACCGCGCCGAGGCCGTCAACAACGACGCCGCCCGTCAGGAGCTGCACAAGCTGGTGCGTCAGGCATCCCGCAAGTGCGACATCGCCTATGAGTTCGCTGACGGCAGCGTGGCCTACGATGATATCCCCGACCCCCTCCCCTTCGACCTGAACAAGCCGGTGGTGGAGATCGGCGACGACGATTTCGGCATCTGGTATATGGACTGCCAGGACGAGCCCCAGAAGTACGCGGGCAAGACCGTGAAGTTCCTGGCGCAGGTCTGCCAGACCAACCGCGCGGGCAAGAACAGCTTCGTGCCCGGCCGCTTTGCCATGACCTGCTGTGTGCAGGACATCCAGTTCGTCGGCTTCCCCTGCTCCTACGATGGCTACAAGGCGCTGGAGCAGCGCGCCTGGGTCACTGTGACCGCAAAGGTCAATTACAAGTTCCACAACATCTACCGCGGCAAAGGTCCGGTGCTGACCGCCATCTCGGTCGAACCCGCCGAAAAGCCGCTGAACGATGTCGTCACATTCTCTTAACCCGCACACCTTAACCCGCACACTGAAATCACATCAAGGAGGATTTCACCATGAAAACGTTGTTTCGCGTTCTGGGCGCGGCTGCTGCCGTCGCCGCCACCGGTGCCGCCATCGTGGTGCTGGACAAAGTTCTGAACGACAAGGGCCCGCTCCACGTCGAAGAGGTGGAGTTCCCCGAAGAGGCTGAAAAGGACCCCGCAGAGGCCGCCAAGGCAGCCGAAGCCTACGCCGAAGGCGAGGCCAAGACCGCTGAGCCGGGCGACGCATGGCCCCCGGCCTTCGAGAAGGCATCCGAGGAAAAGGCATCCGAAGAGCCGGAGGCTCCCGCTGCACAGCCGGAGACGGCCGAGGAAAAGCCTGTGGCCGAAGAAGCACCCGTGAACCCGGTGGAGGCCGGCCCCGCCGTCGCCCCCAAGGATGAGACGGGCAAGTTCGACGTCACCAAGATCGCTGAGGCCAGCGATTTCACCGGCGTGGAAGAGGAATCCGGCTGCAAGAGCTGAGATCGTGAACGATAAAAAAGGACGTCTCGTCGCAGGATGAGACGTCCTTTTTTGATGCGTTTTATGTGCCGTTGGCGATCTGCTTCAGCCGTTCTTTGTCCAGTACGGTGACACCGCCGCGGTAAAGGCGGACAAGGCCCTCCCCGGCAAAGTATTTCAGCAGGCGGCTGACGACCTCGCGGGCCGAGCCCATGTAGCGGGCGATCTGGTCGTGGGTCATGCGGACATCCGTGCCGCCGGTCTTGGCCAGCTCATCGGTGAGGAAGATGGCCAGCCGCCGGTCGGCGCTCATGAACAGGATCTGCTGCATGGTCCACATGGTGTCGGAGAAGCGCTCGGCGGTCATCTGGTAGGCGTAGCAGCGGACATGGACGTTCTGCTGCATCAGCTGGCGGAACACGCCTGCGCCGATGCAGTAGGCCTCGGTGTCCTCCTCGGCGTCGATGTACAGGTCAAAGTTGACGGAATCCATCACGCAGGATGCCGACAGGATGCAGACTTCGCCGGGAAACAGCCGGTAGAGCGTGATGTCCCGTCCATCCTCCGAGAGCAGATAAGCCCGCAGCTGGCCCGACCGCAGCAGCAGGATGCCCACGCAGTTCTCGACCGGGCTGTGGACCCGCTCCCCTTTCCGGTAGCGCACCGGTCGGGTGAAGCGGCAGAGCTGCGCCTGTTCCTCCGGCGTGAGCTGGTCCCAGAATGGGAAAGCGCAGGCCAGGCAGTTCCGGTTGATCGGAGTATTTTGCACATCGGACATGGTGTTATCCTTTCCGCACCGCTTTGGCAGCTTCGGTGCCTGCAAGTGCTCCCTCATAAACGGCCTTGGCGACCTGCAGCAGCCCGCCGGTGCAGTCTCCGGCGGCGTAGAGGCCGGGCAGGGTGGTCTGCATCTTCTCATCCACGACGATGCGGTTTCCCTCGACTTCGGCCCCCAGCTTGCGGGCCAGCGCCGTGCTGCCCGCCACGCCCAGCGCCACGAACACGCCGGACAGGGGCACCCGTCGGCCGCCGTTCAGCTGCACACCGGTGACGGTCTGTTCGCCGAGGATGGCGTCCACCGTTTCGGGGCAGACCCTCACCTCCGGCGGGAACTGTGCCGTCAGCGGGGCCCCGTTGGTCAGGAGGGTGACGCTCTTTACCACTGGCAGAAGGGCCTGCACCTCATGCAGGGCATATTCGCCGCTGCCCAGCACCGCCACATCCTTTCCCCGGTAGAAAAAGGCGTCGCAGGTGGCGCAGCAGCTCACGCCATGGCCTTCCAGCTCTGCCAGACCGGGGATCTTCGGTGCGGTGCGGGAAGCGCCGGTGGCCAGGATGACGGCATCGGCGGGGAACTCGCCCGCCAGCGTCTCGACGGTGAGTTTGTCGGTGTAAGTCAAGCCCACGGCCTCGGTGGTAACGAACTGCACCCCCAGCGCTCTGGCCCCTTCGATGCCCCGGCGTTCCAGTTCGGCACCGGAGATGGGTTCAGCAAAGCCGTAGTAGTTCTGGATGTGTGCGGCGCGGTCCAGTGCGCCGGGCCCTTTGGTGAGAACGGTCGTTTCGACCCCTGCGCGGGCCGTGTACAGAGCGGCCGACACGCCGGCCGGGCCGGAACCGATGATGACGATGTTGGGCATAAGTTACTCCTTATTTGGTTCGCCTTCCTGCAACCTCTCCGTCATTGCTTCGCAATGACGGAGAGGTTGTACAGAGGAAAACGTTTCAACGAATCTATTAAGTATAGTATACACCTTTTCCCGCAAAAATCTGTGACCAGGTCTCAAAACTGCACACTTTTCATCCGGGGCCGAGTGTGTTATACTGAATCGACTGAATTTGACCCAGGGAGGCACCGAACATGTCCAAGCAGCGTTTGCTTTTTATCACCACCGGCGGCACCATCGCCAGTGTGCGCACCGCACAGGGGCTGCGGCCCGTTCTGACCAGCGAGGAACTGCTGGCCCATCTGCCGGAACTGAACGAGCTGTGCTGCCCGGAGACGCTGGCGCTGTGCAGCATCGACAGCACAGACCTCGGCCCCGAACACTGGCTGCTGATGGCGCGGGCCGTGCAGGAGAATTATGCGCTCTACGATGGCTTCATCATCTGCCACGGCACCGATACGCTGGCTTATTCGGCGGCGGCGCTGTCCTACCTCATCCAGAATGCGGACAAGCCGATCATCCTCACCGGTGCGCAGCAGCCCATCTCCAACGAGATCACCGATGCGAAGAAAAACCTGCGCGACAGCGTCATCTGCGCGCTGGACCCCGGCAGCCGGGGCGTGATGGTGGTGTTCGGCGGGCATGTCATCGCGGGCACCCGCGCCAAGAAGAACAAGACCATCAGCTACGATGCCTTTGCATCGGTCAACTTCCCGGCGCTGGCGCTGGTGCAGGGCGACCGGCTGGTGCGGTATATCCCCTCGCCCTGGCCCACCGGCCCAGTGGAGTTTGGCCGGGCGCTGAACCCGAAGGTCTTTCTGCTCAAGCTGACGCCCGGCCTTGGCCCGGAACTCATCCCGGCCATTTTTCAACAATACGACTGCGTCATCGTGGAAAGTTTCGGCGTGGGCGGCATCCCGCAGCGGCTCATGGACGCTTTTGCAGAGAATCTGGGCGATTACGACAAGACCCGCAAGATCCTGATCTTAACCACACAGGTCACCTACGAGGGCAGCGATGTGGGCATTTACGAGGTCGGCAAGCGGGTCCGGAACCGGTTCCGCTTCCTGGAAGCCCACGACATGACCATCGAGGCCGTCGTCACGAAGGTGATGTGGCTGCTGGCCCAGAACTGCGAGAGCTTCGACCAGCTCCAGCAGCGGTTCTATCGGCAGGTCAATTTTGATACGTTTTATCATTGAAAATAACAATACCGCCGAACGGCGGTATTGAAGGCGCTGTGTCCAAAACGCAGGCGGCCGCCCCTTGCCGGTACCCAGGCGCCGGGCAGGGCGATTTTCGGTACGTTTCAGATCATGAAAATCGCCCCCAAATTTACAAAAACGTTGCAACTGTGCCGTTGCACAAGCCAAAAGGTATGGTATACTATAAGAGGATTCTGGCAGAACTTCTGCCGCAAATGCCCCGCTGAGGGGCCAAGATAAAGGAGCATTGGAACAGTATGGTTCGCATTACTATGGAAGACGGCGGCGTCATCGACATTGAGCTGAATGAGGAAGCCGCCCCTCTCACCTGTGAGAATTTCAAAAAGCTGGTCGGTCAGGGCTTTTACAACGGCCTGACCTTCCACCGCGTCATCCCCGGCTTTATGATCCAGGGCGGTTGCCCGCTGGGCAACGGCACCGGCGGCCCCGGCTGGAGCATCAAGGGTGAGTTTGCTGCCAATGGCGTCAACAACCCGATCAAGCACACCCGCGGCGTCATCAGCATGGCCCGCAGCATGAGCCCGAACAGCGCCGGTAGCCAGTTCTTCATCATGCACCAGGATGCCCCCCATCTGGACGGCCAGTATGCCGCATTCGGCAAGGTCGTGGCCGGTATGGACGTGGTGGACAAGATCGCTGCAGTCGCCACCGACTGGAACGATAAGCCCAAGACCCCGGTCCGGATGAAGACCGTCGAGCTCATCGAGGGCTGAATCACGATCTGAAAAAGAGCTTTCCGCCGCAGGGCGAACTTCACCCCATTTGTGAGACAGTATCCTGTCTCACAAATGGGGTGTTTTGTATGCCGAAAGGGCACCGCAAGTACAATGGAACACGGATCAGATTTTTGTCAATCCCGGCTGTCCGCCTCCAGCAGCGCGCGCTTCACGCTGATGAGGCTCTGCGGGCTCACGGAGAAGCTGCGCAGGCCGAGTTTCAGGTACTGCACGGTGTTGGCTGGGTTGCCGACGGCCAGACCGCAGATGGTCACGGGAATCTGACCCGCGTCCGCCGCCTCCACGACCATGGCGATGAGCTTTTTCATCGCGTGGCTGGCCGGGCGGTAGTAGCGCTCGGCGATGGAGAGGTCGCGGTCCACGGCATGGGTGTACTGGATGAGATCGTTCGTCTCAATGACGAAGAACTCACACCCGTGGGCCACGAATTCTTCCGCCGTCAGGCAGGCCGACGGTACACTGAGCATGACGCCGAAGGGCATCTTCTCATTGAAGTGCTCCCCCCGCTCCCGCAGGTGCTGGCGGCAGTGCTCCACCAGCTTCATGGCTTCATCCCAGTCTTCCAGATTGGTCACCATCGGGAACATCACCCGCAGCGGGCCGTCTGCCGCCGCACGGAACAGCGCACAGATCTGGGTCTCGAACTGATGGGGGCGGCGCAGGCTGCTGCGGATGCCCCGCAGGCCCAGCTTGGAGGACTCCGGCCCCTGATGGGCATCGGCCATGGTGCGGTCTGCACCAAAATCAAAGGTGCGCACCGTGACCACCCCGCCCTTTGCCGCCGCCAGGCAGGAGTGATAGAACACATACTGCTCCTGCTCGTCCACCGGGCGGCCCGGCAGCATCATGTAACCGCTGCGCAGCAGACCCACGCCGGACGCGCCGGACTGCCGCGCCGTTTCGATGTCCTCCTGCCCGAAGCAGTTGGCCAGCAGTTCAAAGGGCTGGCCGTCCTTCGTCCGGCACGGCAAGGCGCAGACGCGGTTCATCTCCTCGTTCTCCCACTGCTTCTCGCAGATGCGGGACATCGCCTGCTGACGGGTGACGGCATCCGGGTCGAGGATGCACTCGCCGTTGTCGGCGTCCAAGATGGCCGTGCGGCCGTCGCAGTCGTTCAGAAAATCGCTGCCCACCTGCACGATGCCGGGGATGTGCATGGCCCGCGCAATGATGGCCGCATGGCTCTGCTTGTTGCCTTCTGCCGTGATGATGCCCAGGATCATTCCGGCGGGCACACTGAACAGGTCGCTCGGCATGAGCACCTCTGCCGCCAGGATGACGGGGTGGTCCAGCGCCAGCCAGACGCGGGGGCGGTTGGTCAGGATGTTCACCACGCGGCGGGCGGCATCGAGGATGTCCACGCTGCGCAGCTGCATATAGGCGTTGTCTTCCATCTGGGCCAGCTGGTCGGCATAGCGGCGGCCGGCCCGGTCTACGGCTTCGGCTGCGCCGACGCCCGCCTTGATCTGGAACCGGACTTCGTTCATGAAGCCCTCGTCCTCCAGCATCATACTCTGGAACAGGAAGATGGCCTGTTCGGTGGGGCCGCTGCGCTCAGCCATCGAGTCCAGCTCGGCCTGTGCCGTCTTGACGGCCCGGTCCAGCAGCCGCTGCTCCCGGTCCGGGTTGAACGGCCCTGTGCCGAAGCTCTCGGTCCTGCGCTCCACACGGCTCACCTGCCCCAGCACCAGGCCGGACGAGGCGGCATATCCCTGATAGACTTTCATTCCTCCGTCACCTCCGTCGGGGCAGGCGTGGTCAGCGTGCGGAAGACCAGCGCCTGCAGGAATGTATTGGGCAGCAGCGCTGCCCATGCGGCCTGCGCCGCGTTTCCGCTGCCCTCGAACAGCGGTTCAAATCCCTCGATGCGGGTGCGGTCACAGGTCTCCAGAAAGGCCTTTGCCAGCGTCTCCACGGTGTAATACCGGGTGGGATCCACGCCCACATCCTCAGCGGCCGCTTCCAGCGGGGCCAGCTCTGCGTCCTGCATGTTGGCCAGCTTGAGCGCCAGGTCTGCCGTCAGTGTCACCGGGTACTTTGCCTTCACCGCCTTCTGCACAACGTCGAACCGCTGCCGGAATGCGGCCGCGTCCTGTGCGGTCTGCTCATTCTTCGCCACCGCGTAGGCACAGCCGCGCAGCCGCCCGAAGGCCCGCAGGGTGTCGTAATAGCCCAGCTCGATGTTCCGTCTGGCGGTGTCCGGGTCAAAGTGGAGGATATCGCCCAGCTCCCAATAGCTGCGCACCATGGTGGTGGGCAGGCCGGTGCGGTTGGGCAGGGTGATGCCCACCCCTTCCAGATCGACACAGACCAGCTCCTCGGCCCCCATTTTCTGGGCCAGCGCCGTGGGCATGTTGTCGCGGTAGCCGCCGTCCAGAAACTGCACCCCGTCGATCTGTTTGGCCCGCAGCGCCGGGAAGCAGGCAGCCGAAGCCAGCAGGTAATCTTTCACCTTGCCTTTCGGGATCTCTTCCAGCGGCAGCTCACGGGGCTTCAGGCCCCGCTTTTCCACCGTGACGAGCCCGAACCGGATGGGCGAGGCGCGCAGCGCGTCCTCGTCCAGCACCCGCTCCACGATCTCTTCCAGCGGGGTGACATCCATGCCGCCCGCGCGCACCACGTCCCGCAGGAACTGGTGCAGCTCAGTCAGGTTCCGGGTCTCCTCCGGCAGCTCCATCACGTCCTGGCTGCGGATGCTGGTCCACATATCCCGTGCGGTCTCGTACAGGTCCAGCGCGAACATCGCGCCGTTCAGGCTGCCCACACTGGTGCCGGTGATGATCTGCGGGTTCCAGCCGAGTTCGGTCAGGGCACGCCAGACGCCCACCTGATAGCTGCCGCGGGCCCCGCCGCCGGCAAGCACCAGCGCCTTTCTGGGGGTATCGTTCTGCGCCATCCAATACGCCTCCTTGTCGTCCGATTCAAACCTGCAAAAAGTATACCATATTTTCGGGAAAATTTCTCCCTGTTTTTGGAACAAAAAGCGTGGTATAATTTAGTAAATTATGACTGTGAGGAGGACTGCATGAACTGCAACCAATGGATCTTTGATATGGACGGCACCCTGACCGACAGCATGACTGCGGTGTGGGAGAACGCCCCGCTGGCGCTGCTGCGCCGCTACGGCCGCACCCCAAGGGCCGACCTGCGCTCCACGCTCCTGAGCATGGGCATGGCGGACGGGGCGCAGTACCTCATCCGGGAGTACGCGCTGCCCCTGCGGCCGGAGGACTATTTCGGCGTGATGCGCTCGGTCATCGCCGAGCTGTACGAGACCGTGGAGCTCAAGCCCGGTGTGCGGGAGCTGCTGGCCCGCCTCAGGGCTGAGGGCGCCCGGATGTGTATCTGCTCCAACACCTGGAGCGACCAGTGCAAAACGGTGCTCACCCGCCTGGGCGTGGACGACTGCTTCGAGTTCTACATCGAAGCCCAGGGCCCCCTGCACAAGAGCCGCCCGGACGTCTTTTTCGCGGCCTTACAGCGCCTCGGCGGCACCGACCCGCACCGCTGCGCCGTCTGCGAGGATTCCCTCTACGCGGCCCGCACCGCCCACGACGCAGGTTTTTACGTCATCGGCATCGCCGACGCCGCCAGCGCCGCCGATGAACCCGCCCTCCG
>OGRK01002194.1_pt1 | contig 10454 bp, 10 predicted proteins | sample 1553471 | NCBI WGS metagenome assembly OGRK01 (sample SAMEA2580080, study PRJEB22360) | human gut metagenome | biome: human gut; feature: human-associated habitat; material: faeces | place: Denmark | collected 2008/2010
AACCTGTTTAAATAATAGAAATTTATTTTTTTTTAGAAATGCGATTGACATAAAAATCTATGAGTATAATATTCAAAATAGAAATTTTATCTGAGGAGGTGCTATATGCCACAGAGTAAGTAATTAAAATTAATTGATATTAAAGTTTGAATATATTCCAAAGCCTTTTTTAGGGCTGTTTTTGGACTTCAATAAGTATTGCACTATACTTATTGAAGTTTTTTTGTTTTCTAGCCCCCCTTTGTATTGAAGTAAAAAATGTAGCTTTTTTGATGGTGAAATAGAGTCGATGAAAGTCACAATTCTAAACGGGTCTTCCTTTTGGGAGGTATGGAAGGCATGTGCTTTATAGGCGTGAGGCGTTTTTGTGTGGAACTTCGAAATATTGCATAATAGTAGGTGAAAAAATGATTACAATGAATAATACTTTAACTCGAAAGTTTGAACAAGCTTGGACTATAGATTTTGTCTATCGTCTCGCCGACCTGCACTGGCGCGAGTGGGGCTCCCGGCTCGGGATCGACATACGTTGGTTGGGGTTTTCGCCGTACAGGTCCCCTGGTAGAGAGTTAATTCGGCAATGGGCATCCGCCAACGGAATCCCGGGCTCCGAAGCTCCTCTCGAAATGGCGCGGCGACTGGGCCTGAAACTCTATGTGAAGCAACGACTTCTTTTTTCGGAGAAAGCCAACTACGTTCGTCTTGGCGCTGTCCCTTTTCCCCTACAGCTTGATATTCTTCCTTCTCCTTTGGAGCCACTTGGTTTCCGGCAAGAGGCGTTCTTTCCGTACACGACCCCTGATGGAAAGAGCGCAAGCGGGGGAGTTGCCTATTTACGAGACGATGAGGGGAATACAATCCGGCTTCCCGTCACCCCGTGGGAAGACGATTTTCAAACGATTCTGTGGGATTGGCTCTCTTGGGGGACTCCACTCCCTCTGTTCAACATACACGAGCTTTTTGCCCATCGAAACGACGCAGTCTTTATCCTGCCGACAGAGCAGGATGTGGACTGGCTCCTTAAGAATGCGGCTTGGCTGGCATCTCGGTTTCCGCTGACGACATGGCCCGGAGGGTTACAGGAGACTCTTCGGGATGCCGATTGGGGGTTGCTCGCCTCGCGCAAGGTTCTCATCGTCGTCCATCCTTCCTCCGATGGTGTACGGATCGCAGATACTCTTTGGGGACAACTTGAAAAGGCCGGAGTTCAGCAGGTGGGCTTTGTCCTGCCTGAAGCTCAGATCAAGGAGACAGGAGACTGGCGGAAGCAGATCGCTATGGGGCACGACATCGGTCGTGTAATTCTTAAGGATCGGGCTTCATTGCGGGATACGTTCCTCATATTTGCCGACCGGGAATTCGGTCTAAAACTCGATCCGGAAAAGGAACAGGCTTTGCCTTTGGAAGAGTTCCTTTCCCTCCCTGTTTCTGAACCGATTTGGCTGATTCCCGAACTCCTTCGGGTAGGGGATCGCGTGATGGTATACGGCGTCGCGAAAAGTGGAAAAACGACATGGATCGTCCATGAAACCCTGCACATGGCTGCGGAGGGACATCGTGTCCTGTATATCGATGGAGAAATGGGTGTTGGTGATTTCCAGGCCCGTTTGGAAGCTGCCCTTACTGGCACTCAAATTCCTGCCGGATTCCGTGTCCTGTCTTCCCGCGCTTTGGGGCGAAGCTTGCAATTGGAGACGCCGGAGGAGCAAATGTTCGTCCTCCGGGAAGCAAAGGACGCTGAAGTCGTCGTGTTTGATAACCTTCACGCCTTGTTCCCATCGTCGCTTCAGGCGGGGCCAGAAAGCTGTGAAGTCCTCAATCATGTGGTTGATACTCTCCATCTTTCTGGAAAAACTGTTATTTTTGTCCATCACAGTTCACGAGGGGGAGCTTCATTTGGCTCTTCTGTGAAGGAACTTGGGCTTGAATTGAAGCTCAAGGTCACGAGGAAGGATCGGGACATCTCCATTACGCCGGAGGCTGCGCGTGGACTGAGCCCGGAGCAGCTAGTGCCTCGGCATTTCGTCATTCCAACTCCCGGCCTGTGTTTGGAGGAAGGGGTGTCCGTGAAGGCTCTTCCTGCCGCTCCTGTGGAAGAAAAGGAAGAGGACGATATCAATCAGGCGATCCGGCGCGAACTGGAGGCTAATCCTTCAGCCTCATGCCGTGCCATTGCCGGGAAAGTGGGGGCGAGCAAATCTGCTGTATCCGAACGGATGAAGAAGATTAAGATGGCGAAGTAAGCTTTGGGAGGGGCTCCGGCCCCTCCTCAACAAGATCAAAGGTAATAGTTATGAATAGGCAATATATTTTCTGGGGACATTCTGATCCTCCACATTGTGAATGGCATATCATTCCAAACACTCCAGAAGATCGAGCAACGGCTATTCAGGCTGGTGCCACGGCTTTTTCGACTGTGAGCTTCTCGGCTCCTCCTGAGAAGGGCAAGCCCGAACCGACCCGCTTCGGTGATCTGATCCTTGACTTCGATTCCAAGGATGATCCCAAGACAGCCATCATGGAATTGATCTATTTTGTAGAGTGGTTGATCAGCGAATATGATGTAACTCCCCGCTTTCTTCAATATTGGATATCCGGGGGAAAGGGATGCCACCTGTTGATTCCGGCGAGGATGTTCGGAGGAGAAGAGGGCGATCCACTTCTTCCCCGTATCCACGAGAAAATGGTTCACGAGATCAATGAGGGAAGACACAATCCCCTTGCCACCAGCATCGATTTTTCGATGTACCCGATGGGAAAAGGGAAGCTTTTGCGGATCGAAAATATTCGCCGTCGGAATGGACGGTATAAGGTTCCTGTCACGTGGGATGAGCTCAACGATATGCCTTTGGAAGACCTACTGACTCTGACTGCCACGCCACGGCAGGTAGAGCTGGCTGATACGCATATTCCTCAATCGGAGTCTCTGACGGATCTGTTCCTCCACTGTCAGGTCGCTGTACATGCGGGAAGTAGCTCTCGAACGCAGACTCGTGGGGTTGAGGCGGTTGAGAAAGAATGTACCTTTATTAGGCATTGTCGGGATGATGCCGCAACGATTTCGGAACCAGAGTGGTACGCGATGCTCACGAACCTTGCCGTTCTTGGTCCTGTTGGGCGTGAACTCATACATAGCTATAGCCGTTCCTACTCTGGTTATTCCGTTGAAGAAACAAACAAAAAAATCTGTCATGCACTGGAGAGGAGTCCCATGACATGTACGACCATCAAGAATATTTGGGATTGCGGTAAAAACTGTGGTGTGAGTAGTCCGTATCTTTTGTACCGAACGACACAGGGGAGCAAACCCACAGCTGGTGTTTTTGCTCTTGAGGAGGATGGTCTTTATTTTCGTTCAGACCCCACCGATCTGTCCCGAAAGGGGCTTTGGCTCTCCTCCTCAATTGAAGTCGTTGCCCAGACGAGAGATCCCCTGAACGGTTCATGGGGACGGCTTGTAAGGTTCCATGATGCCAATGGCGTCCTCCACCAACTTATCCTGAGCATGGCAGAGTTGGGGGGGAATGGAGACAGTGTGCGACAGATGCTGTTGGAACAGGGACTTCGAATTTCACCGGACAAGACGGCTCGGAGTCTTCTCATCCGTTTTCTGAACGATTCAGCTCCACAGATGTTCGCAAGGATGGTCAAAAAATTCGGATGGATCGGGGATGTGTATGTCCTCAGGAACATAGCCTATGGAGGAGCAGAAGGAGAGCTTTTCATCCCAGAGGCTCCACAGCTATCGGATATTTTTGAGCCTTCTGGAACTCTCGAAGATTGGCAGAAAAACGTGGCGATTCCCTGTCTCGGCAATCCGCTGCTGGAACTGGCGATAGCTTTTGCCTTTACAGGACCGCTTCTCGAACCCTGTGGCCTTGAAGGTGGTGGCCTTCATTTTTTTGGACCTTCTTCCTGCGGCAAGACAACTGCCCTCAAGGTGGCAGGTTCTGTCTGTGGCGGTGGGGGGAAGTACGGTTATATCCGTCAATGGCGGGCTACCGACAACGCCCTTGAGGGTACTGCTGCAACACACTGTGACAATCTCCTCTGTCTTGATGAAATCGGGCAGGCTTCTTCGCGTGTCGTGAGCGAAGTGGCCTACATGTTGGCAAACGGCCAAGGGAAGGCCCGCGCCAACAAGGATGGAAACGCCAAGGCCATACGGGAATGGCGGTTGTCCTTCATGTCTACGGGGGAACTGACGCTTGCGGACAAGATCGCGGAAGACGGACGAGGGCAAGTCATGGCTGGACAGGCCGTCCGTGTGCTGGACATCCCGGCGGACGGTGGCACTGGACAAGGTATTTTTACGTGTATTCCTAATGGATTGGATGGTGATATATTCAGTCAACAGCTGGTTAGAGCCACAGGACAATTTTATGGAACTCCACTCCGAGGATTCCTCGAACGCCTTGTCGATGGGCTCGAAGAACATGTCTCTGACGTCGAAAAAAAGATTGCCGACTTCGTTCGGAATATGTGCCCAGAAGGTGCTTCGGGACAGGTCAAACGTGCGTGTCAGCGATTCGGACTGATAGCTGCCGCAGGAGAAAAAGCCATCAGCTTTGGTGTCCTTCCGTGGCCTGAGGGAACGGCCTCGCGTGCGGCCCAATTCGGTCTTTCCGCATGGCTCAAGGAGCGCGGAGGAATCGGGGATATGGAGATCGAAAACGCTCTGGAGCGGATCAAGACCTTCTTCCAGAAATATGCGGAGACTCGTTTCCGTATGTTAGATTCCTGCGGACAGTTAGGGTATGCGCCCTCTAGTCCGGCTGGATATGTCTGGGAAGAGGATAATGGGGAACGTATTTTCCTCGTGGAGCCCAACGTATTCCGGGATGAACTTTGTCGTGGAGTAAACCGCCAGGTCCTGCTGGGAAAACTCAAGGAGTTTGGTTGGCTCGCTCGAAACAGATACGGCATGTTGATGGAGACGAAGTGGATCGGGGGACGAAATAAACGGGGTGTCTGCTTCGTTCCTCAGAGATGGGAGGAGGGCGAGATTCCTCATAGCTCGCATTATGTTACAAAACGTTGAGCGTAGATCGTATCCATAGTAATTTCTGGTGAGTAAAGAAGGGAGTCCTCCTCAAGTTGGAGGGCTCCTTTTTTATCATGCGTGCGGGATTCTGTGCGTTTTGGAAACGTCAGGACTATCCAGAGTATCCGTCCAGTCGAGAGAAAAGGCTGTCCGCACAACGCACCGCACGCACAACATGAAAATAAGTTACGCAGAAAAATTTTCGATCACTGTCCAAGTTTTTTCCCATGCCCGAACGACCATCCCCTCAAATTTCTGTACTGCGGGAGTGATGTCCAAAAGTTCCGAGCCTGAAGCAAGTGTCCAACGTTCCCGCTGATGTTCGGCAAGGAGCGTGATGTATTCCTGCCTCCATTCCTTAGGAATAATGATGGGGGGAAGTCCTGCTCGCAAAAGAGGAAGATTTGAGATAAGGCGGGCTAGCCGTCCGTTGCCATCCGCAAACGGATGGATGTGGACAAAGGGGATATGCAGTCGTGTATATATGGATGGGGCATTTTCCCGCGTCACTTGCTGCTCGTTGAAGAAGTGTAGCCAGCGTGCCATAAGCGCAGGCACGTCTTCAGGAGAGGCATATTCCATCCAGACGGCTTTCCCCTCACTATCTCGGCTGTATGTCCCGTTTGGAGCGTTCTTGAAAGCCCCAACTGGAGCATAGACGTCAATAACGGTTTCGGTCTGTATGAAACGGTGCAGGGTGAACAGATGCTCCTGACTAAGCGGGGCATTGGTGATGACAAGGTGTTCCATCCATTTGAGCGCATCCGCATGGCCCTTGATTTCGCAATGCTCTCGAAACGACTTCCCTGCGACGGTCAGCCCTTCCCGCAGGAAAAAGTCCGTGTCGCCAAGAGAGAAGGTATTTCCTTCAAGTCCGGCGGACGCGCATGTCCACTCGGCAATCAGGGCGTCTTGCAAGGCTGCCCGCCTGTATTCGGGAATGGCGTCCAAGCATTGGAAAAGGTCTGACATTACCGTCCATCCCTTTGTGCCCTTGAAGGGCTGTCTGGTTCTCATGGGAAAATCCCTATTACGCTTCCCCGCAAGAGTAGCCGAGATGGTCTGCGAACTCAATCTGCAAAAAAAGTTGTGCGTGCGGTGCGGTGTGCGGACGCTCTTTTTGCCGGTGGACGAGAGCTTTTGGACAGTCTGGACGTGTCCAAAACGCACAGGATTTCGCACGCACGCCAAATCTGTATGTAACGAGAGAATTTCGTATGCAACATATTAACTTTTCATGAATATTTTTTGAGCTTCTTTTTGTCTTCCCGTCTGTCCGGGAGAATTGATGGTTCAGCTCTCTTATAGAGAGCTGAACCTCATGGACAGGAAAAATCAGATTTGACTGGCTGGCAGACTCCACACGGTGTCGGATATGGGAAGAGCTTCCTGACACAGGCATATGACGTTTCCCTGCCCTACGGTCATGCCCATTCGATTCAGTGTGGCGAAATGCCGGATATCGTCTCTTCTCGGTGAGGCTGTCTTCTTGATCTCCAGCGGATAGAGAGTGCCGTCTCTGACGAGGAGTCCGTCAAGTTCCTTCCCGTCCTTGTCACGATAAAAATACAGCGGAGCTTCCTGCCCTGCGTACCACCAACTCTTCAGTATCTGCCCCCTGACATGGCTCCTGCCTCTGCGGTCTCCGGGGAGGTCCATCCCGTCAGGTAGCATACCAGTCCTGTATCCAGAAAATAGAGCTTCGGGGTTTTAACCAGCCGCTTGGTCACGTTGCTGTACCAAGGTTGAAGAAGCCATATCAGGCCCGATGCTTCAAGAATGGAAAGCCAACTCTTGGCGGTATTGGGATGAACATCGGCATCACGAGCCAGATCAGAAAGGTTTAAAAGCTGCCCGGTACGAGCCGCTGCTGCCCGGATGAACCGAAGAAACGTCAGCTCATCCCCAACTTGTGTCAGGTCGCGGACATCACGTTGAAGGTACGTCTGGACGTATGAACCGTAAAAGAGTTGATGCATTGCTTCGTCTATGGCCTGTCCTGCAAGGGCCGGATAACTTCCACCCCAAATTTCACGAAACAAGTCAGGCAGAGCCAGAGGAGGCTTTCCTGAAATGGATTGCTTGTTTGTTGGGATGAACGGAAAATCCGTTACAGCTCCTTCCTTCTCTCGCAACGAAAGTCCTGAGAGACGAACGATGGCAATCCGTCCGGCAAGCGATTCCGATACACCCTGCATCAGATGGAACTGTTGGGAACCCGTGAGCCAGAACATCCCTGGAGTACGATTCTCATCGACGGCCATTTTGATATAGGGCAGAAGCTCGGGCGCATACTGAATTTCATCGATCAGAACAGGCGCAGAAAATCGTTGCATAAAGAGTGCCGGATCATCCTTGGCAAGGGCAAGAATGAGGGGATCGTCCAGAGTGACATACCGCCTATTTATCCCTTCCGCTGTAGCCAGCTCGTGCAAGAGCGTGGTTTTACCGACCTGACGTGCCCCTGTGACCAGCACTGCGGGGAAAAGAGCAGATGCTCTTGTAACGTATGAAGAGAGCGTTCTCCGAATGTACATGACTTTCTCGGCTAATTTACAATTTGAAGACAAATTAGACGATATATGCTTTTCCCCTGATTGTCTATCTGTGTAATACTTAATAATAATTATATTTTTCAGAATAGCCCAATATCACTGTACGTGCGTGCGTTGTGCGGAGAGGTTCTCCTCTGCTACGGCAAGTGCTCTTTTGACACTCTACAGGTTCAAAATGTACGAGATGGGAGTATAATTCAACGTATCCGCTGACGGCCTTTTTCTGTCAGCCTATATTTTTGTACCGGACTGTTGGGCTTGTCTGGAATGGTACGCTCCACATCCCCTTGAGCAAGAGCAGGATTCAGATAGTTTCGGCGAAATGTGGGCTTATGGCTGAGTTCCAGTTTTTCCATGAGGCTTGCGATTTCCTACTCAGGTTTTTCCCGAAACACATACAGAAGCCTTTTAACTGGATCGGTGTCTGGATCGGTGTGTTCCACATCCGAGGTAATAGCTTCGTTCAATGCCACATGCAGCGTCTAGCAGGAACTCCACAAATGGGGCGGATTCACCCGCGCTGTCTGCTTGAGCTAGGGCTGCATAGTATCCTTCCTGACGCTCTCGGATAACGGTTTCGACCGGCAAAGATGCAAATAGCGGTTTCCAGCGGCTCAGTATGAGCGTTTGCCACAGTCTACCTATCCGTCCATTGCCATCTTCAAAGGGGTGAATGAATTCAAATTCATAATGAAATATGCAACTTGTTACCAAAGGGTGATCGTCGGATGTTGCAAGCCACGTCAAAAGGTTGGTCTCGTGCCCATGCACCAAGTGAGCTGGAGGTGCCATATGCACTACACGGCTACCTTGAAAGACACCAACGCCTCCAGTCCGAAACTGTCCCGGATGATCCACAAGTCCAGCCATCAGCATGGCATGGGCCGCAAGAATGTCGTTTTGCGGGGAAGGGTTCCATGTTTCCAGATGTTCATATGCACTGAAAGTATTATGAACTCATTGAATTTCAATATGTTGACCAAATATATGCGTTCCGCTCAGGACCGCTGTGACCAGCTCCAGAGTGAGCGTGTTGCTTTCAATGGCAACGGAGACGTGGATGGTTCGAATCCGGTTTTCCTTACACAGGAAGGGAGATGTCGAACGCTTGTATTTCATGTTTAGATTCCGTTTCTATAAAAAATATAAGTTCGATGAGTGTATATTTAGCAGACGGTTGAGAGAAAGGGTATCCGATGGTATTCGGATACCCTGTTGTCTGACTATCTTGTTCTTGTAAGAAGTTCTTTGATCAGGCTATCAGCCTCGTATCCCTTGAGGTCTTGTAACTGTTTGCCAAAGCGGGAAGCAGCAAGTTTCTCTGGATTTTTCCCCCGCTCCTGAGCCTTGTTGCGAATGAGGGACAGTTGACTACGGCTGGCAGGCTTGTCTCCTCCTCCCTTGAATTTGTTTTTATCATCCTGAATGGCATTTTGAGAGATGTTTTGATGGTTTTTGATATAGGGTTCAGCTTTTTGCTTAACAGCGTTTATAACCCTATTTTTGGCCAATTCAAGAGTGTCTTCCTTTTCAAAAGGAGAACGAGGAGATACGGAACAAACATCATTTATGACTCTTCCATCTGGCATAACAAGACTTGCAGACACAATTGCAGTCTTTCCATTCTTATCGTTGGGAAGCTGAAGTACATGAACAGAAATTGTATTCGAAACATCAAACATAGGAATTTTCTCCTGTAAAAATGGTTTTAAAAAGCACTCCATCGCCTAGTCCAAGTCAAAATGTTCTGAATGGTGTTGAATTGGGCATATAATGGAAAGTGTTTTCTTTTTTTACATGAGGCTCATCATGCTTCATTTTTCCTCGTAGCCATCTGATAAATGAATCTCTTTCATATCCAATTTTCTTGCCAATCTTGACTTTCACAGCAGGACCAGTCCCAAGGGCATCAGCATTTGACATGCTTTTCGCAGAGAAGATTCTTCCAATCTTCTCAGAAGCAAATTCTCTTGTAAAAACTGGAGGCAGTTCCTTACGCAATTGCTCAAAGAATACTTCATCTCCAAACATGATTTATATCCTTTTTTTAACTTCTAGAAAGCCTTGAATATCCATAACGCCATGCATGTTTCTCAAGACAATCCTTGCTGAATGTTTTAGCAAGATAGCTCCCAGAACGAAACGCTACATCTCTTTTCATAGAGAAATCTTCTTTATTTCTGTCAATGACAATTCCATTGTCATAGTTAGGTTCTCTTTTTTTGTTCAAACAATAATGAACAAGACCATTTTCATTTGTCTTTAAAATGTTTTTCCATGTTTCATTTGTTATATTGAAAATAGTAAATTTATTCTTTATGGCATTTGCATTAATCCAGAGAAGAAAATGATAATGAGGAAAAGAAGAATCATGAATCTCCCTGACCCAAAGATACAAAGGAGCAACTCTATGAGTTGCTATGACCATTCGTTTCAACCTTCGTGAAAGGTTATAACTGAAATCAGATATATGGTCAGGAGAGGGAAGAATAGAGCCATCAGAAGGGTAGTGAAGATCAAAACGAAGTTGCATGATCTTGCTATGTTCTGCTAAAGAAAAATCCATAAGTTCCTTTTGCTTTCTCAAGATGTCAATGAACTTACCTTCAGTGTCATCTCTTGGAGGAAGGATTTGCAATCCATTAAAAACATATTTGAATGTAATTTCTTTTTTCATGAGAACTCCTTTTATTTAGTTTCATATTCTCATGAAGATATGTTTAAAAGGAAATGTGATCTTGAGCTCTCTTCATCTCTCCACCTGTGGTGGATCATGATGAGCTATGCTCTTACCCCCTCTCACACCTGTGTGGTGTGAGATTAATGTTCTCTCTTTTCTTTATTTTTTATTCTTT
>OGRK01002195.1_pt1 | contig 10450 bp, 8 predicted proteins | sample 1553471 | NCBI WGS metagenome assembly OGRK01 (sample SAMEA2580080, study PRJEB22360) | human gut metagenome | biome: human gut; feature: human-associated habitat; material: faeces | place: Denmark | collected 2008/2010
TTTGGTTTCTGCTCTCTACCCGGCATCGGGTTAAGTGGGAAATTACCGATCTCAAGGGATGTACAGTCTGCTGTCAGACCTGTCTGAACACGTGCAGATACACGTGGTCCAAGGTCACGACCGATAGCTGTTGCACCAACTAACATGATCTCCGGTTTGAACTCATTGATTACAGATGCAAGTGCATGTGTATACGGTTCTGTTCTGTATACTTCAAGCTCTTTGTCATCTACAACGATAACTTTGTCTGCACCATAAGCGCCAAGCTGAGCTGCAAGGTCTTTTACGTTATGTCCAATTAATACTGCTACTACTTTTTCATTTAAATCATTTGCAAGATCTTTTGCTTTTCCGAGTAACTCGAAAGCAATCGGGCTAATTTCATTATCTACCTGCTGAGCGAATACATATACGTCTTTGTACTGCTCAATTAAGGATTGTTCCATTGCTGCCATTGTTATTTCTCCTTTCTCTTACAGTCCGCATACATGTTTCTCTGTCATCTTACCAAGCAGATAAGAAACAGCTTCTTCTGTATCCAGTGTGATTTTCTCTCCAGCACCTTTTCTTACTTTGTCAGATGCTTTTGCGATCTTTGTCGGAGAACCTGCAAGACCCATATTTCCGTCTTCCAGAGTCTTCAGATCTGCTCTACCCATTGTAGAGATCTCTGCTTCGCATGCATCAAAGATTCCGCCCGGAGTCATGTATCTCGGGTCGTTCAGCTCTGCTAAGCATGTGATCAGACAAGGCATCTGAGCTTTTACTACATGATATCTGTCATCATACTGACGCTGAACTTTTACAGCATCTCCTTCGATCTCGATTTTACGTGCATAAGAGATAACCGGGATATCAAGGTGCTCAGAAATCTGAGGACCAACCTGAGCTGTATCACCATCGATAGCCTGACGGCCTGTGATGATCAGATCGTAATCGCCCATCTCACGAATTGCTGCTGCAATTGTAGAAGATGTAGCCCATGTATCAGCACCGCCGAGGCATCTGTCAGTTACAAGAACTGCATTGTCAGCGCCCATAGCTAATGCTTCACGTAATGTATCGCCAGCTTTCGGAAGTCCCATTGTTAAAACAGTAACTTCTGCACCGTACTGATCTTTTAATCTTAAAGCAGCCTCAAGACCTGCTTTATCATCTGGGTTCATGATTGTGAGCATTGCTGCTCTGTCAAGAGTTCCGTCCGGATTGAACTTAACTCCACCTGCTGTATCAGGTACCTGTTTAATACAAACAATAATCTTCACGATTGTTTTCCTCCTTACTTAAGTAATGCACCAGAAATAACCATACGCTGAACTTCACTTGTTCCTTCGTAAATCTCTGTGATCTTAGCATCACGCATCATACGCTCAACATCGTACTCTCTGATGTAACCATAACCACCATGTAACTGTACGCATTTTGTTGTAACTTCCATTGCAACTTCTGCAGCGTAAAGTTTTGCCATAGCAGCTTCTACAGAATAAGAAACTTTAGCACCTGCCTGGTACTCATCTTTCTTTAATGCAGCTCTGTATACCATTAACTGAGCAGCTTTAACTTTTGTAGCCATATCTGCTAACTGGAACTGTGTGTTCTGGAACTGAGCGATGCTTCTGCCGAACTGTTTTCTCTCTTTTACGTATGCGATTGTTGTCTCTAATGCACCCTCTGCAAGACCAAGTGCCTGTGCAGCGATACCGATACGTCCGCCATCCAGTGTATGCATAGCGATATTGAAACCTTTACCCTGTTTTCCAAGAAGGTTCTCTTTCGGGATACGGCAATCTGTGAAGATTAACTCATATGTGGATGAACCACGGATACCCATCTTCTTCTCTTTTGTTCCGAAGGAGAATCCTGGAGCACCTTTTTCTACGATAAATGCGGAGAAGTTCTTTTTCTTTCTTCCTCTCTTGTCCTCTGTAATGCTTGTGATAGCGATTACAATATAAACATCTGCAACTTTACCATTGGTAATGAAGCATTTTGATCCGTTTAATACCCATTCGTCACCGTCTAAAACAGCTTTTGTCTGAGCACCCTGAGCATCTGTACCAGCACCTGGTTCTGTCAATGCGAAAGCACCAAGTTTCTCGCCTGTAGCAAGTGGTCTGACATATTTCTGTTTCTGTTCTTCTGTACCGTAAGTCATAATTGGATCGATGCAGAGAGAAGTATGTGCGGAAACAACAACACCTGTTGTAGCGCAAACTTTTGATAACTCTTCTACACACATAACATATGTTAATGGATCACATCCCTGTCCGCCGTACTCCTTTGGTACCGGGATTCCCATGAATCCATATTTTGCCATTTTCTTAACTGTCTCTGCTGGGAACTGTTCTGTCTCATCAGTTTCCTGTGCAAGAGGTTTTACTTCGTTTTCAGCGAATTCTCTGAACAGAGAACGCGCCATTTCATGTTTCTTGTCTAAAGTGAAATCCATGATTTCAAATCCTCCTAAACCTTAATATCTGTTAATTACTGAGCGTCAACTGGTGTTTTTGTGCGGTCAGCATTGTATACATAGAATCCTTTTCCGCTCTTAGCACCAAGGTTACCACCACGAACCATTTTGCGGATCAATGGGCATGCACGGTATTTGCTGTCGCCAGTCTCTTTGTAAAGAACATCCATAATAGCAAGGCAGATATCAAGACCGATGAAATCTCCTAACTCTAATGGTCCCATTGGATGGTTTGCGCCAAGTTTCATAGCTGCATCGATACCTGCGATATCAGATACACCTTCCATTTTGATGAATGCTGCTTCGTTGATCATTGGGATTAAAATACGGTTTACAACGAATCCTGCTGCTTCATTTACCTGTACAGGTGTTTTTCCGATCTCAACAGAGATTTTCTTAATAGCTTCAACAGTCTCATCCGGTGTATTTACACCAGCGATAACTTCGATTAATTTCATACGGTCTGCAGGGTTGAAGAAATGCATACCAACCATTGGACGTGTAAGACCATTTCCGATCTCTGTGATGGAAAGGCTTGATGTATTTGAAGCAAAGATACACTCTGGTTTTGCGATCTTATCTAATTCCTGGAATGTTGTTTTCTTTACTCCCATATCTTCGAATGCTGCTTCTACGATCAGATCGCAGTCTGCGCAAAGGTCTTCTTTTAATCCTGGAGTGATTTTAGCAAGGATAGCATCAACAGCTTCCTGTGTCATTTTTCCTTTTTCTACAAGTCTTGCATAACCTTTCTGGATTTTGGCTTTTCCGCCGTCAGCCCATTCCTGCTTAATATCGCAGAGAGCTACCTCATATCCTTCTACCTGAGCAAATGCTTTTGCAATACCCTGTCCCATGGTTCCTGCACCAATAACACCAACTTTCATGTTAGTACCTCCTGAATTCATTCTGAATTTTTAATATGTAATGGAAACGCCCGGAAAAGCAGTTACCCGCTTTCCGGACAGTTTTGTCTGATTAATTATCTCTCAACGATTGTAGAGCATCCCATTCCGCCACCGATACATAATGTAGCAAGACCTCTGTGGGAATCTCTCTTCTGCATCTCATGCAATAATGTTACAAGGATACGGCATCCGGAAGCTCCTACTGGATGTCCAAGTGCGATTGCACCACCATTAACGTTAACTTTGGACATATCGAAATGTAAATCTCTTGCAACTGCGATAGACTGAGCTGCGAAAGCTTCGTTTGCTTCGATCAGATCCATATCATCAATTGTAAGTCCTGTCTTAGCTAATACTTTCTTAGTAGAAGCAACAGGTCCAACACCCATGATCTCTGGCTCAACACCGCCAAGTGCTCCAGCTACCCATGTAGCCATTGGTGTAACACCAAGTTCTTTTGCTTTCTCTTCGCTCATTACAACGATTGCTGCTGCACCATCGTTAATACCGGAAGCGTTACCTGCTGTAACAAGTCCACCCTCTTTGCCAGAGCAGCATTTTAATTTTGCTAAAGACTCTGCTGTTGTACCTGCACGAGGTCCTTCATCTTTCACGAAATCTACGATCTCTTTTTTCACTTTAACCGGAACCGGAACGATCTCATCTGCAAATTTGCCTTCAGCGATCGCTTTTTCACATTTCTGCTGGCTGTTTGCTGAGAACTCGTCTAATTCTTCTCTTGTGATTCCATATTTATCACATACGTTCTCTGCTGTGATCATCATATGATAATGATTGAATGCATCTGTCAATGCATCGTTAACCATTGTATCGATGATCGTTGCATTGTTCATACGATATCCGAAACGAGCTTTTGTCATAGCATATGGTGCCATTGACATATTTTCCATACCACCTGCAACAACGATATCAGCTTCTCCTGCCATGATCATGGTAGCTGCATCATTGACACATTTCAAACCAGAACCACATACAACGTTGATTGTGATTGCTGGAACTTCGATTGGGAGTCCTGCTTTGATAGAAGCCTGACGTGCAACGTTCTGTCCCTGAGCTGCCTGGATTACACAACCCATTTTAACTTCGTCAACCATCTCTGGTTTAACACCTGCTCTTCTTAATGCCTCTTTGATAACGATTGCACCTAAGTCTGCTGCTGGAGTATTGCTTAATGCTCCACCCATTTTACCAATTGCTGTACGGCATGCGCCTGCTAAAACTACTTTTCTTGCCATTTTGAATTCTCCCTTCGGTTTTGTGGTACAAAACACCGCTCATAATATGCAGTATATTTTGTTTCCTTCATAATAAATCTGCCGAAAAACGTTGTTATTTTTTTAACAATCTTTTAGTAAAAAAAATAAATCTAAAATCTCTTCTTTTAAATTTAAATTTTCTTTTTCCTGATTTTCTACGTTTTTATGTATTCGGCTTTTTTATTGGCTTTTCAGTACTTTCTCATGCTACCATATTTTATTTTCAAATGCAATAGCTTTCTTTTTTTTTCACACTTTTTTCAGTATTTAAATTTGGTTTTTACCTATTTCACATACGGTTTTCGTTAAAAAATTATCATGCGCTTCCACTCAATTCCGCAAAAAAGAGACGTTTTTTGTATATTTCTCACAAAAACGTCTCTTTTTCCATTTGGTTTCAAAAATGATTTTTATGTAATTTGCGCATTGACAGCCGTATTAGTAGAATATGTGATGTCCGATGATCGTTCCTTCCAATCCGTCGATCACAGTTCTGAAATAGAGACAGCTGTTTGTGATGTTCCCGTTAAGCACCTCCTGTGCCGCCTGCATACAGGTATTATTTACCCCCTGCTCGAGGCGGAGCGCATATCGTCCACTGGCTACCGGAGAAAACTGTCCGCTCTGATAAATCACACCGGATACGGTATTCGGGAAATAAGAGCTTCGCACACGGTTCATGACAACACTTCCGACTGCAAGCTTTCCCTCATATGGTTCACCGTCTGCCTCACACTGGATGATCGCACCTAACAGGTAAAGATCACTGTCACTTGGGACATAAGAAAATTCGCCGTTGTTCTCAGCCTCCTGACGCTTGATCTCCGCCATTCTCGCAGCGTCTTCTTTTGCCTTCTGGATCTCTAACTGTTTTTCCAGTTCTTCCATCCGTGCGATCTGACTGTTGATATCATTGACTTTTCCCTGGGCACTGCTCAATTCAGAATTGGTCTGGCTGATATTTGCCTGTGTTGAACTGATAAGGCTGTTTACAGAATTCTGTTTTACCTTCATGTCATCCTGCATGGCGAGCAGTTCCTGCTGCTCACTCTCGAGATCCTTCTTCTGTTCTTCAAGAGAAGCTTCCTCTGCCGCAATCTGTTCCTGCACCTGGATAAACTCCTCTAATTTCTGTCTGTCATACGAATTGATCTCCGAAATATACTCCGTCCGGTTCAGAAAATCAGAAAAGGATGATGCCGATAACAGCATCTCAAGCATCGGTGTATTTCCATTTTCATACATATAGCGGATACGTATCTTCATATCCTCATACTGGCTGGCTGACTGCTGCTTTGCAGCTTCCAGATTATCCTGCGTCTGATCGATCTCATCCTCAAGATCTGACAGTTCTTTTTTCTTATCATTGATCTGTGACTCAAGGGCATTCATGGACGAAACAATGTTGGTCATCTGTCCATTTAAATTGTTCAGGTCGCTCTCTAGCTGGCCTTTTTTTCCATTGATATCATCGACCGCATCCTGTGCATCTTTCTGCTGGTTTTTCAGATTGTTGATCTGATTTTTTGCATTGTCAATATCTTCCTGCGTGACATCTGCATAAGCTGTTGTCACGGTAAGACAGCACACTAATGCTGCCGCTGCAAATATTCTTTTTAAGGGGATTTTTTTCATAGGTACCTCATTCTGTTGAAATATTCCTGTATCTGCTCTCAAAAAATTTCTTTCAAGAACCATGATAGCAGATTGTATTTAACCTTTCAATATGCTATATTTGGTATGTATCAGCTTGTTTTTATTTTATCATATTTGCATCAGGAAAGGTATGGGGGTATATGCAGTTTGTAAGATCACAGGATTTAAAGCCGGGAATGCGGCTGGCAAAACCCATTTACAATAAAATGGGGGTTTTATTATATGAGCGCAACACAAAATTAACACTTCAGAGTATAAACAGTATTGATAATTTCGGTCTGATCGGCATATTTATTCTGGAACCGGCGGAGCCTGTTCCTCCTCTTTCCAAAGAAGACCTTGAATTTGAGCAGTTCCAGACTATCTATATGTTCAAATTGAAAGACTGCATGGATAAGCTTCTCGCACAGAAAAATATTCCGGCAATCACGGAACTCGTACAGAATATATACACACATTATGGTGCATTAGACCACAAACTTAATTTCACACAGAACCTCAGAAGTTCTGCTGATTTTGTATACAAGCATTCGATCAGTGTTGCGATCCTCTCTGCGATGATCGCAAATGAGATGCATATTGAGCCGGAAGACTCCCAGTCGCTGATCGCAGCTTCCTTATTATATGATTTTGGTTATCTCTCCGTTCCAAAGAGTATTTTAGATAAGAATGAAGATCTCTCTGCTTCCGACCGGGATCTCATCCAGTTAAAATCAGAACATGGGTATGAGATCATCCGTCCGCATTTTGCAGAACTCGGCTTAAATGACACAAGTCTTGAGATCATCCAGAACATTATATTTGAAGATCATGCAACGATCAGCCCAAGACTTCCAAAACCACCGGTTCAGCTTCTGATCGATATATTGAAGGCTGCGGACAAATTTGACCGCCTGACTGCCATGAACATTAACCATGCACCAATGTCAGAGCTGGCTGCCATGACATTTTTTTACAGCCACATCTCAGAATATAACCGTTCTGTGATTGCCGCTCTGGCGGACAGCATCCAGATTCTTCCTACAGGTGCATGTCTCGATTTTGCAAACGGAGAAAAAGGTCTGGTGCTTGCTGACAATCCGGCTGATTTTCTGCATCCTATGATCCTGAATTTCAAGGATAACCAGATTTATGATCTGAGCGATCCGGAAACCTCGGATCAGTTACAGATTGTAGATATTATGAAGACAATGGACAACCGTATCGCCATCGACAGCGATACGCTTAAGCAGTTTGTTGCAGATCCATATATTAAGGCGACCGCTGACCGCTTCCGTGCGCAAAAAGAAAAAATAAACCAGCGCAGGAATGCAGCATCTGCCGTTCTGCCCACAAAACAGCCAGTTATGGACAAACCTGTCCCGCCTGCGTCACCAGTTTCAGCCGTATCCATTGCTGCCAGAAATGAGGTGACACCTCCTGTAAAGAAACAGCGTCCGGCAAAGCGAAAAAAATTAATTTAATCTGCATAATAGAAAGAAAGCTGATACCTTCAGACGTTTCATCTTTTCCGTCTGAATGCATCAGCTTCTTTTTTACTGTGCACTTGTCAAATAACTCGATACACAATATAATGTCTGTCCATTATAGTCAACTCTTGACCATCCATAGTCTGTATTGATTCCGGTTCTCGTCACAGTCTCGCCATTTTTTAAAACCGCAACAACTGCTGCATCCGGGTTTGTGACACTCGGAAGTGTTCTTAAATTCACTTCGATCTTCGCTGTTACCACGTCATTGCATGCAGTAAATTTTGTTTTCAATCCATCTCCTGAGCCTGAGCCGTCCGTTGTTGTTGTCTCTGCAGCCGTATTGGCTGCTGGTGCTGTATACCCAAGATCTGTCGTCAGATAGCTGGACACTGCATACAAAGTCTGTCCATTGTAGCTTACCCGCGACCATCCACTGCCGCTCACGCCGGTTCTTGTCGCTGTCTCGCCATTCTGCAGGGTTGCCACAACCGTTGCATCGGAACCCTGGCTTGGAATGTTTCTGAGATTTGTGGACTGTTTTGCCGTAACAGTTTCATTTACATCGGAGAAATTCATCAATGCTTCTGCGTCTGCACTGACTGTTTCCGGTGTCACATCACTTTTTGCATCTGCGATTCCCTCATAACCGAAATAGGCAATATCAACATCGACCGGCTTACTGATCCCTGCCACTGTTCCCTGATTGGTGTACTGCCACATTGCGTGTGTTCCCGTGTAATCGGACTGTGCAGTCTGTGGATATGGTACAGATGGATATTGGGACACCCAGATTTTATAAGTTTTTTCAATTCTTGAAGTATCCCATTTTGCATCGCCAAGCATCTCATTTTTTGCCGCATAAAACATTGGCGTGTAGCCGCGGTTATAGATCTCATTTAAAAATGCGATCGCCATGTCAGTTCTCTCCGACTGTGTCATAGCATACTGCCTGCTGTCTGCATTTTCAAATCCTTCACAGTTAAATGCAACCGGATAGGTGATCTGATACTGGGAAATATAATCTGCCACCCAGTCTGCCTCCTGCACCGCTTCGTCTTCCGTCACTGCTGTTGAAAAGAAGTATACCCCTATTTTTATCCCGTTTGCCTGCGCTTCCTGCATGTTGTATTTTGCATTGGTATCCGCAACGATCTCGCCAGTCTTCTGCGTGCGATATCCGACACGTATCATGGCAAACTGTACCCCGGAAGCCGCCACCTGACTCCAGTCGATGGTTCCCTGATATCTGGCCACATCTATACCAAACGTTGTCTCGCCGGACTCTGCCACATTTCCTGCCGATAACAGTGCCGTCACATCAACGCTCGCTCCCGTGTCAGTTCCCATATTGCCATTCTGTGGATCGTCTGCCTCCACTTCTTCAGTGCTCTCGGTTGTGGCAATATTCCCAATTACTTCGGTGGTCTGTGTTTCTGTCTCTGTTGTCTCACTCTGCTCTGTAGACATTAAGTCAGCACTTGTGTCTTTATTTTTTCCTAATAAAACCAATGCCACGATCACAATGACAAGCAAAACCGCCACAACGATAATTGGTAATATAAAGCGGGTATCCCGTGGTTCGTCATTCAATGATTCAAACTCAAGATCGTCATCAAATTTTTTCATGCTTTTTCTCTCCTTTGTTGTTCTATCGTTTAACAGATATTTGCGAAACTCATCATAATCTACTTCACATTGTGAAAAATTAACAAAATTTTCGAAAACACTCTTCCGCTACGTGTCGCTGGTAACGGTACTAAGAAGCCAGTCACGACTTACGCCGCACCTGCCTTCTAAGTGCCAATCGAACTTGTTCGATTTCTGCTCCCCAGTGTTTTCTCAGGCTTTTGTCATTTTTTCACAATTCGATTTAGGTTTTCATGAGTTTCGCAATTACCTATCTATCGTTTCAATCTATCTCCGAATTAAGTTTAACACATCTGTGCAAATGGAACTACCGTTACCTGTTTACCAAGAAAAGTATGAGAAATGAAAAAATTCCTCCCACAGGCGCAAGTACTGTAACTGCTTTTTTTGTCTGATCTTTCAATAATAATTCCATGACTCTGAATAAACTTACACCGATCAGACCACCAACGGTATTTAAGATCACATCATCAATATCTGCTGATCCCACTGCAAAAATGTATTGTAAGACCTCAACAACCGCGCTTATCAATGCAACACATACGGTATTGACGAAGATGGATTTTCTTCTTATCAGCAACGGAAGGTAAACTCCCATCGGAATAAAAATAGCAATATTGCCCAATAAATTACTCAGCGCAAAAGCACGCGAAACCATGTCATCACTGAATAAATAGGCACCAATGGAATGAAACGGTATCAAATTTACCGATTGAAAAGATCCTGCTGCTTTTTTTCTGAAAAGAAGAAAAAATAAGAGTATAAAATAAATAATCATAACTCCATAAAATAAAATCTGATACAGAGCATTTCTGCAGTTTGCAATGGTATCCTGCTTCATAAATCCCCCTGTGCTTCTTCTATTATTTTTGCAATTACTTATTTGTATGATTATAAAGTCTAGCACATAGATGTAAAATTTTCTACCGATTTTTTTTCATAATTACGATTGGTCTTATTTCGTTTCTGTCTGCAAATCCAAAATCTGTTTTTCAAGTGTAGGATATAATGAGCGCAAGT
>OGRK01002198.1_pt1 | contig 10430 bp, 7 predicted proteins | sample 1553471 | NCBI WGS metagenome assembly OGRK01 (sample SAMEA2580080, study PRJEB22360) | human gut metagenome | biome: human gut; feature: human-associated habitat; material: faeces | place: Denmark | collected 2008/2010
GAAGATACCGATCATCCGATCCCTTTTTCGGGTCCCTGCCGCTGCCAGTCCGATTCCAGTGTTTCCGGAAGTCGGCTCAATGATAACGGAACCTTCTTTTAAGAGACCTTTTGCCTCAGCATCCTCAATCATCGCTTTTGCGATACGGTCTTTGACGCTTCCTGCCGGATTGAAGGATTCTACTTTTGCGATCAGTTTCGCCTGCAGTCCTTCTTTTTCTTCAATTCGTTTCAGTTCTACCAGCGGAGTTTTTCCTACAAGATCCAGAATGCTGTCATATACCTTTGCCATCGTTGATTTCCTCCTTACTTTTGCTCGCTTTTTCTCTATTTCCCTATTTCCTATTGAATTTGTATGTTTTAAGTTGTTTCCATCTTATTCCAATCGTTTTAAAATGTCAACACATTTCACTGATATGATCAGAAAAGATGGTTAGAGCAGACCTGCAAGCGCAATACTGACCGCCATTCCGACCAGGGAAGAGAGCAATGCACCCGCCAGTGTGTACCGCGTTTTTTTGATGTGGACCGCTCCGAAATAGACCGCCATCGTATAAAAAACCGTCTCCGTGCACGACATCATAATCGAAGCCGCCCGTCCGGCGAAGGAATCACACCCCGCCTCTTTGTAGAGATCCAGCAGCAAACTCACCGCCGCACTGTTGGAAAAGAGGCGCACAACCCCGAGCGGCACCAGGGCAGATGGAATCCCCGCCGGTTCCAGCACCGTTCCGAGCAGTTTTCCAAAATCCTCCAGAAATCCCGATGACCGCAGCACACCGACCGCCGCCATCAGCCCGATTAAGGTCGGCACAATTCCGATCACCGTCCGCATGCCGTCCTTCGCCCCGTTCAAAAAATCGCCGAACACATCCTGTTTCATCAAAAGCCCCAGTCCGACCACATAAAAAATCAGCACGGGAACCATCAGATCTGAAAGCGCCGAAAGAAAACGCAAAAAATCCCCTCCCCAGAAAAATCCTATCAGATACACTCCGATACAATTTATTCCGCGGGCGGGGATTTATGTAATTTTATTTCACTTTAATCTGAAACAGCCGCGCCATATACGTCTCCGGGAAGTGAATCTGCAGCGTCTTGCTGTAGTCATCGTAATGGAACACATCACCGCATGCTTTCGGGTAAATGCAGCTTACTTCCAGCTCTTTTCCCGGGAATGCACGGTCAAGCGGAACCTCAAAACCGGCCTCTCCGCCGCGTCTCCACACACCAAGATAAATTACATCTCCCGGCACACGGATTCCGGCTGCGAGGTGTTTTTCTTCATTGTCTGCCCATCCCATCGGCCAGAACGGAACGCCGTCCTTGATGCCGCTGCGGATCTCTTTGTAGCAGTCAATTCCCTCTTTTACAAGTTCAAACCGCTCCGGCGAAATTTCTGCGAGATGGCCGCTTTGGTGAATACGAAGCAGCAGCGCATTTACCATATTGAAAATAACTTCCTCTTTTGTGCCGTCCCGCAGCGGATATGACCAGATCGCCGCCTGCTCCGGTGTCAGTGCCATCGGCGCATTCGCCGCAATCGTCGCATAACGCACGTAATCTTCCTGATCGCTCGTCGACTGAATGCTGTTTCGCGCCAGCATCGCATAGTCCATCCGAAGACCGCCGCTCGAGCAGTTCTCAATGACAAGATCCGGATACTTTTTGTAGATGCCATCCAGCCATGCCAGATACGCTCTCTCATGCTCCAGAAGACCGTCTCCAAAACTGTCTGCATCCACTTCCGTACCAATACCAGGCTCAATATTGTAGTCCATCTTGATATAGCCGACACCGTAGTCCCGTACCACACGGTCGATGACTTCGGTCACATGTTCAATCACAAGCGGATGACGGAAATCCAGCTGATAACGGCTTCTGTCATACACACGCTTGCCGTGGCGCAGGAAGAAGCACTCATCCGGCAGAATGGAAGCCTTCTTACAGTTGATACCCATAACCTCCAGCTCCAGCCAGACACCAGGAATCATGCCCTTCGAACGAATATAATCCGTCACCTCACGCACTCCATTCGGAAAGCGCTTTTTACTCTCCTGCCACTCACCGACACTGTCCCACCAGTTGCCGTCCGCATACCAGCCGGCATCAATGACAAAATACTCACATCCGGCCTTCTCTGCCGCATCCACCAGCGGGAACTCTTTTTCTGTGGTCGGATCTCCAAACAGACAATTCATATAATCATTAAAAATAACCGGCAGATTTTCATTATCTTTGTTCGGACGGCGGATCTTTCTGCGGTACTTCGTCAAAGTACCAATCGCTTCCTCGAAATCATCATGACCTACGCCGACAGCCACCGGAACCGTCGTAAAGGAATCTCCCGGCTTCAGGTTCTTCGACCAGTGTGACTGAATCTCTGTCGGACCGCTCACCGCCAGATAAAAATGGCAGTTCTGATCTCCGATCTCATAATGCCAGGAACCACTGTGGTCAATCTCAAAAAACAGACTCGAATCTGCCGCACTGTTTCCAATATATCCCATCGGCACATATTCCTTCGCCGACCAGTTGCCCGTATTCGTAATCTCAATCGTCTTCGAAGTTCTCTGATAATTATGCGGCTGCGTCTGCGCCATGCCAAGATCTGCAAACCGGTACTTCTTCACCGTCAGCTCCTTCTGCCATCCATTGTGAACCACAACCATCGACATCTTGTCATCCGAGCTGACAAGCTCTGGAATTCCCTCTTTCTGTTCCTTCTCAATACCCCAGTAACTAAAACTCGAAATGTACTCCAGTGTCTGGTCTTCCTTTCCTTCGTTCGTCACTGTATTGTACATTCTCGCAACCGGAATCCCATCAAAAAACTGCATCACAGACTCCACCTTCGCGCCCGTCACATCATCCGACTGCACAATCCGAAGCAGATCCCCGTTCTCATTTCTCTCCTCCGAAATCGAATCAAACTTCAGCATAAAGCCCGGAGCCGTCACAATATACTTATTTCCATGCTTCTCATACGGCCGGTTATACCCCGAAAAATTCACCTGCACCAGCTGGAAGCTCTCCTTAATCTGAGCTTCCCGCATTCCTTCCATCATCCACACTCCATCCGGCTTCCGGCAAAGATTCTCCGCGTCAAACGGTGCATGTGAAAAATGAAACAGCTTCAGCTGATTCTCTTCCGTCACCCCAAACACAATATGAATTCCATTCACATCATAACAAATCAGCTCTGCCTTGATCGGGGTCTCAATCCTGCTCGTCCATTTCTGCATCTTAAAAACCCTCCTTTGGAAATTTTTCTCATATTTCCAGCATATAACTTGTCCCCTTTAAAGTCCAGCACATTCTTGCTTTTTCCATCCTATTCTTTTCAACCATCTTGCGCCGATCCGCCCTTCAGGCGGATCCAGACTTTCCTCCCGTTCTCACTCCCAGCTCACGCGCCAGCCGTTATTTCACAACCCCAAACGTCGCAATCTCAAACTCCCGGAGTGTCACATGATACACCCCGTTCTCATCCGTGCAAAGTACCTCACCCTTCTCTTCCACTACATTACTGCGGTAAACCTCTTTCATCCAGCTCTCCTTTCGGAAGGAAAGCACCTCATCCTGCGGCATATTGTTCACAAACCGCACAAACAGATCGTTCTTCTCAAGTCCCTTCTTAAACGCCGTCAGATGAATTCCTTCCCCTTCAAAGCGGAGGAAGCTCATTTCCAGCGGCATCTCGCCCGATACGAGTTCCGGTTTTACCTGACCCGGCTTTCTGAGCCATGCCTTTGAAAGGCCGGTCTGTGCTGCTGTCAGATCCTGCTGGAATGCATAACCCTCGGCAAATGCCTCGCCTGTCTTACCGGCTGCATAAGGCACAACTTCAAACTCCAGGGTAAACGTTCCGATCTGCTGCGCCTTTGGCGTCGGGAAATAACCCCAGTCGCCCATCTCCGCAACGGAGCGAAGCAGCGTTACCGCAATCGCATTCTCCTCATCCGCCAGAACCTCATATTCATACAATCCGCGGTTTGCCACAAGAAGACCATTTGTCTCATCTTCCATTGCAGCAAAACACTGCTGTCTTTCACATCCGCAGGGATTCGTCCAGGTATCATTATGACGGTTATTTCTCTTTACAACCTCAAAGGCAGAATCTGCCAGATGCGTAGACGTATTCAGACCCGTCGGCATTACAACGCGGACTCTGTGATCCTTTGCCTGATTACAGATCGTCGTTGCGACATGCAGACCTTTTCCCGATTTTTCCAGTGTCAGAACCGTCTTTACTTCCATCGGAACCAGTTCTTTCGAACGATTTGCCACACGCGTATATGGATCAATACACATCTCACGCTGTCTCTGCAGTTCCTCTCCCATACCGGACGGAACCATCATTTCGTGACAGATCTCAACTACCGTGCGGAATGCATTTTTCTCCACACAGTGAATCTCAGCTTTCATGCCTTTCGTTGTGATTGTCTGTTTTCCAGAGTCCTGAATATAAATATATTCATTTCCCATATCTCCGGTATCTTCATAGAATCCCAGATTTTCATACGTTCTTCCAGTTTCCTTATTCAGAATCTGGTAGGAACCGTCCTCATTGACCGTAACTTTCAGGTTTTCATTTTCCAGAACGCGCTCATTCGCAAAATCTGCAGAGGTTTCCTGGTTCTGATCCGGCTCTGCCTGCTCCAGATAATATGTTGCATATCCCATCGCCGGAACTTCTGCCTCAAACGTTACCAGCACCTTCTTTGCCATATATGGCTGACGGAACCGGTCATCCGGCAGATCGTACCCGAAGGAAATTCCTGCATTTTCGATTTTTGCCGGAACTGCATTTCCGTTTGCATCGCGAAGCACCAGATTTGGCATTTCTACCGCCTCCGCCGCCTCATAACCATCCCATACAAACAGATTGTAATCGCGGAACAGATGCAGTTCTTTTGCAATGACCTGTTTTTTCGCGGTGCCAGAAGTATTCCATACAACGAACGGAATCTTTTCGCTGTTTCCAGGAAGTGCCGCGGTATTCACCTGATCGGTCAGATATTCTACACTCTCATCGTAAATCGCATCCGCCACCTGTCTGCTCTTCGCAAAGCGGGTTTTCATTTCCGGAGTAGGTTCATAAGAATCCCCGGCTTCATCGACGCTGCAGCCGCAGATGCTGTCATGCGGATGATTCTGCATCAGCTTTTTCCAGCTGTAAATCATCTGGTCTTCCGGGTATGCTTTGCCAAGCACCTCTGCCATGGCTGCCGCCGGTTCTGCTTTCCGCTCCAGTGCTGTTTCGCCGGCACGGTTGTCCACTTTCAGTCCCATCCAGGAAGAAGCGGTGTTTGCCAGGGTCCATCTTCCGTCTGTTTCCTGGCTTGTCAGCTCGCCCTTTACCGTAGAGAAATTCTCGGAAATTTCTTTTTCCATTGCCTTTACATAGGTTTTGAAATCCGAATGAATAAATTCAATGTCCGGGTATAGTTTCCGTGCGACACGGATTGCCTCGGTAATGTCCTTCTGCAATGGCTGATGGTCGCATCCGTTCATCATCAGAAGCTGATGTGTTGCCGCAAATCTTCTCGCATCGGCCAGTTTTTTGTCCCAGTAAACTTTTGCTTCTGCCTCATCCACCGGAACCTCCACTCCGTTGTTATACCAGTTTGCAAACAGAATACCCGGCAGTTTCGTTCCGTCCGGGGATGCCCACATCATTTCGGAATACGTGGACTCATACTGTCCTCCGGTTACCTCATTATTCGGTCCGATCGGTTTTACGCCGCGTCCGAACACAACCGCATCCATGCCCGCCTGCTTCAGCACCTGCGGCATCTGTCCCGCATTTCCGAATGCATCCGGGAAATAACCGACATTTCCGATCGCTCCGTAACGCGCTGCTTCCTGCATGCCGACCTGAAGATTGCGGACACATGCCTCACCGCTGGTCAGAAACTCATCCTGCAGAATGTACCACGGGCCAGTCTGGATTTTTCCTTCACGGACGCATTTTTCCACCTGCTCGCGTTTTTCCGGGCGCACTTCCAGGTAATCGTCCAGGGCAATCGTCTGTCCATCCAGGAAAAATCCGCCAAATTCCGGATCGTTCTCTGCTTTTTCCAAAATATTGTCTACCAGCTCAATCAGTTTCATTCTGTGTTTTTCAAAAGACTGATACCACTCTCTGTCCCAGTGGGAATGGGAAATAATATGAACAGTTGTTTTCATGATGTGTTTCCTCCTGTTATAAAAATGATTTTCAAACTTAAAACTCTTTCTATTTAAGTCTTGTTCCTGTATTGCCATGTTGATTTGATATATCATATCATAAAAAAACGCAATGCTTCTGTCAAGTATTTCTGCATTTTTCCTACGTTTTTCCATGATTTTATATCATTTTCTTTTTGCTTGATATATCATTTTTAGTTTGACTTATCTTTTTCCCGAGATTATAATACAAAACAAGTCGACATCACACTTTTACAAATACAGTTGTCACCAATCATACTATTTGAGGAATTTTACAGACATGGATAGAAATAAAAGAATAACGAAACCCAAATATGAAATCATCAAAGAAGCTCTTTTAGAGCGCATCCGCACCGGACAGTTTTCTTCCGATGCCGTGTTCTGCACGGAAAAAATGCTCTCGGAGCAATATGAGGTAAGCCGCATCACAGCAAAGCGGGCGATTGAAGATCTGGAACAGCAGGGAATCCTGTATCGAAAACGCGGCGTCGGAAGCTTTGTCTCGCAGAAAATCCCACCGGTTTCCTCCTCCGCATCAGAAACCGACAGCAAATCAAAAATGGTTTCCCTGCTGCTTCCCTTTGCCACAACACAGGGAAACATTTCGGAAACGATTGGTTCCTTAAGTGCCGCACTGGCGGAAAAAGGATACTTTTTAAGCATTCATATCACCGGCTCTTCCTCTCCGAAGGAACGTGCCACACTGGAACTGCTCCGTTCTCAGAATATCGCCGGACTTGTCTACTATCCCAAGCGTGACAATATCCACCTGGAACAGTTAAACGATTTCCTGTTTGCAAACCGCCCGGTTGTCATCATCGACAAGCAGACCGACTGTCCGTATTTAAACAATGTTGTCTGCGACAATTACGATGGCGGACGGCAGCTCACCCGTCACCTCCTGGAACAGGGGCATCGCAACATCGCCTTTTTCACAACAGCTCCCCTTTCCGAAACCTCGTCGGTCCGTGATCGTTTCGGCGGATTTTTGCACGAAATAAAAGCCGCCGGAATCATGCCCGATTCCCGGCAGCTTATCACCTGGCCACATGCACTTTCTACAGAAGATGCCCTTTCAACAGAAATCACACCTTTTCAACAGCAGCTCCTTACCCTGCGGCAAAATGGAATTACTGCACTTCTCGCAGAAAATGATCAGGTTGCCGAACTCATCTTTCTCGCCTGCCATACCATTGGCCTTAGGATTCCGGAAGATCTCTGCCTCTGTGGTTTTGATGACACGAGTCTCAGCCGGAGTCTTGAAATTACCTCTATTCATCAGGACTTTGAAAGCATCGGACGGGAAGCCAGCCGGATTCTCCTTTCCACACTGGAAAACCCTGCGGCGGAACCGGAAAAAATTGTGCTGCCGGTGACACTTGTTCCCCGGGCATCCTCGCTTCGAATGATAAAAACAGAATCCTAAAACCAGATCATTTTTCATCTGAATTTTCTTCCAGAAATTTTCGGATCTTCTCTGGCGGCAGCAATGCATAAATACTTTTATGGAATGTTGCCGCCACTTCCAGTTCTCCGTAATATCCTGTACGCACATCACAATTTCCCTGGAACGCCTCCCGCAGTGTCGCATTCAGCGCTGCTCCCTCATCACTGTCCATAAAATCTTTCAGCATCCGGCAGCAGGTGTGCGTGTTTTCATAATAGCGGCGGTATGCCGGATGAAATTCCCGCATCCATCCGCTCACGGATACACAGAACAACGCCGTCGGATGGATCACCGGCTGATAAAGAAGACGCCATTTTTCCTGCTGTACTGGATCTACCGCAAACGCAAGCAAAGAAACTTTCAGCTCTTCCATAAAACCCGGATAATCTTCCTCCGTCAGAGAGATAATTTTCTGATTGCGCAGATACTGGTTGATATTCGTCGCATCAATCTGCTCCGGAGAAATGTACTGTAAATAACGGGACATCATTTTCAAATCCGTACCTGCGTGCTCAATCGTATGCTGTGTGATTTTCTGCCACAAAAACTGCTGATATTCCGTAACCGGCGTATCCAGATATGCCATCCACAAATACTGTGCCAGCAGCCGGGCATCCCGGGATTCCATCTGATTCCGGGTAGGATCTTCCGGGCAAAAATCGGTATCTGCAAGCATCCCCGCAAGCTGTTCAAGCGACTGGCACACAGGAAGCTGTCCGCTCAGACGATCCATTTCGCTGATCGTCTGCTGAATGGTAAGCATCTGCGACTGGAGTGCATTCAGCTGTTTATGCAGATAAAATGGTGTTGTGCGCGGCTTGTGAAGAATCGCGCGGATATCCGCCAGTGAAAGTCCTGCCTCGCGCAACTTGCGGATGATAAAAAGTTTTTGAATATCTGCTTCTGAAAAATCATGGTAACCGTTATGTTCATCAACAACAGGCGAGATCATCTTCTGATCGATATAATAATAAACCGTCCTCCTGGACAATCCTGTTTTTTTGATTACTTCCTGAATTCTCATTGTTGCACCCCGTTTTTCCTTTTGTCCAGTCATTCCCCCGCATTCTGACTGTTTCTCTTTTTTTCACTCTTTTTCTTTCTGTTTTTCCGCTTTTTTCGTTTTGATTTTATAAAAGCATACACCTGGTGTATACTTTTGTTTCCTATTATATCCTGTTTTCCCTCAAAAAGCCACGTAACAATTCTCTTTTTCCATAGAAATCTTCTGCTTTTGAGAAAAGAATGCTGTTTATTTCTGAAAAAATTTGCATTGACTGTCCACCAACGATATCCCGTATAGTAAAGGAAAGGATTTGCAACAAAATTTAAGAGAAAGGAAATATCCCGTTTTTTGTATTCTCCAAAACGAATCGTCATTCAAAGTCAAATGATTTTTCATGCAAAATTCATTTTTCTCCGAATCGTTAAAAAAATAAAAACTACAGCCTGCATAATCAGTTTTCATTGATATAAAAAAACGGGATCGGGTGAATGGTATGATGTTAAAAGATAAAGTTGCAATTGTTACCGGCGGAACCAGAGGAATCGGCTATGCCATTGTGCACAAATTTCTGCAGAACGGCGCGAAAGTCGTCCTGTTCGGATCCCGGGAAGAGACCGTTGCAAAAGCGGTTGCATCTTTAAAAGAAGAAAACCCGGACTGGGAAGTTTCCGGTGCATGGCCAAAGCTGACCGATGCAGCTGCCATGGTAGATGAGATCAACAAAGTCAAAGAAAAATACGGCAAAATCGATATTCTTGTGAACAACGCCGGTGTCTCAGACAGTACGCCAATTGACAAGTATACCGCAGAGCGCTTTGCCAGTGTCATGGATCTAAATGTCAACGCCATGATGAACGGCATCCTTCCAACCGTTGCTATTATGAAAGAACAGGGCGGCGGCTGTATTTTAAATACCAGCTCAATGGTCAGCATCTGCGGCCAGCCGGGCGGCGTTGCCTATCCATCCAGTAAATATGCGGTCAACGGTCTGACCTGGTCCCTCGCACGGGAACTTGGTCCTTTCCATATCCGTGTAAACGCGGTTGCACCTGGCATCACCCGTACCGATATGGTTGCCGCACTTCCAAAAGAAATGATTGATCCACTCATCAACCGCATTCCTCTTCGAAGAATTGGTGAGGCAGAAGACATTGCAAACGCTTTCCTCTTCCTGGCAAGCGATATGGCTTCGTATGTAACCGGAGAAATTCTTTCCGATCTCATTTAACGGGAACACAAAGGTGCTGCGGTAATTGTTGTCTGCATCTGTCCAGGTACTTGCACCGAGTGCACCATTGTTCTCCGGATCGCTGGCTGCCGCATAAAGAATCTTTTTAAACACACCATCTACATACAGTTTTGTTGTCTGATACGTTCCTACGACCGTGATCCGGTGCTTTTTATTCTTTTCTACCTGATACTCAAAGGACTGATTAAAATAATCGCGGTTCAGGCTCAGGGAACCATTGATACCCGCAAGCTGCAGTCTTCCGTCATAACCGGAAAACAGAGAGGATTCTTTCGTATTCTTTTCTGTACCGTCCAGATATACATCAAAACTCATCGTATATGGATAACCAAGTGTCGTCAGTGGTGTACGGATAACTGTATTGCCATCAAATTTCAGATAGGTTTCGCCGTCTTTTTCTGCTTTTTCTCCACCGCTCACCTGTCCGTTGTAAGCATTTCCGCTGGCATCATAAATGATTTCTCCATCCGCGGATAAGTTTGCAAAATCATAGTCCAGCACTACATCTGAAACACT
>OGRK01002201.1_pt1 | contig 10419 bp, 10 predicted proteins | sample 1553471 | NCBI WGS metagenome assembly OGRK01 (sample SAMEA2580080, study PRJEB22360) | human gut metagenome | biome: human gut; feature: human-associated habitat; material: faeces | place: Denmark | collected 2008/2010
CGCTCCGGCCACCGGCCCGCGCACATCGTGGACGGTGCGCAAGCCCTTGGCGTTCCAAGTCTTGAGGATGCTGTTCCAGTACCACAGGTCCCGCTTGGCACCGGCCTGCACGGCGGCTTCCTCCACCATGGCATCGTCGTAACCGTAGACCTCGTACCAGCGGGCAATGGCTTTGCGCCCGCCGAGGGTCAGTTCGCTTTCAGCAATGCCCAGCAGACCACTGACGTACTGCTCCCGCTGGGCGCGGAGGGCCAGCAGCTGCAAGTGCGCATCTGCCTGCTCGCCGGACTCCACGCCCTCGGCGCGCCAGACCTTCAGCTCGTGGCTCACAGCCCCCATCGTCCGCTTGCCCCGGCTGGCCACATAGGCCACGCAGAGCATGACAGTCTCCGGCGCAAAACCCTCGACGATGTACAGATTGACGAGCTTTTCCATCTCGCTGTGGGTCAGCGGACGGGCAAACCCGGCCTGTGCGCAGTCAATGAGGCTGGAGATCATCGGGTCGGTGCGGGAGGCCGCTGCGATCTCGGCCCAGGTCATGGGGGCCGGGGCGCTGGGTTCCTCGCCCGGTGCGGCGTTCTCCTCGTAGCGTTCCAGCAGGCCCGCACCGGCCCAGAAGGCCAGCGCGCTCTCGGCGCTCATCTTACTGCGGAGCTTGAGGTCTGCGCAGATCTTCTCCGGGTCGGTCACGCCGGTGGCCAGCACATACAGCGCCACCCGGACATTGTACTCCTCCGCGATGCCCAGCTTGGAAAACACCAGCTGCGGCACGGCGATGGCATCGCCCTTCTGCTCTTTCAAACGGTAGATCATTCAGTTTTTTCCTCCTCCGGCGCAGGCGGTGCCCACGGCTCGCAATCCAGGATGGAGGGGGTGTTCTTCCAGCGCTCCGGCTCGGCCTCAAAGGCCTCCTTCATGCACTGCGCGGCAGCGGCGCGGCCCGCGTCGCTCAGCGGGAAGATTTCGCGGCGGCGCAGCGCGGGGTCGGTCTGGTCCAGCGCCCAGGGGTCCGGCCAGATGTCCACCGTGAGGATGGCCTCCTCTTTTTCGGCCCCCTCCCCGCCTTCCGGGTCAGGCACCGTGCGCTTGCCGGGCGTGAGCAGATACCGCATCCCGGCTTCGCTGCCGCTGTATGAATTTTTGCACTTGAAGTAGTGCAGCAATGGGACAAAGATCATGATACAGGTTCTCTCCAAAAACAGATTGTCCTTTTTAGTATAGCATTTTTTGCAGACAAAGAAAAGCCGCAGAGGTTCAAAAAAGAACCCCGAAAAAATGAATCAAAAAACAGTTGACAAACCCGCTCACCTTTGCTAAACTAATAGAGTAGCTTGCAGGGTTAGCTCATCCGGTAGAGCGACTGCTTCCCAAGCAGTAGGCGGCGGGTTCGAGTCCCGTATCCTGCTCCAAAATAAAGCGGCAGAGTGTCTGAATTTCAGATGCTCTGCCGTTTTTCATTTTTGTTCCCGGTTCAAGCTGTTTCCCGGTGGAAGGTTTCCCGTCAGATGGCACAACGGTGAAGGAATCCCCATGCTTCAATCCACGACCGGCACATCCAGCCCGAATTCCAGCGGGCGGAAGCGGGGGCAGACATTTTCGGTGATGCAGATGACCGATGCGGCCAGACGGCTGCCGATCTCGCAGGATTCCGCCAGCGTTTTGCCATAGGTCAGGCCGATGACGGTGCCCGCGAAGAACGCATCGCCTGCGCCGGTGGTGTCGATGACGTTCACCTTCTTGGCCGGAACCATGCCGCAGTCCCCGTCCGCCTGGGCATAGACTGCGCCCTTGTCGCCCATGGTGACCACCATGCAGGGGATGTTTGCGCTTCGGACATTGGCCGCCAGCACCCGGCACATCTCCTCCGGTTCCAGATGGCCGTAATCGTCCGAGAAGAGCAGCCCGGCCTCCTGCTGGTTGCAGACAAAACAGTCGATCTGCTGCAAAAAGTCCCGGCGCTCCATCGCAATGCTCATGTTGGAGACCGCCGCGTACACCTTTTTGCCGTACTTTTTGGCGTAGCGCAGCGTCTGCTTGACGGTCTCCTTTTCGAGGTCCAGCTCCAGCGCGATGCTGTCGCAGTCCCGAAAGATCTCGTCTCCCTGCTCTTCCAGCAGCCCGATCAGCGGGGTGGTGTCCGGCCGCTTGGAGATGGCTGCACAGACGTCGCCGTCGTTGTTGAAGATGGCCAGCCAGGTGCCCATGCCATCCGGCACACGCTGGATGAACCGGGTGTTGACCTTGTGGTTGTTCAGCTTCTCGATGACGTCCAGACCCATGCCGGTGTCATCCACCAGGCCCACAAAGGTGGGCCGCAGCTCCACGTTGGCGATATCTTCCGCCACATTGCGGCTCACACCGCCGTGTACCTGCTCCACGCGCCCGGCGTTTCGTCCGCCGGGGATGTAAGTCGAGAGCGGATACCCCTTGATGTCCACAAAAACTGCGCCGATGACTACGATTCCCATACGAAAAATTCCTTTCCGGATTTTACATTTTTCTCATTATACACTATCTTCCGGCAGGAATCCATCGTTCTTCGGAAATTGTGCCATTTTCCGCGTCCAACAAAAAAACAGGAGGCCCATCCCCCAGGATGGACCTCCCATTTTTATGCTTCGCTCTGGCTCGGATGCGGTGTCGGCGGGGCTTTGGTGAAGAGCACCTTCAGCACCAGCGGTGTTGCCACCGAGGATACCACGATGAGCAGGATGACCGCCGTGAAGTACACAGGGTCCACCACGCCGATATCCAGGCCCTTCTGAGCCACGATCAGGGCCACCTCGCCGCGGGTCATCATGCCGACGCCTACCTTGAGGGAGTCGGCCCAGCTGAAGCGGCAGATCTTTGCCGCCAGACCGCAGCCGATGACCTTGGTGATGAGAGCCACGATGACGAAGCAGACGCTGAAGAGCAGGATCTGCGGCGTCAGGCCGCTGATATCCGTCTTCAGGCCGATGCTCGCGAAAAAGACCGGTGCGAACAGCACATAGTTGCTGATATCCACCCGGCGCTCCACATAGGATGCGTCGTCCATGGAGCAGAACACAATGCCGGCAATGTAGGCACCCGTGATGTCCGCAATGCCGAAGTATTCCTCGGCGACGTAGGCCATGGCAAAGCAGAACGCCATGCTCACGATGGTGATGCGCTGGGTGTGGGGGTTGCGCTTGTCCAGCCACTTCATCGCAAAGTGTGCGATGAGGCCCACACCGATGGCCGTGGCAAAGAAGAGCACCGTGTTGAAGAGCACCTTGCCCAGGCCGGTGCCGGTGCCGGAACCGGCACCCAGCACACAGGTCAGCACCACGATGCCGATGACATCATCAATGACTGCCGCGCTCACGATGGTCGTGCCGAGGAAGCTCTTCAGATGGCCCATCTCCTGCAGGGCCGCCACCGTGATGGAAACGCTGGTGGCCGTCATGATGGTACCAATGAAAAGCGCCTTGTAAAACTCCGTGCTGCCCACGGCAGCAAACCCATAGAAGATGCTATAAAGGAGTGTGCCGCCCGCCAGCGGCACAGCCACGCCCACGCAGGCGATGAGGGTAGCAATGGGGCCGGCTTTGATCAGCTCCTTCAGGTTGGTGCCGAGGCCGGTGGAGAACATCAGCAGCACCACGCCGATCTCCGCAAAGACCGAGATGGTATCGCTGATGTGGACCAGATTCAGCACACAGGGGCCGATCAGCAGGCCCGCGATGATCTCGCCCACCACCTGCGGGGCCTTGCACTTGCGGGCCACCAGCCCGAAGAACTTGGCCGTGAGGATGATGATGGCGAGGTTTCGAAAGACCGAATACATTCAAATGACCTTCCTTTACTCAATTTTGCGTTTTTCACGCCCGGCAGGCCCGACCGCGCGTCCCGACCCACCCTATTTTACATTATAACTTGTCGGCTTATGAAAATCAAAGCCATCCCGGCGAAAATCCAACTAAAGTTTAGCCGCAGACCCGTTTTATTTTCGTGCAGATTTTTTTGCCGGAATGCTTGACAAAGTGCAAAACACTTGCTATAATAAATTGCTGTCTGAACAGACACACCGCACAATCCTGTGAAACCGCAGGATCGTGTACCTTGGCCTCATAACCTTGAGGCCCTCAAGTCCAAAAGGAGGTGCTACAAAATGGCAAAGTACGAAACCATGCTGATTACCAGCGCCGCTCTCGACGAGGAGGCTACCGCCGCTCTGGTGGGTAAGTTCAAGTCCCTGATCGAGGCTAACGGTACGATCGATTCCATCGACGAGTGGGGCAAGCGCCGTCTGGCCTACCCCATCAACGACGAGGAGGAAGGCGTCTACACCGTGATCAACTTCACCAGCGAGCCCAGCTTCCCCGCTGAGCTGGACCGTGTGTACAAGATCACCGAAGGCGTTATGCGCAGCCTGATCGTTGCCCACGAGGAGTAATCTCTCCGTGATCAAAAAGGAGTCTGTTCTATGTTGAATGTTGTTGCTATCATGGGCCGCCTTGTGGCGGACCCGGAGCTCCGCACCACCCAGAGCGGCACCAATGTGTGCAGTTTCCGGATCGCGTGCGACCGCAATTTTGCCCGCCAGGGCGAGCAGCGCCAGGCTGATTTCATCGACATCGTCGCATGGCGTCAGCAGGCCGAGTTTGTTTCGAAGTATTTCCAGAAGGGCAGTCTGATCGCCATTGAAGGTTCGCTGCAGACCCGCCAGTATCAGGACAAGCAGGGAAACAACCGCACTGCTGTGGAAGTTGTGGCCAACAACATCAACTTTGCAGGCCCCAAGAGCAGCAACCAGGGCGGCGGAGCAAATTATCAGAATTCTGCTCCGTCCTACCAGAACGCAGCCCCTGCCCGCCCGGCCGCTGTGGAGGCAGCTCCCAGCTATTCTGCCGGCAGTGCAGATGACTTCGCCGTCATCGACGACAGCGACGACCTGCCGTTCTGATCCGAAACGGTCTATCCGTTAAAATCTTATAGGAGGTAATAAGCAATGGCTTTTGAAAGAACCGAAGGCTCTCGCCCCGCGCGCCCCATTCGCCGCGGCCGCAAGAAGGTTTGCAGCTTCTGTGTCGATCGTATCGACACCATCGATTACAAGGACGTGCCCCGTCTGCGTAAGTACGTCTCTGAGCGTGCAAAGATCATTCCCCGCCGTGTGACCGGCACTTGCGCTTATCATCAGCGCGCACTGACCGTCGCCATCAAGCGTGCTCGTCACGTTGCTCTGATGCCCTACGTCAGCGACTAATCTTCAGAACTTTATCAACCCAGTTCAAAATAATCAGCAATCAGCAAAGCGTCTTCCCCGATGACAAGGGGAAGGCGCTTTTTGCTGCCCGTTTTTCGGTTCCCGGAACTCACCCGCTCTCTGGCGTCTGTGGTTCCGGGACTTTTTGTTTTTGCCGACAAAGCTGCACGTTCTCCCGCCAAAAAGTTACAAAGCGGTACGGTTATCCCGGCCTGTTGTGATTCATTTCCGGGAATTTCTGAAATAAATCATGGTTTTGACGTGGTTGCAAATCAAACTGCACAACGCCGAACCGATTCTTTGTACATCTTTTACGAAATTGCTCCAATATGATTGATTTTTTGAACAAGATGTGCCATACTATAGCCACTGGAAACGTTCCCGACAACGTTCCCGATGGTTTTACAGAAAGTGAGGAGATGCGCCATGACGATCAAGGACATCGCCCGCATCAGCGGCTGTTCCGTCAGCACCATCTCCCGTGTCATCAACGACCGGCCCGATGTACGGCCGGAAACGAAAGAACACGTTCTGAAGGTCATGCGGGAAGCGGGGTTCACCCCCAACACCAACGCGCGGCAGCTGAAGATCCAGCAGTCCCGCAGTCTGGTGTTCATCGTCAAGGGCACACGCAACCTCTTCTTCTCTGACTTTCTCGTACAATTGCAGCGGGCCGCGACTCTGTATGGATACAACGGCATTGTCTCCTATCTGGACGAGAACGCCAACGAGATCGACGCCGCCGAAAAGATCCTGCGGGAGATCAAGCCCAAGGGCATCATCTTCCTGGGCGGCAGCGTGAGCAACTTCCAGAATGGATTTTCCAACATCACCGTTCCTTCGGTGCTGGCCACCCTCGTTTCCCACGACCTGAGCTTCCCCAATCTGTCGATGGTCGGCGTGGACGACCGGGCGGCTGCCCGCACTGCGGTCGCCCACCTCATTGCACAGGGGCACAGCAAGATCGCTGTGCTGGGCGGCCCGGCCACAAGTTTCCCCAGCCGGATGCGTCGTTTGGGCGCACAGGACGCCATGGAGGATGCGGGCCTCGTCTTCGACAACAAGCTCTACGGCCTGTCGAACTACGATTTCGAGTCCGCATACCACGCCATGAACAGCCTGCTGGCCCGCCGGGCCGAGTTCACCGCCCTGTTTGCGATGAGCGACGTCATTGCCTTTGGTGCCATCCGGGCGCTGGTCAGCGCCGGGCTCCGAGTGCCAGAGGATGTCTCCGTCATCGGCTTCGACGGCATCACGATGTCCCGCTACTGTGTGCCTGTGATGACCACCATCGTCCAGCCCAGCGAGCAGATCGCGCTGCAGAGCATCGAGCTTCTGATCCGGCAGATCGAGCACGGTGCCTCGGCCCGGACCGTGACCCTGCAGCCGGAGCTGCAGCAGGGCGAAAGCGTCTGCCCCTGCCGCCGCCGGTTTGAATCCGTTTAACTCCGCCCATCGGGGCGGTGCGATAGATAAGCAATCAATAAGAAGGAGAACACACTATGAAAAAGATGATCACTCGTCGTAATTTTCTGAAGGCCGCTGGCGTTTCTGCCGCTGCCCTGGGTCTGGCTGCCTGCGGCGGCTCTTCCAGCTCCACCGCTTCCTCCGCTGCCAGTTCTACCGCCGCTTCCGCCAGCGCATCCGCTTCCGGTGCAAGCGGCAAAGTCTACTACCTGAACTTCAAGCCGGAGCAGGATCAGGCCTGGCAGGATCTGGCTGCTGCCTACACCAAGGAGACCGGCGTACCTGTCACCGTCGTGACCGCAGCTTCCGGCCAGTATGAGACCACCCTGATGAGCGAGATGGAGAAGAGCGAGGCTCCCACCCTGTTCCAGGTCAACGGCCCCGTCGGTCTGGCCAACTGGAAGGATTACTGCTACGACCTGTCCGGCAGCAAGCTGTACGGCGAACTGACCAGCGACTCCTTCGCACTGAAGGACGGCGACGCCGTCACCAGCATCGCCTACGTCATCGAGACCTACGGCATCATCTACAACAAGGAGCTGCTGACCGCCGCTGGCTACACCCAGGACGACATCAAGGGCTTTGACGACCTGAAGAAGGTCGCAGACGACATCCAGGCCCGCAAGGCTGAGCTGGGCGTCGATGGTGCTTTCACCTCCGCCGGCATGGACGGTTCTTCCGACTGGCGTTTCAAGACCCATCTGGCCAACCTGCCCATCTACTACGAGTACAAGGCAGACGGCATCGGCTCCACCGACGCCATCAAGGGCACCTATCTGGACAACTACAAGCAGATCTGGGACCTGTACATCACCGACTCCACCTGCGACCCGAAGCTGCTGGCTTCCAAGACCGGCAACGACGCTGTGGCTGAGTTTGTGGGCAAGAAGGCTGTCTTCTATCAGAACGGTACCTGGGCTTACAGCGATGTCTCCTCTCTGGGCGACGACAACCTCGGCATGCTGCCCATCTACATCGGCGTGGACGGCGAAGAGAACCAGGGCCTGTGCACCGGTTCCGAGAACTACTGGTGCGTGAACAACACTGCATCCGATGAGGACATCCAGGCCACTCTGGACTTCCTGTACTGGTGCGTCACCTCCGAGACCGGCACCTCCTCCATGGCAGACGACATGGGCTTTGTCATCCCCTTCAAGGCTGCCAAGGATTCCACCAACCCGCTGATCGCCATTGCAAACGACTACGTCGCCGCTGGCAAGACCAGTGTGGACTGGTGCTTCTCCACCATGCCTTCCGAGGAGTGGAAGAACGGCGTCGGCAGCGCACTGACTGCTTATGCAGCAGGCACCGGCGACTGGAACGCTGTGGTCACTGCCTTCGTCGATGGCTGGGCCAAGGAGTACAAGCTGGCAAACGGCTGATGCCACAGAACGTTTCTAACAGCTGACAAATACGGGAGGCGGGCGAGCGGTTCGCCCGCCTCCTTCTTTTTTGGATTTGGAGGTATATCATGCAAAAGGCCATCAGCAAATATTGGCCGGTGTTCGTGCTGCCTACCCTCATCGCGTTCATCATCGGCTTCATCTGGCCCTTCATCTGGGGCATCTACCTGTCCTTCCAGCGGTTCACCACCGTGTCGAAGACCACCTTTGTGGGCATCCAGAACTACCTTTCTGTCTTCCAGGATTCCACCTTCCTCCACGCCTTCGGCTTCACGGCAGCGTTCACGGTGCTGTCCACTGTGCTCATCAACGTCTGCGCGTTCGCCATCGCCCTCGTGCTGACCCGCGGCATCAAGGGCACGAACCTGTTCCGCACGGTCTACTTCATGCCCAACCTGATCGGCGGCATCCTGCTGGGCTACATCTGGCAGATCCTGCTCAACGGTGTGCTGGCCAATCTCCAGAAGCCGCTGCTGGCGCTGGACGCCAAGGCAGGCTTCGTGGGCCTGATCATCCTGATGTGCTGGCAGCAGATCGGCTATATGATGATCATCTATGTGGCCGGCCTGCAGAGTGTGCCCGGTGACCTGATCGAAGCCGCCAAGATCGACGGCGCTTCCGACCACGAGATCCTGTTCAAGATCAAGCTGCCCATGGTCATGCCCAGCATCACCATCTGCACCTTCCTCACCCTGACCAACAGCTTCAAGCTGTTCGACCAGAACGTCGCCCTGACGGCCGGCGAGCCTGCCAACGCCAGTGAGATGCTGGCCCTGAACATCTACAACACCTTCTATGGCCGCTCCGGCGCGCAGTGGAAGGGCATCGGCCAGGCAAAGGCTGTGATCTTCTTCCTCATCGTGGTCGTCATTTCCATGATCCAGCTCCACTTCACTCGTTCCAAGGAGGTACAGCAGTAATGATCAAACGTAAACAGATGTGGGACAATGTGCTCACCGTTATAATGACTCTGCTCTGCCTGCTGTGGGTCTACCCCATCGCCCTGATCTTCATCAACAGTCTGAAGAAGGAAGGCACCTTCACCACCTCCACCGTCTTCGCACTGCCCACCAAGGAGACCTTTGTCGGCCTGGAGAACTACACCTACGGCATCTTCAAGATGAACTTCCTCTCCAGCCTGGGTTACAGCCTGCTGATCACCCTGACCAGTGTGGTGCTCATCCTGCTCTGCTGCTCGATGACGGGCTGGTACCTGACCCGCGTGAACAACAAGCTGAGCAAGTTCATGAACCTGCTCATCGTCTTCTCGATGGTCGTCCCCTTCCAGATGGTCATGTTCACCCTGTCCAAGACGGCCGATACCCTCAAGCTGAACACCCCCTGGAACATCTGCATCATCTACCTCGGCTTCGGTGCCGGTCTGGCCGTGTTCATGTTCACCGGCTTCATGAAGAGCGTCCCCATCGAGATCGAAGAGGCTGCCATGATCGACGGCTGCAACCCCATCCAGATCTTCTTCAAGATCGTCTTCCCCATCCTGAAGCCGACCATGATCTCCACCGCCATTCTGGAAACGATGTGGGTCTGGAACGACTACCTGCTGCCCACTCTGGTGCTGGACATCAAGAAGTACCGCACCATCCCCATGGCCATCCAGTATTTCCGCGGCGGTTACGGCCGCGTGGAGCTGGCCCCCATGATGGCCTGCATCATCATCGCCATCATCCCCATCATCCTGCTCTACATCACCTGCCAGAAATACATCATTGAGGGCGTCGTTGCCGGCGCTGTCAAGGGTTAAGAGGAGGGGTTTCACATGCGCGCAAGCGGTATCCTGATGCCCGTGTTCAGCCTGCCTGGTCCCTTCGGCATCGGCACTCTGGGGGCGGAGGCCTTCGCTTTCGTGGATTTTCTGGCCCGCGCCAGACAGACCTATTGGCAGATCCTGCCCATCGGCCCCACCGGCTACGGCGACAGTCCTTACCAGAGCTTTTCCGCCTTTGCCGGGAATCCCTACTTCATCGACTACCGGGTGCTGGCCGAGGACGGCTGGCTCACCCCCGATGAGGTCCCCGCTCCGGTGCCGGTCGGCACCGTGGATTACGGTGCGCTGTACAACGAGCGGCCCGTGATCCTGAAACGGGCCGCAGACCGGCTTCTGGCCGAGCCCAGCAAAGCCTACACCGATTTCTGCGCCGCGCAGGACTTCTGGCTGGACGATTACGCCCTGTTCATGGCCCTGAAAGCCGAGCAGGGGCAGGCCGGTCTGGCCGACTGGCCCGACGCGCTGCGCACCCGTGAGCCTTCGGCTCTGGCCGCCGCCCGTGTGCGGCTGGCCGATGCGGGGGATTACCACAA
>OGRK01002209.1_pt1 | contig 10402 bp, 9 predicted proteins | sample 1553471 | NCBI WGS metagenome assembly OGRK01 (sample SAMEA2580080, study PRJEB22360) | human gut metagenome | biome: human gut; feature: human-associated habitat; material: faeces | place: Denmark | collected 2008/2010
ACACCCCATTTCCTAAACAGTATACCATACTGTCTAACAAATGGGGTGCAGTTCAGGTCGGGACTTTTTTTGTAACTGGGTCTTATTCTGCGGAGCTGCTGGAACCGAACAGGGCATCCAAAACAGTGGACGCCGCCTGATGGAGCGAGGAGGCGGCCTGCTCGACCTGCTCCTGTGTGGGCAGGGAAATGGACGGTGCTTCGGTGGAACTGCTGCTCTCGGCAGGGGGCTCCTCGGCGGGCACTTCGGTGGAGGCAGACGGTTCGTTGCCGGCCGGGGTTTCGGCAGGGGTCTCAGCCGGAGCCTCTGCGGGCTGCTCGCTGCTGGCAGGGGTCTCTTCCGGGACGCTCTCCGCAGGCTCATCCAGGACGATACTGTCCGCCGGGGTCTCCGGCACGGAAACGGCGGCGTTGGGGTCTGCCGTCGGCGTGTGGACTTCGGTCTTCTCCGGGGTCTGCTGGGTGTCGCTGACCGTGCCCTCACCGCCCAGCACGGAGGCAATCAGCTCCTTGGCCTGCGCCACCGAGCTTTCGTCCGGTTTCATGACGTAGAGGCTCTGCCCCTTGGCGGAGTAGCACTGGGAGCTCTTGCCGCTGGAACCGGTGACGGAGTAGCTCTGGATATCCCAGTTGGCGAGGTCGCTCAGCTGCATCCGGACCAGCGCGGAGATCTGCTCCTGCGACAGGCTGGTGACGAAGCAGTCCGACACGGCGTCCATCAGCTTGGAAAAGCTCATCAGGACGGTGGGGGACTTGAGCTTGTTCACCATGGCGTCGATGACCTTCATCTGGTTGATGCCGCGCTGGATGTCGCCGGAAGCGAAGGCGTGGCGCTCGCGGGCAAAGGCCAGTGCGCTCTTGCCGTCCAGATGGTTCCAGCCCTCGGCAAAGGTGGTGGGGTCATAGTAGCCGGGGCTGCCCACCGAGGTGAACGCCTGGTCGGAGTAGACATCCACACCGCCCACGGCGTCGATGATGCTGATGAAGCCCGCAAAATTGATGCGGATGTAGTGCTCCACATTCACGCCGTAGAGGTTGCCCAGGGTGGCCATGCTGGTCTCCACGCCGTACAGACCGGCATGGGTCAGCTTGTCCTTGCTGCTGGTGCCCGCCAGATCGACGTAGTAGTCGCGCGGGGTGTTGATGAGGGCCACCCGCTTGGTGGCGGGGTTGACCACGGCCAGGATGTTCACATCGCTGCGGGCCTTTTCGGTCAGCTCTCCGCGGGTGTCCACGCCGCTGAGGTAGACGACGAACGGCTCCTTGGTGATCTTATTCGCCTCGGCACCGGTGAGCAGGCCGGAGGTCACGCTGCCCAGCGCGGCAAGGCCCTGCTGTGCCCAGATGCAGCCGAGGGCCAGCGCCGCGCACAGGAAGACCGAGAAGACGCGGGAGACTCTGCCGGGGGTCCTGTACTCCTGGCAGCGCTTGACCAGCAGCCAGAACAGGGCCAGCAGCGCTGCAATGATGACGAGGTAGAGCGCGGGAAGCATCCGGGTGCGGCAGAGCTGCACGAAGGCTGCCACGCTGAGAACGGCCTGCAAGACCAGCAGGAACGACCCGAATTTCGAGCCGGAGCCCTTCTTTTTGCCAGGCTTTTGGGGCGGCCGGGCCGGGGAGTTGTTCTGCCGGGGCGGCTTTTTGGAAGGCGGCGGCGTCACCGGCTGGGCAGTCTCCGGCGCAAAAAATGCGGAGCTGTCCACCTCAACGGTGCGGTCCGGGTCCTTCCGTGCGCCCCGGTGGATGTGCCGGGTGGTGTCTTTTTCATCGAACATGGAAACTCTCCTTTTGACTGTGCCCTCAGGACAGCGGCGCGATGGTCAGCACGGCGCGAGCGGGCAGGCAGGTGGCGGTCTGATCTTCCGCCGAAAGCCAGCCGAAACTTTCGCAGATGTGGTCCGGGCAGGGCGAATCCACAAAGCGGGCGGCGCCGTCCTTCACCTCGATGTGGACGGTGTAGTAACCGGTGTCCACATCATAGGTGGCGTCGTTGTCCAGAGAAAACTTCTGCACCGTGTTGGCGTCGCCGTAAATGAGCTCGGCCTCCAGAGTGCTGCCGGTGGCGTGTGCGGCCCGCAGGGCGAACAGAACGCCCGCAATGGCCAGCACGGCCAGAACAAAGATCAGGTTGACGAAAAGCTTGGAATGTTGTTTCATGGGTCATCCTTTGTGCGGAAACAGTTGTTCAAGTTCGGCCAGCCAGAGCGCTGCCGCCGCATCGCTGGGCATTCGCCAGTCGCCGCGGGGCGAGAGGGTCACGCTGCCGATCTTGGGGCCGTCGGGCAGGCAGCTGCGCTTGAACTGCTGGGCAAAGAACCGCCAGTAGAAGTTGCGCAGCCATTTGTACAGCACTTCGTCCGGGTATTCGGCCCGGCCTGCAAAGGCAGCTTTGGCCAGCCGGAAGATCTTGGCCGGGCCGAAGCCGAAGCGCAGCACATAATAGAGATAAAAGTCGTGCAGCTCATACGGGCCGACCAGGTCTTCCGTCTTCTGCGCGATCTCGCCGTCCTTTGCGGGCAGCAGTTCGGGGGAGACGGGAGTGTCGAGGATGTCCAGCAGCACGGTCCGGAGCGCATCGGTGGCGGCGATGTCGGCTTCGTACCGGACGAGGTGGCGCACCAGCGTTTTGGGCACCCCGGCATTCACGCCGTACATGCTCATGTGGTCGCCGTTGTAGGTGGCCCAGCCCAGCGCCAGCTCCGAGAGGTCGCCGGTGCCCACCACGAGGCCGCCGGTTCGGTTGGCGGTGTCCATCAGCTCCAGTGTGCGGACACGGGCCTGACCGTTCTCGAAGGTGACGTCCAGCACGCTCTCGTCCTGGCCGATGTCGGCAAAGTGGCTGTGGACCGTGTTGGCGATGTCGATCTCGGAGAAGGAAACATGCAGCTCCTCGCACAGGATCTCTGCGTTGCTGCGGGTGCGCCGGGTGGTGCCGAAGCAGGGCATGGTCACGGCCAGCACATCGGTGGTGGGGCGGCGGAGCTGCTTCATGGCGCGGACGGCCACCAGCAGGGCAAGGCAGCTGTCCAGCCCGCCGGAGATGCCGATGACGGCCGTTTTGGCGTGGGCATGTTCCAGCCGCTTGGCCAGACCGTCGGCCTGCATCTTCAGGATGAGCTCACAGCGCTCAGCGCGGCGCTGCGGGTCGCCGGGCACAAAGGGGGTCGGGTCCACGAAGCGGGCCAGGGCGGTGTTGGTCAGCGTCAGGCTGAAGTCCACGGTCTGATAGCCGTCCGTGGAAGGCTCGAAGCTGGTGTTGCGGGCCCGCTCGGATTCCATCCGCTGGCAGTCCAGCTCCGTCTCGGCGTGACCGCCTGCAAAGGGAGCCGTTTCAGCCAGCAGGGTGCCGTTTTCCGCAATGAGGTCGTGGCCTGCGAACACCATGTCCTGAGTGCTCTCACCGTGCCCGGCAGAGGCATACAGGTAGCCGCAGAGCAGGCGGGCGGACTGGTTGGCCACCAGCGCCCGGCGGTACTCCGCCTTGCCGACCGTCTCATCGCTGGCGGAGAGGTTCGCAATGACGGTGGCTCCGGCCAGCGCGTGGAAGGTGGAAGGCGGGAGCGCGCTCCACAGGTCTTCGCAAAGCTCCACGCCCAGCACGAAGCTGGGCATCTCGCGGCAGCGGAAAAGCAGCGAGGTGCCAAAGGGCACCTGCTGGCCGCAGACGGCAATCATTTCCACCTTGGTGCTGCCCGGGGTGAACTGGCGCTTTTCGTAGAACTCGCCGTAATTGGGCAGGTACGTCTTGGGGACAAGGCCCAGCAGCCGGCCGCGGCAGAGCACGGCGGCGCAGTTGTACAGCTTGCCCCGCACCAGCAGCGGCAGGCCCACCAGCGCCACGACGTCCAACTCCCGGCTGGCGTCCAGCAGTGTCTGCAGGCCGGTCAGCGCACCCTGCTGCAGTGTGCGCTGCAAAAACAGGTCGCCGCAGGTGTAGCCGGTGAGGCAGAATTCCGGGAATACGGCCAGCTTCACGCCGCGTGCGGAGGCTGCGCGCAGCTCCTGAAGGATCTGCTCTGTGTTATAGGCGCAGTCCGCTACCCGCAGTGCGGGCGAGAGAGCGGCTGCTTTCAAAAAACCATCTTTCATCGGAGGATTTCACATCCTGTCTGTTGTGTTTGACCACGGCGGACAGATGAATCGCCGTGGTGCACATAGTATACCACACTCCGGGCCAAACGGAAAGTCACAGAGTGGTAAAAATTGCGGGAACAAACAAAAAGAGCCGCTGCGGGGCCTCCGCAGCAGCTCAGACAAAACCAAACATGGAAAACGAGATGGACCGTAAGCCGGGTTCTGTATTAAACGACGATCTGTCTCGACCTGCCATTGCTGACAGGCTCATGCCACCATCGGGACACGCGAGCAGCGCTATCCGTCCCATCTAGGTGTTGCTTCCGGTAGGGTTTACAAAGCCGCATGGTCACCCATGCGCTGGTGAGCTCTTACCTCGCCCTTTCATCCTTACCGCATTGCTGCGGCGGTTTCCTTTCTGTTGCACTTTCCCTGAGGTCACCCTCGGCTGCCGTTAGCAGTTACCGTGCTCTGTGAGGCCCGGACTTTCCTCAGGGCGGTCAAAGCCGCCCCGCCGCCGTATGTTCCACTCGTTTTCCGTTCCTCATGATACCATAAAAAAACAAGAATTGCAAGTGGAGGCAAAATTTGTTATAATAATTTATATATGGCGCAAAGATTTCGGGGAGGTGGCACAGGGATGAAACTGATCTTTCCGGTGCCGCCCGAAGCTGACGGCGCGCTGCTGCGCAATTTTCTGCGCCGGTGTGCCGTCTCCACCGAGCTGGCCCGCGCGGTCAAGTTCCACGGCAGCGGCTTCTGGGCTGGTGGACAGCCCATCCTGGCGAACCGCCGGGTCGAAGCCGGGCAGGACATTTGGTTCGAACTGCCTGCTGACGGGGCCGGTGTGGCCCCGCAGCCGGAGATCCCGGTGCAGGCCGTCTATGAGGATGCGTTCGCCATCGTGCTGGACAAGCCGCCGCACCTGGCTGTGCATCCCACGCTGAACTATCCGCTGGATACGCTGGCCAACGGTTATGCGGCCCGGATGGAGGCGCGGGGCGAGAGCCCGGTCTTCCGCCCGGTGAACCGGATCGACAAGGACACCAGCGGCCTTGTGCTGGCCGCAAAGAATGGCTACGCCGCTCCGCTGCTGGCCCGGAACGTCGAAAAGCTCTACTATGCCGTCGTGGAGGGCGAACTGCCCCTCGGTAAAGGCGTCATCGACGCCCCCATCGGCCGTCAGGCCGAGAGCATCATCGGCCGGTGCGTGACGCCGGACGGCAAGCCCAGCCGGACGGAGTATACCATAATAAGAGCAGAGCACGGTCTCAGTCTGGCCGCCTGTGTCCCGGTGACGGGGCGGACGCACCAGATCCGGGTCCACTTTGCCTCCATCGGCCACCCGCTGGCCGGAGATGACCTCTACGGCGGGAGCCGGGAGCGGATCGGGCGGCAGGCGCTGCACTGTGCAGAGCAGCGCTTCCGGGTGCCGGAATACGAGATGACGCCGGAGGGCATCCGCATCACGGCACCGCCTCTGGAACAGAGCCGGGCCGTCACCGTGAAAAGCCCGCTCCCGCCCGATCTGCGGGCACTTTTCGGGGAAGACCCCCTGGAAATATGAAAACTAAGTGAAAAGTCCGTGAAAGGTCTGCCCAATTTTTGTGAGGAACCTTGTTTCAGCGCGGACGGCGTGTATAATTGAAATGAATTTGTGATTTTTGATCCTTACAGTCAGGAAGGAGCAACCCCTTTTGATTGATGAAAAGACAAAGGAGCCGATGCAGGAGGCTCCGTCAGCACCGCCGGTGAAGCACAAGCGGACGCTGCGGTCCCTCTGGGCACAGCTCCAGTGCAGCCGGCTGCTGCGGAAACACCGCTTCCGCCGGAAGACGCAGCGCCGCATGAACGACCTTTCGCAGAAGCTGCGGGGGAGCGCTTTGGTGCTGCGGGTGGGCGAGACCCTGTATGCGTTGGGCTTTGCCGCCGAATATGCTGTGGTGCGCACGGGCCGGAATATCTCCGCCGTCGCGCGGTGGCTGGTGCACGGCATCCGCAATGTGTTCCATGAGCTGGCCGCGCTGGCGTTCCCCGGCGCTGCCCAGATGTTCCGGGACCTGTTCGGCCCGGTGATCCTCTTTTTCCGGGGCACGGGGGCACTGCTGGTGCATGCCCGCGCGGTCCGGAAGGAGAAAGGCTTTGGCGCGGCCGTCAAAGCCAGCGTCCATTATCTCGCCAGCGGCATCCGGCGCAACCTTCGGCTGCTGCCCCGGATGGCCATGTACATCCTGCCGGTGTGTATGCTGGCGGTGTTCGTGACGGTGTATGACCGTACCATCCAGCAGCCCTATGCACTGGCGGTGCAGGTCAACGGGAAGACCGTCGGCTATGTGGCCAACGAAGAGGTCTTCAACCTTGCCCGTGAGGACGTGATGGAGCGTATCAATTACGCCGGTACGGACAAGACCGACTGGACCATCGAGCCGAGCTATACCATCACGGTGGCGCATCAGGTCATGGATGAGAGCGAGACCGCCGACGCTATCCTGAAGAGCGCCAGCGATGAGATCAGCGAGGGCACGGCTCTCTACCTGAACGGTGAGCTGACGGCCGTGTGCGCAGACGGCGACGCCCTGCGCAGTTACCTGAACAGCCTGCTGGCCCCCTACGAGGAAGAGTACAAGAACGACGGAAACGTCACCGTCGGCTTCAACAAGACCGTTCTGCTCGAAGATGGCATCTATTTCAACGACAGCTTCGAGGACGACAATTCCATCGAGGATATGATCTCCGGCGTCCGCCAGCAGGAGAAGACCTACACGGTCCAGGCCGGCGACACCCTGTGGTCCATCGCCCAGAAAAACGACCTGACCTTCCGCGAGCTGTGTGCGCTGAATCCGAATTTCAAGGGCGCAGCTCTGACCGAAGGCTCCAACATCCAGGAGGGCGACACTCTCATCGTGACCAAAGAGGAAGCGACGCTGGAAGTGCGCATCACCAAGATAGAGACCCGGCAGGAGGAGGTGCCCTTCACCACCGAGACCACCCAGTCGAACGAATATACCAAGGGCACGACCAAAACCTTGCAGGAGGGTGAGAACGGCTTGCGTCTTGTGACGCTGCAAAACGTCTACGACGCGAACGGCACCCTGTTGGAACAGACCGTCGTTTCCACCCAGACCCTCAAGGAAGCCGTGCCCAAGAAGGTGGTCGTCGGCACCAAGAAGGTGACGAACAAGACCGCCTACATCACCGGCAGCGGCCAGTTTATCTGGCCGGTGCCCAACTACCGTTACTGCTCGCGCTGGTACGGCAGCGGCCACAAGGGCGTGGACATCTGCGCACCGGCAGGTACGCCCATCTATGCGTCGGCAGGCGGCACCGTGACCAAGGCGGGCTACAACAAGGCCGGTGCCGGCACGGGCTATGGCTACTCGGTCATCATCAGCCACTCCGGCGGCTACACCACCGTCTATGCCCACTGCCTGTCGCTGACCGTCAGTGCAGGCCAGAGCGTCCGTCAGGGCCAGCTCATCGGTTACGTGGGCAGCACCGGGCGTTCCAGCGGCAACCACTGCCACTTCGAGATCCGCCGCAGCGGCTCGTATCTGGCACCGCAGAACTTCTTCCCCGGCAAAAGATAAGGAAAAAACCTCTCGTTCTGCTGCGTGATGCCTGAGAGGTTCATTATAACATAACCAAGGAAAAGGAGACGATTACTATGGCAACTCCCCACATCGGCGCCGAAAAAGGCGATTTCGCAAAAACTGTCCTGATGCCCGGTGACCCCCTGCGCGCAAAATTCATTGCAGACACCTTCCTGCAGGATGTCCGCCAGGTGACCGGCGTCCGCGGGATGCTGGGCTTTACCGGCACCTATGAGGGCCGCCCCATCAGCGTGATGGGCAGCGGCATGGGAATGCCCTCCATCGGCATCTACTCCTACGAGCTGTTCAAGTTCTACGATGTGGACAACATCATCCGCATCGGCTCGGCGGGCAGCTATACCGACAAGGCCAAGCTGTTCGACGTTGTGCTGGCCAACGGTGCGGTCAGCGAGTCCAACTATGCCCGCGTCCAGAGTGGCTTCGAGGGGGACATCACCCTGCCCAGCCAGACTCTGAACGACAAGCTCCGCGCTTCGGCGACCAGGCAGGGCATCCCCCTCATCGAGGGCAACATCCACTCTTCGGATGTCTTCTACCGCCAGCCCTCCGAGGAAAAGCCTACCTACTGGGAGAAGCTGCGGGATGAACGCGGCTGCCTCTGCGTCGAGATGGAGAGCTTCGCTCTGTTTGCCAATGCCCAGGTCCTGGGCAAGAATGCCGCCTGCCTGCTGACCATCTCCGACAGCTTCGTTTCGCCGGAGATCACCACCGCCGAGCAGCGCCAGACCAGCTTCACCAATATGATGAAGGTCGCTCTGGGGGCAGAATACTGATTATGGGTTGAAAAGAAAGAGGGGGACGGCTGCCACACGGCAGCTGCCCCCTCTTTTCAGGTGTCATCATAATGCCCGAAGCAGGACGCGATGATGATATTTCCGTCCTGCTCTTTATAAACGATTCGGTGTGTGTCGTCGATTCGGTGGCTCCACCAGCCACTCAGATCGCCCTTCAACGGTTCGGGTTTTCCGATGCCCTCATAGGTGTTCCGCTGGATGTCCTTCAATAGAGTATTGATCCGTTTCAGCAGCTTTTTGTCCCGCGTCTGCCAAAGGCAGTAATCCTCCCAGGCTTCCTCTTCCCAAAGCAGTCTCATTTAATCTACCTCGATCAGGTCATGTTCGGTCAGCTTGGCTTTTCCGGTGTCAATATCGTGCACGATCTGACGCAGGTGATTGATGTTGCTTTCTGCGTAGAACGGGTCAGCAGAGACCTCAAACGGAATGCGGTGCTCGCGCGAGACTTTCTTTGCAAAAATCGTGAAAGCGGTCGTCATGGAAAGGCCCATCTCGGCGCAGACCTCTTCCATACTGCGCTTCAGATCCGGGTCCATTCGAAAATTCACGTTGACTGCGTTTGCCATATATCTCAGCCTCCTTCTCAAACCTATTATATGCACATGTAATGAAAAATGCAAGAAATTTCATTACAAAAAATGTGAAAAATCGGAACGCTTGCGGGAAAAGAAGGAATGGGGTATACTTTAATTGATATGAAAAAAGGAGGAATGGCAATGGAAAAGCAGGGAAGGGAAACTATTCCCATCACCCCATCGCTCCGCCTCGTTCCCTATTACCCAGCCTACGAGACTACGCTTCCGTGGTATCAGGATGCAGAGCTGTGCCACCAGGTGGATAATCAGGAACGCGTTTATGATCTATCCATTCTGAAAAACATGTATGAGTATCTGAACGCCCATGGCGATCTGTTTTACATCGAGTATGAAGGAACCCTCTGCGGCGATGTTTGTTTACAGACCAGCGGAGAAATTGCCATTGTGATCTGCAAGGCATACCAGAACCGGCACATCGGGCGGGCTGTGGTAGGAAAGATCTTGGAGCTGGCACGGGAAAAGGGCTACCCGGAGTGCTTTGCGGAGATCTATTCGTTCAATGCACAGTCCCAGGCAATGTTCCGCTCAATAGGATTTGTGCAGAAGGATGCAGAAATGTTTGCTTATCCGCTGAGATAAAAAGGAGGAATATACCATGACGAATCTGACGCTGGAAGAAAAGAAGAAGCTGATCCGGATGGCGCTGAAGGCCCGCGAGGGGGCCTATGCGCCCTATTCGGACTTTCTGGTCGGCGCGGCGCTGCGGGCGGAGGACGGCCGCGTCTTCACCGGCTGCAATGTGGAGAACGCCGCCTTTACCCCGACCAGCTGCGCTGAGCGCACGGCGCTGTTCAAGGCGGTGAGTGAGGGCGTGACCCGGTTCACCGACATTGCCGTCGTGGGGGCACGCCGGGGCGAGGTGAACAAACAGATCACGTCGCCCTGCGGGGTCTGCCGTCAGGCGCTGTTCGAGTTCGGCGGGCCGGAGCTGAACGTCATCATGGCAAGGACGCCGGATGATTTCATCGAGCGCAGCATGGACGAACTGCTGCCCTTCGGCTTCGGGCCGTCCAACGTGGCGGGCAACAAAGCGGTGGAGGAATGAGGCCGCAGACCGGGCAGAAAAACGCAAAATTGGACAAAAAGTAAGACTTCTACGCGAATTTTACAAAAAATCTGTAAATATTTTGTAATCAGAAATTCCTTGCTTTCGTCACAGATCCCGGCTATACTTGGTTCAGTAAATGTGCCAGTGTGCACATTTGGAACGTAAAACGCAAGTTTTCAAATCACATAAAAGGAGAGTTTTCACTATGATGATTTCTCGTCGTAACTTCCTGGCTGTGGCTGGGTTCGCTGCCCCCGCCTCCCCTCCGGCATCGGAAGCA
>OGRK01002216.1_pt1 | contig 10394 bp, 10 predicted proteins | sample 1553471 | NCBI WGS metagenome assembly OGRK01 (sample SAMEA2580080, study PRJEB22360) | human gut metagenome | biome: human gut; feature: human-associated habitat; material: faeces | place: Denmark | collected 2008/2010
TGTTTCCTTTGTAAAGTTTGAATTTAACTTCACCGGTTACATATTTCTGAGTGGACTCTACGAATGCCTGGAGTGCCTCACGGAGTGGTGTGAACCATTTTCCTTCGTATACGACCTGAGCGAACTGGCTGCCGATCTTTTTCTTGGCTTCCATGGTGTCACGGTCAAGGATCAGTTCCTCGAGCTGCTCATGAGCTGCCATCAGGATAGTTCCGCCAGGAGTCTCATATACACCACGGGATTTCATACCAACGACACGGTTTTCTACGATATCAACGATACCGATACCGTTCTCGCCGCCAAAACGGTTGAGCTCTGTGATGATCTCGGAAACTTTCATTGCTTTGCCGTTGAGAGTCTTCGGAACACCTTCCTCAAATGTCATGGTTACTTCTGTTTCTTTATCTGGTGCTTTTTCAGGAGTTACACTTAAAACGAGCATGTCGTCATAGTTCGGAGCCTGGGAAGGATCTTCGAGTTCAAGTCCTTCATGGCTGATATGCCATAAGTTACGGTCACGGCTGTAGCTGTGGCTTGCATCGAATGGAAGGTTGATTCCATGAGCCTGGCAGAATGCGAGCTCATCATCACGGGACTGCATGGTCCATACATCTGTCATTCTCCAAGGAGCGATGATCTTGATGTCCGGAGCAAGTGCTTTGATACCAAGTTCGAAACGGATCTGGTCGTTACCTTTACCGGTAGCACCGTGGCAGATAGCAACAGCGTTTTCTTTACGTGCGATCTCAACGAGTTTCTTGGCGATCGCCGGACGGGCCATGGAAGTTCCGAGCAGATATTTGTGTTCGTATACAGCGCCTGCCTGTACGCATGGCATGATGTAGTTGTCGCTGAAATCATCAACGATGTCTTCTATGTATAATTTGGAAGCTCCGGAAAGTTTCGCTCTCTCATCCAGACCATCCAGTTCGTTTCCCTGTCCGCAGTTTACACAGCAGCAGACAACTTCGTAATCAAATGTTTCTTTCAGCCACGGGATCAGTGCTGTGGTATCAAGACCACCTGAGTATGCAAGTACAACTTTTTCTTTCATAATGTATTCCTCCTGAAAATTTAATGTCCTGCACTTGGCAGATACATGAATATTTGATATTATAAAAGGTAAAGATTCCTGCGCTTTAGTGTGATTGTATGATAAAGCAGTGAATCTTAAGCCCTGTCGTGTTTCGACAAGAGTTAATATACAACAATTTTTATAAATATGCAATACCAATATGCAAAAAAATAAAAGAAATTTTTGCATAAAAATGCATCATTAAATAGGAAATAACATATAAAAATACATAAAATCGCGGAACGCGGATGCGAAAATGGTAAAATTTTGTATTGCATATTATGCAGTATAGATGTATAATCAATACAGTTTATACGGAGAATGTCCCGCGAAGTGTTTTGCCAGATATGGCAAAATCCTGAGACATACGGGGCAAAATCCCATTGCCGCAGGCAATTTGGAATGGATTTTGACCAATTACTGCGAATATATGAGCAGTAATGGTATAATTACAACAGTTTTAAGCAGTTGCACATTATGTAACTGCTAATTTGTGATTCTAGGAGGAATGAGAAATGATCAAAGCAGGAATCATCGGAGCAACCGGTTATGCAGGAAATGAACTGGCAAGACTGCTCCTTGGACATAAAGAAGTAGAAGTTGCATGGTACGGCTCAAGAAGCTATATCGATCAGAAATATGCAGATGTATACCAGAACTTTTTTAAACTGGTAGATGCGAAGTGTATGGACGACAATATGACTGCACTTGCAGACGAAGTAGATGTGATCTTTACCGCAACACCGCAGGGGCTTTGTGCATCTCTTGTTAATGAAGAGATCCTTTCCAAAGCAAAGGTCATCGACCTGAGTGCAGATTTCCGTATCAAAGATGTAAAGAAATATGAAAAATGGTACGGCATCGAGCACAAATCACCGCAGTTTATCGACGAGGCAGTTTACGGACTGTGCGAGATCAACCGTGAGGACATCAAGAAAGCAAGACTGATCGCGAACCCGGGATGCTATCCGACCTGTTCCACTTTATCCATCTACCCGCTTCTCAAAGAAGGCCTGATCGATCCGAACACTATCATCATCGATGCAAAATCCGGCACTTCAGGAGCAGGAAGAGGAGCAAAAGTTCCGAACCTTTACTGCGAAGTAAATGAGAATATCAAAGCATACGGCGTAGCAACTCACCGCCATACACCGGAGATCGAGGACCAGCTTGGTTATGCATGCGGACAGGAAGTGATGATCAACTTCACACCTCACCTGATCCCGATGAACAGAGGAATTCTGGTAACTGCATACGCTTCTCTCAAGAAAGAAGTTTCCTATGAAGAAGTAAGAGCAGCTTACGATAAATATTATGCAGATGAAACATTCATCCGTGTCCTTGACAAAGACGTATGCCCGCAGACTAAATGCGTCGAAGGCAGCAACTATGTAGATGTCAATTTCAAGATCGACCCGAGGACCAAACGTGTTATCATGATGGGCGCGATCGACAACCTTGTAAAAGGTGCAGCAGGACAGGCTGTACAGAACATGAACCTGATGTTCGGATTCGACGAGGCAGAAGGACTTCATCAGATTCCAATGCTTCCGTAAATAAAAACGGAGATTTTTGTACCAAGGAGGAGTATAGATTATGAAGGTTATTACAGGTGGAGTTACAGCGGCAAAAGGATTCCAGGCGGCATCCACAGCAGCAGGGATCAAATATCAGGGAAGAACTGACATGGCAATGGTCTACAGCGAGAAACCATGCGTGGCAGCAGGAACTTTTACCACAAATATCGTAAAGGCAGCTCCGGTCAAATGGGACCAGGAGATCGTTTATAAACATCCAAGTGCACAGGTGATCGTCTGCAACAGCGGTATCGCCAATGCGTGTACAGGAGAAGAGGGATTCAGCTACTGCCGGGCAACAGCAAAAGCAGCAGCAGAGACTCTGAACGTAGATGAAAACAGCGTACTGGTCGCATCTACGGGCGTTATCGGCATGCAGCTTCCGATCGAGAAACTTTCCGACGGTGTCAAGGCAATGGCTCCGAAGCTCAAGGGAACTCTGGAAGCCGGAAACGAAGCAGCCAAAGCAATCATGACAACGGATACCGTAGAGAAAGAAGTTGCCGTAGAAATCGAGATCGGCGGCAAGACAGTTACAATCGGCGGCATGTGCAAGGGATCCGGAATGATCCATCCGAACATGTGCACGATGCTTGGTTTTGTCACAACAGACGTATGCATTTCCAAGCAGCTTCTCCAGGAAGCTCTGAGCCAGGATGTCAAAGATACTTATAATATGGTATCTGTTGACGGCGATACCTCCACAAACGATACTGTTCTCCTGCTGGCAAACGGAATGGCAGAGAACCCGGAGATCAATGAGAAAAACGAAGACTATCAGAAATTCTGCGAGGCACTGAATTACATCAACACCACACTTGCCAAGAAGATTGCAGGCGACGGTGAGGGTGCGACTGCACTGTTTGAAGTAAAGATCATCGGTGCAGAGAGCAAGGAACAGGCAGTGACTTTGAGTAAATCCGTTGTTACTTCCTCCCTTACAAAAGCAGCGATCTACGGACATGATGCAAACTGGGGAAGGATCCTCTGTGCGATGGGCTACTCAGGTGCACAGTTTGATCCGGAAAAAGTAGACCTCTACTTTGAGAGCAAGGCAGGTAAGATCCAGATCATCGAAAACGGTGTGGCTGTAGATTACAGCGAAGAAGAAGCGACAAAGATCCTTTCCGAAGAAGCGGTAACTGCGATCGCAGACATCAAGATGGGCGACTGCACCGCAACCGCATGGGGATGTGACCTTACCTATGATTATGTCAAGATCAATGCGGATTATCGTTCATAAAAAATTTAAAATCGAGGAGAAATGAAAAAATGGTAAATCAGAAATATCTGGACAAGGCAGAAACTCTTATCGAGGCTCTTCCTTATATACAGCGTTTTAATCGTAAGATCGTAGTAGTAAAGTACGGCGGAAGTGCCATGCTGGACGAAGAACTCAAAGCAAATGTCATCAAGGACGTTGTACTTCTGAAACTGATCGGTTTCAAACCGATCATCGTTCACGGAGGCGGTAAGGAAATCAGCCGCTGGGTCAACAAAGTCGGCATGGAACCACGTTTTGTAAACGGTCTCCGCGTAACAGACAAAGACACTATGGAGATCGCAGAGATGGTTCTCGCAAAAGTCAACAAAGAACTGGTTACACTGGTGGAATCCCTCGGTGTACAGGCTGTTGGTATCAGCGGCAAGGACGGTGGACTTCTCCAGTGCCACAAGAAACTTTCCAAGGGCGAAGATATCGGATATGTAGGCGATATCGAGAAAGTCAATCCGAAGGTTCTGCAGGATCTTCTCGAAAAAGACTTCCTTCCGATCGTATTTCCGATCGGATTTGACACAAACTTTGATTCTTATAATATTAATGCAGATGATGCAGCATGTGCGATCGCAGAGGCTGTCCATGCAGAAAAACTTGTATTCCTTTCTGATATTGAGGGTGTATACAAGGACAAAGATGATCCGAGTTCTCTGATCTCCGAGTTACATGTACACGAAGCAGAAAAACTGATCAGCGACGGTTATGTAGGCGGTGGAATGATTCCGAAACTGCAGAACTGCATCGATGCGATCGAGGAAGGCGTAAACAGAGTACATATCCTGGACGGACGTATTCCGCACAGCCTCCTTCTGGAGATTTTTACAAACAAAGGTATCGGTACTGCTATTTTAAGAGAAGACGGGGAGAAATATTACAATGAGCATGAATGAACAGATGAATCATGCAGAAGAAAGTATTCTGCATACATATAATCGTTTCCCGGTCATGTTTGACCATGGGGAAGGATGCTATCTCTATGATACAGAGGGCAAAAAATATCTCGACTTTGCTGCCGGGATCGCAGTAAATGCACTGGGATATCATTATCCGGGATATGACGAGGCTTTAAAAGCACAGATCGACAAGCTGACTCATATTTCCAATCTTTATTACAATGAGCCGATGAGCGAAGCAGGAGAAAAACTGGTCAAAGCCAGCGGACTTGCCAAAGCGTTCTTCACAAACAGTGGAACAGAGGCAATCGAGGGTGCACTCAAAGCTGCACGTAAATACGCCTATACCAAATATGGCAAAGAAGCACAGAAATATGAGATCATCGCAATGAACCATTCTTTCCACGGAAGAAGCATGGGAGCTCTTTCTGTCACAGGAACAGAGCATTACAGAGAGCCGTTCGAACCACTGATCGGCGGTGTTAAATTTGCGGATTTCAATGATCTTGAGAGCGTCAAAGCACAGATCACAGACAAGACCTGCGCGATCATCACAGAGGTCGTACAGGGAGAGGGCGGCATCTATCCGGCACAGAAGGAATTCCTTGAGGGACTTCGCGCACTCTGTGACGAAAATGATATTATCCTGATCTTTGACGAGATCCAGTGCGGTATGGGACGTACCGGATATTACTTCGCATGGCAGTCCTACGGTGTCAAACCGGATGTGATGACCTGTGCCAAAGCACTTGGCTGCGGTGTCCCGGTCGGGGCATTTGTCCTCGGGGAAAAAGCTGCAGCAGCATCTCTCGTACCGGGAGATCATGGCACAACTTATGGTGGAAACCCGTTTGTATGTGCAGCTGTCAGCAAGGTGTTTGATATCTTTGAGCAGGCCGGTATCCTGGCACATGTACAGGAATTAACCCCATATTTAGAGGAAAAACTCGACACACTTGTGGAAAAATACCCGATCGTCGCAGCACGTCGTGGAAAAGGTTTCATGCAGGGACTGGTGATCGAAGGAGCGACTGTGGGAAGTGTTGTGACAAAGGCACTTGAGAACGGGCTTCTTGTGATCTCAGCAGGAAGCGACGTACTCCGTCTTGTACCTCCGCTTGTTATCACAAAAGAAAATATCGATGAAATGATCGAGAAATTAGAAAAGAGCCTGGCGTAACTGCCAGGCTCCTGCCTTTTGAAACTACTGTACAAATCTGATATCTGATAGAAATATATTATTCCATACTGTTAAGATCAATGTGTTTCTTGATCGCGGCAAAGCTCTCGGTACTGATCACGTGCTCGATCTTGCAGGCATCACTTGCTGCAACAACCGGGTCAACACCCAGTTTCTCAAGCCACTCAGAAAGAAAGAGATGACGCTCGTAAATTTTCTCTGCGGTTGCACGTCCTGATTCGGTCAGGTAAAGGTATCCCTCAGGTGATACGGTGATCTGATCGGTCTCACGAAGCTTCTTCATGGCAACGCTGACGCTGGATTTCTTGAATCCAAGTTCAGAGGCAACATCTACGGAGCGAACGACCGGATGGGATTTGCTTAAGATAAGAATCGTTTCCAGATAGTTTTCGGCGGATTCGTTTGTATGCATTCTTACACCCCAATTCTGCTGAAAGAAATCATGCGTTTGTTTGCATAATCTCGTATTGCTTTGTATTATTGATATCATATCATATTTTCGCGTCCGGAACAAGATGAATGCAGAGAAAACCGCAAAAATCCAATGTTTTTTATAATTGCATATTTTGGCACAAACAGAGACTCCTGCCCGGAAAGGCAGGAATTTTTTTATACAAATTTGCACAATAGTTATGCAAAACGAACGAATATTGTATATAACAAACAAGAGTCACTTGCGACAAATAAAAGTTTTATGATGCAAATTATGGTTATGATTAACGAATGCAGGTTATATAGAACGAAAAAAAGTGCTTGACAGCTTACCAACGTTAGAATATACTAACTTAGTAGAAAAAGAAAGTGGTCTGTGACTGCGGTCTTTTTAAACGAAAAAAATTATCATTAGAGAAAGAAGAGTAGATACCATGATGCCACTTACAATGGCCGGAATCGGCGAAGTAAATACAATTCTCAAGATCGGTGGAAATGAAGAAACAAGAAGATTTCTCGCAAACCTTGGATTTGTAACAGGTACAGAGATTTCAGTAGTGTCTGCGATCGGCGGCAATGTAATCGTTAACGTCAAAGATGCCCGTGTAGCAGTCAACTCAGATATGGCAAAGCATATTATGATCTGACAGCCCCAGGGTTTAAAATTGCAGCCACGTTGTATGCTTGCATACATTAGCGGATGAATTTGAAACCCGCCAAACATGAGGAAGTAGCGATTTTCGAAGAAAATCAGCGGATTCCGAATGTCTGTAGAAGTGTGGAATTGCGAAGCAATGGAGCACTTCGTCAGGGGCGTCAAGTATATATAATAAATCAACAAGAGGAAAGGAGACAGAACAATGACTTTAGGTGAGGCAAAAGTCGGAAGTACCGTTGTTGTAACTAAGATTGAGGGAGACGGCGCTTACAAACGACGCATTATGGATATGGGAATCACCAAAGGAAGCGAAATCTACATCAGAAAAGTCGCTCCGCTTGGAGATCCTGTTGAGATCACTGTAAGAGGCTATGAGTTATCCGTAAGAAAGAACGATGCTCAGTGCGTACAGGTAAAATAAGGATTGCTGTTCCCAGCAATGAATCATGTTCTGTACATAAGAATTAAAGTTTTGTTGAGCGGCCTTATGGCTGCAACAAAGAGGGATTAAGGAGGTAAGAAAAAATGGCAATTAAGATTGCACTTGCCGGCAACCCGAACTGTGGTAAAACAACAATGTTCAACGCATTAACGGGCGCTAACCAGTATGTAGGAAACTGGCCGGGAGTTACTGTAGAGAAAAAAGAAGGTAAATTAAAAGGCAAAAGAGGAAAAGGCGAGGATGTTATCGTAACTGACCTTCCTGGTATCTATTCCATGTCACCATACACTCTGGAAGAAGTAGTCAGCCGTGACTATGTCCTGAAAGAGAACCCAGATGTTATCATCGATCTTGTCGATGCAACAAACATCGAGCGTAACCTGTATCTGACCACTCAGCTTGTTGAGACCGGTGTTCCGGTTGTCATCGCGCTGAACATGGCAGACCTTCTTGAAAAAAGAGGAATCAAGATCGATGTTAAGCGTCTTTCCATGCTGCTTGACTGCCCGATCGTTGAGACATCCGCACTGAAGGGCGAAGGTCTTGACAAACTGATCGACGAAGCAATCAAAACAGCAAAGAAGAGCAGCGCTGATCTTCCAAAAGAAGTCTTCTCCAAAGAAATGGAAGCAGCTATCGCTGATGTGAAGGATGTCCTTCCGGAATCTATCACAGAAGACAAGAAGAGATGGTATGCGATCAAATTCCTTGAAAACGATGAGAAAGTAAAGGAATCCATCAAACTTTCCGCTTCTGCACAGTCTACTGTAGACAGCAAACGTCAGGCAATCGAAAAGAAACATGACGATGATATGGAAAGTATCGTAACAGATGAGAGATATACTTTCATCCAGAAGATCGTAAACACAACTGTTAAGAAAGGTAAAGACAAACTTACCGTATCCGATAAGATCGACCGTATCGTTACCAACCGTATCCTTGGTATCCCGATCTTCATCGCGATCATGTGGTTAGTATATTATGTATCTGTAACAACAGTTGGTACATTCGTAACAGACTGGACAAATGATGTATTCGTAGTAGCTATTCAGGACTTCGCAAGCAATATCCTCGGCAGCATCGGCGCTGGCGATATGGTAATGGGACTTGTAGTTGACGGTATCATCGGTGGTCTTGGTGCAGTACTTGGATTCGTTCCTCAGATGGCGATCCTGTTCCTGTTCCTGTCCATCCTTGAAGACTGTGGTTATATGGTTCGTATCGCGTTTGTTATGGACCGTGTATTCCGTCATTTCGGACTTTCCGGAAAGAGCTTTATCCCGCTTCTTATCTCCTCCGGCTGTGGAATCCCTGGAATCATGGCTTCCAAAACGATCGAGGCAGATAATGACCGTCGTCTGACGATCATGACAGCAACATTTATCCCATGTGGTGCCAAGCTTCCTGTTATCGCCCTTATGGGTGGTATCATGACCGCTTATGCAACCGGTGACTATGTAGCTGCTGGTTTCATCACACCACTGATGTACTTCATCGGTGTTGTAGCAGTTCTTGTAGCTGCGATCATCCTGAAGAAAACAAAACCTTTCTCCGGTAAACCTGCTCCGTTTGTAATGGAGCTTCCACAGTACCATATTCCGTCTGCAAAGACAGTTCTGCTTCACGTTTGGGAGAGACTGAAAGGCTTCATCATCAAAGCCGGTACCATTCTTTTCCTTGCAACCGTTATCATGTGGATCCTTTCCAGTATCGGAAATACAGGAAGCGGAATCGGATTTGTTGAGGACAGCAACGACAGTATCATGGCTATCCTTGGTGGTATCCTTGCTCCGATCTTTGCTCCTCTTGGATTCGGTAAATGGCAGCCGGTTGCAGCATCCATCTCCGGATTCTCCGCAAAAGAGTCCATCGTTAGTACAATGGGTGTTCTTGCAAACGTAGCTGGTGATGATGCAGAGGATACCATGATCGTTGGTGCAGCGATCAAAGCATGGTTCCCGACAGCAGTAGCAGCATTTTCTTTCCTGCTGTTCAACCTGCTTGATTCTCCGTGCCTTGCAGCTATTTCTACAATGGCACATGAGATGCAGTCCAGAAAATGGTTCTGGTTTGCAATTTTCTTCCAGAACATTTTTGCTTATGTTGTAACACTTTGTGTATACCAGATCGGTCTTGTTGTCACAGGTGCCGGTTCCTTCGGAATTGGAACGATCGTAGCGCTGATCCTTGTAGCGATCCTGCTCTTCCTTCTGTTCAGACCAGATCCGTACAAGAACCAGAACGATGTTACAAAGAGATCTGTACAGGCAGCAGAGTAATTGAAAACCGGTCATACAGTAACGATCCGGTACATATGATAGCTTTGAAATGATGCTGTAAGAACAGCTGAAATGATAAGAAATGCAGGAGACCGGGGATGTAAATACCTGGTCTTCTGTGTTATAATAAGCCTGAAGAAACATAGGAATTTTTTACAAAATTATTCATCAGAAGCTGACAGCGTCTTAACTGCTGTGCAGCGAAAGAAAGGGTGACAGATATGAGTATAGTAGCGGATATTATTGTACTGGCGCTTGTGATCGCATATGGTATATTTGTGATCAGTTATCTTTATTCAAGAAAGAAACAGGGGCTCAGCTGTGTTGGCTGTGCCGGTAATACACGTACCAACGGCTGTGGCGGCGGATGCTCCGGTCATTGCTCCGGATGCTCAGGCTGCAGCGGAATGCAGAAGTAACCAGGAGGTAGATCATTATGGCAAATGCAATCGTTGTCATCGTTGTTATCATCATTATGTTGTTTGCCGGAAAAGGCGCATATAAACATCTGAAAGGTGAGGGTGCCTGCTGTGGAGGCGGCAGCAAACCGGAAATCCC
>OGRK01002221.1_pt1 | contig 10386 bp, 8 predicted proteins | sample 1553471 | NCBI WGS metagenome assembly OGRK01 (sample SAMEA2580080, study PRJEB22360) | human gut metagenome | biome: human gut; feature: human-associated habitat; material: faeces | place: Denmark | collected 2008/2010
CCATGCGCATTCTTGACAAAAATAAAATACCTTATGAAATTATCAATTATGAATGTGACGAATTCATTGATGGTCTTCACACCGCCGAAGCCACCGGAGCTCCAGTGGAACAGTCTTTTAAAACACTTGTCATGCAGGGAAAAAGTAAACAATATTATGTTTTTGTACTGCCGATCGCAGAGGAAGTTGATCTGAAAGTTGCCGCAAAAACAGTCGGCGAAAAATCCGTAGAAATGATCCACGTAAAAGATATCACCGCCATTACCGGTTATGTACGTGGTGGATGCACTCCCCTTGGCATGAAAAAACAGTTTCCTACCGTTCTCCATGACAGTGCCAGAAATTTTGACAAAATCTATATCAGCGGTGGACGTATCGGAACCTCCATTACCGTCAATCCGGATGCACTGCTCTCCGTAGTACGCGGACAATATGCGGATATCATCATGCATTAATTAGCGTTTCACTTAAAAACTGCCGCTTGCAGGCTGTGAAAATCCATAACACAACCTGCAGGTGGCAGTTCAAATCCAAACTTCAAATTAACTTGTCAGTTCCCCAGGATTTTTTGCGAGATTCATGATCTCCTGAAGCTCTGCGCCCTCCACCGGTGCATTTCCATAGCTGACGTGTTTTGCATCCTCTGTCACGCCGCCGAGAAGTCTTACATCCTTCTCTTTTGTCATCTCGATCGTATAATAATGCGCTTCATCCTTTAATGGATTATATGTAATATAGATTCTGTAGCAAAGTGGCGTCACTAATCCTTTATCCGGAAGATCCACGCGGATAAGTGTCAGATCCTCTGAAATATCCAATGCCATAACAGAATAATCATCCTCTGTATACGGATAAAGTTTTGGCTCTTTGAATGCTGCCGCAAAAAGCTCATTGACGAATGCCTCTTTCTCATCACAGAGTTTTTGCACGAATTCCGCTTTTTCTGTATATAAGCGCTTTGGAATCACAGAAAATTCTGTCTGATTTTTCACAAATGCCTGAAACTGCTGTGGTGTCATTTTGATCTGTTTTGGCTGTTTTGCCATTTTCTCATCTGCCTCATGCAGTTTCTGGATCAGTTCAATCTTCAATACCAGATTATCGGTAAATGGATTGATGACCATTCCGCTTAAATTCAATTCCGGTTTTACGGCAACGCTGTTGCATGCCGGGAATGGCATGCTTAAGAGTGCCTGGCTTTTTGGTGCATTTGCCATCTGCTCTTTGGAGGTGTACACTACAAAATACTGTTCGCCGGTACCACTCTTTAAAAAGCAGGGAGTTGGCTGATCCGGTGCTTTTAACATTGCCGGAACTAACAGTTTTGTCGGACGAAGCAGATTTAAGACTGCTGTAAGCTTTTCTTTTGTCCGGTCTGCTGCGTAATCTTTGATTGCCTCCTCTAATCTATCGTTTGTAATTTCCATTGTTGTCTTTTCTTCCATAATAAAAATATCCTTTCCTGCTGCCCAATGTCAAAAATATGGTTCGTAATGATTTTCTATTTTGTGATTGCTGACATTCCATATTTTCAATTCGAACCATGATTTCTCTTATTTTAGCACATTACTGCGATTTATTCCATTTATTTCTGTTGCTGCATTTTGTATTTATGACAATCTACACATTCAGTATACATACCTTATAACTCTTTGCAATTCATGCAGCTTTATGTGCTATTTTAATTTTTTTAATAAATCCGGCAATTCGCTCAATTCAAAAATGCGGTAATCCGGATGGATTTCTCCATGATCTGTTATATTTCTGTCTCTCTGATACCAGATTGTAGTCAGTCCGGCATTTTTTCCACCAAGGATATCTGAGGATAAGCTGTCGCCCACAATGACACTCTCTTCCAGCTTAAAATCAGGAATATGTGCAAAACAATAGTCGAAAAATTTTTTGTCCGGTTTATGATACCCGATTTTTTTTGAAATAAAAAAGTCCTCAAAATATGGTTTAATCCCAGATTCCTCAATACGCCTTCTCTGCACTTCGTAAGTTCCATTGGATGCGGCATACAGTCTGTACTTACCGTGCAATTCCTGTAAAAGTTCAAGCGCGCCGTCCACTTTTTCGTGTTCATATGCAAGATTCTGCTCGTAACATTTCGCAGTTTCTTCCGGCGAAGCTGTTATCCCATATTCTTCAAAAAAGATCCGGTAACGGCTTATTTTCACTTCCTCCTGCGTCAACTCACCGAGTTCTAACTTTTTCCATTGTGCCTGATTGATCTCACTGTACCTCGCCAGCAATTTTTCTGTTGGCTCCACTCCAACTTTTTGCAGTGCTTTTTTCAGCGCTTCCTTTTCTGCCTTGTGGAAATCAAGAATGGTATCATCTAAATCTAATAAAACTGTTGTTATCATGTGGATTCCTCTTTTTTCTATGTATAATCGACAATTCTCTGATTGATCCGTTCCTCTGCCATCACATCAATAAATTTTGCTTAAAACATATTATTATTTTAATCATAACAGACCTTTTACTAAAAAGCAAAATAAAGCAGGGATATTCCAAGATTGCAGGACACACATTGTGTACCCCTGTTTTCTGGAATGATATCCCTGCTTATTAAGATTCCTTTTACAAAACAACCCCATCCTTAAAAATGGAAATGCTTCTGTATCCACGCTTCTCAGTCTGTGTTTCTTTTCCATTGGCAACTTCGATCACCAGCTGCAACAGACGTTTTGCTGCATCGTCAATGGATTCTCCTTCAACGATCGGACCTGCATCAAAATCGATCCATCCTTTTTTATTTTCCGCAAGCCGGCTGTTCGTGGACAGCTTCAATGTCGGAGCCGGCGCTCCGAATGGTGTACCGCGTCCTGTTGTGAACAGGATCAGGTGCGCTCCTGCTGCTGTCATCGCCGTTGCTGATACAAGATCGTTTCCAGGTCCATAAAGCATATTTAATCCCTTTGTCACAACAGCGTCCCCATATCCGATCACATCCATGATCGGGGCTGTACCGCCTTTCATAATAATAATGATTATTTTTACGAATTAGATACGGAATTTCACAACTTCGTTGTCGATGCGTGTCCAAACACTTATATCCATCAAAACTACAATATGATACAGACACAGGCAGAACGTTTCCGCTATATGACCGGGAATATTTCCGAGAAACGATTAGACGACACTTTTCAGGAACATCTTGACATTATCCGGGCATGCCTGCGCAACGACTGGCAAGAAGCTGCTAAACAGATGTCAGCACATCTTGAGGAATCAAAAAGGGCAACCTTCCAGCTTATTTTTAGCAGTACTTCTGCACAATCACTCACGGTATAGTCAACGTTCTGCATTTTTCATAGCACCATTGCCTTTTTATCATCAGATAATTCAACAATATCCATTATTTCCCAAATCTTTATATAACAGGAGCCTCCAAGTTGTTTAAACTCAAAGGCTCTCTATTTCTTACATAACTTTATGCAAGTGCAGGTTCCTTCCCTGCAATAATCGCTTTCACTTCTTCTACGTTTTTATCTGTAGCCATAGCAATCTGCTCTACAGTAAAACCATTGTTATGCATATTAAGAATAATTTTTTCTTCTTTTCTTGCCTCTCCAATCGCAATACCATCTTCTTTTATTCCCTGACTCAAGTTACACATAACGCTCACATCCTTCCTGAAGTTCTCCTCAATAGGAATATCGTATTCATTTCCAATTATGTTTAGTTTTTCATCTATTGTAAGTTCCTTGGATAACAATGCTCCCAGCAGACGGTGCAGTTCATACGTCTCATCATGTTCCGGCAGATTCTTTGCCAGTCCAAGCATAATGATATTCAGCAGGTCAAGATTTCCCTTCCATTCATAGGAACCGATTAAATCTTCCTTGGTGAGATGCACATGGCTCATGCTGCTCTTTTCCATGTTCATACATACCCAGATCGAATATACACGCTTAATGTCATCGTAGCTGGAATTCTCAAAATCACGTTCTTTTTGTGATGAGATCAGTCTGCTCACATAAAAGATTGCCCGATTTAAGATTTCGTATCCCGTTGGCTCGTCTTTCTGTGCTTCTACATTTATGATAATCTGTGACAATCCGTCTCTCATACGCACATAGAAAACGATATCAAATCTTACCAGACCTTCATTGATTTCTTCATTTTCTGTGTTGAAACCGACCAGCCTTTCACCATTTTTTTCGCTGACCGCATTTGTGAGTCCAGGCTCTACCGGTACTGTACTGATATGTGGTGTTCCCTCAATGCAGTCGACCACATCCTTGGGATTCATACCCTTAAACTCATCAACTGTTTTTACCAGTATATGTGCCAGTATGCTCTTCTGTCCTAACAGACGCTTTGCACTCGTATCATACTGTGCTTTTGAGTCTGTTGCTTTCACTGCATTTTTCAATTCTGTATTCACTGGCCTTCCTCCTTTTTGTAACAGATATAGTCATCCCCAAAAGGCATCTGACCACACCCATATTATAGCTTACCCATTTCTTTTATACAATCCATTTTTATATTTGGAAATTGCACAAAAGAAGAAAAACTCCAAATCTGTCATAGACTTGGAGTCTTGATTCCATCCATTCTCCCGGCATGAATTGGACTGCCCGCTATTGAATTTTCAAGGTGCATAGCCGAATTTTATGTGCGGAAATTGTTTATGTTATAAATCATTTAGGTCGAAAACTTCCAATCCTTTTTCTTTTTTCACAGAAGTTTCATTTTTTTCTGGCTGGGTTTTCTGATCCTCTTCGGACGATTTTTGCTCAGATGTTTGTTCTGTCACTGTTTTTTTCACTGGAGCTGGAATTTCATCCTCATAATCATTCCATTCGCGGTAAGCCCTGTTGATTGGATGATCTTCCTCGATGTACTCTTCCTCATCATCAAAGTAATCGTCGTCCTCTGCATCTTTTGTTTCTTTTACTTTTGCTCTTTCTGATTCTATTTTTTCTGCTTTTTTCGTTTTTTTCTGTGACGGTTCATCTAATACCAAGTCAATCGTCTTCTCCTGACTGATTTCATCACCCTCATCCAGCAGAGAATCATCCTCTTTTTTGCGGAATCCATGGAATTTTCCAAAGAGAGGCTTTTTATCAGTTTCGGTGTCTTCTACTTCATCCTCATCTATATCTTCGTCATACTCTGCATCTTCTAGTTCGACGTTATCGTCCTCTAAGAGTTCGTCTTTTCCTTTTTTCTTCCTGCCAAAGAGCATGATATTCAGTATGATCACAACTGCGATTGCCAATACAAAAATAAGCACAGCGATCATGTTTCTGGAAAAGGATTTTGCATCTTTATATTTCTTTGAGAGTTCATCATACTGGCTCTGCAATGCTGCAAGATCATCCGAAGAAGAATCCGCTGTCTCTGTAATATTTCCGTTCACACGCTGGTAAGTGCCTTCTGCTGCATCATACTGATACCAGCCTTCGGTTCCATCCTGGTTCACTCCATAAAAGATATAGAAATCAGATGCTTCCTCTCCATCCTCTACCGGAAGCTGGTAAGCGGTCATCACGGTATTTTCCGGCATTTGCAGGGACACCTGCACATAACTCTCCGGCAGTACCGAATCAAGCGGTGCCAAAAGTGGAATCACATAACTGCTCTCACCTGCAGTAAACTTCATAAAATCATAGACAACATCCCTGGTCTCATCATAAATAAAGAATCTGCCGGTCGTTGCGTCCACATTGTCTGTTTCCAGATAGATCAGAGAAATTGTTCCTTTGTCAAACGTCAGACCTCTGCATTCCGTTCCACGGAAATTAACTGTTGCTTCTGTAAAATCAGCCGGAATCTGTTCCTCTGTAAAATTGTCTGCGATATGGTAGGTCGTGTTATTGATCACAACATCTGCCGCTGATACCGGAGTTTCCGTTGTGTCCACTTCCTCAGTATCTTCTGGAGTCTCGCTGTCACCATTTCCGTCGTCTCCGTTTTCACCGCCTGTAGTTGTCGTCTCACTTCCGGTGGTTCCTGCTGCCTGTCTTGTCACAGTGATTTTATAAGTGGCTGTTGTTCCGTTTTCTGCCTTTACAACAATCTTCACAACATTCGCTCCGACGGCAAGATTCGTGTTTCCGGTAACCGATTCAACGGTTGCCTTTTCATTGACCGGTGTTGCACTCACTGCAATACTTGTCACAGAATTATCCACAGCTGCCGTATACTTTGTTGTGCTTCCCTTAAAAGCCGGAGACAATGTTCCCGGCGAGATTGTCAGTGCTTTTAAGGAATTATCTGCGGATAAAGCTGCCGTATTCGTATTACTTCCAGTATTGTTGTTACTTCCTGTGCCAGAACTGCTTCCATTTCCCGCATTTCCATTGCTGCCGGAGCTTCCATTGTTCGTGCTGTTTCCACCAGCTGCTTCGTTTTTGACCGTTACAGAAGTGCTGCTGCCTGCCATGGAATCCAATTCTTCCGCGGTGCTGAAAATAACTCCATCTGTAGCAGAAAGGGATATGGATGCTTTCCCTGCAGCAATTGCTTTTAATGTCACACTGAAGCTGTCACTCGCTACCGAAATACTTCCGCCGCCACCGCCATAAGTTGCATTACAGCTCACAAACTCCAGAATGCCGGCATCATAGGTCAAAACCATATTGGCATATGCACTGTCCCCGGATGCACTTAATGCTTTTGCCGTTACCGTCACAGTCTGTCCGATATTCAGGGAACCGGCAGACACAGCGATCGTTGTTTTTCCGGAAGCCGCCTTGGCATGCATCTGCGGTGTCATAAGGCAGATGCATAATGTTAACAGTGTAATGATCACACCTAATTTCTTTTTCATTTTACTCTCCATTCTTATGTGTGAAAATTGTATTTTCTCACTAAAATAACTCTTTCTATCCACACAGCCCTATTACTGTTCAATCTGTGCTGCATTTATAATATGTTTCTGCAAAAGCACAAGGTCTTTTACGGAAACTTTTCCATCTCTGCTTATATCCGCAGCCGCTGCATACGCACCAGAAAGCTGTGATGTTCCAAGAATCTGTTTCTGCATCATGACCAGATCGACCACAGAGATTTTTCCATCTCCATTGATGTCACCGTAAATGACAACGTCATACTGCTTCACCAGTGTTCCATTTGCATATACTGCAATTTTATTACCTGTTCCGACTGCACCGGTATTTTCTGTGCCATCTGCTTTCAGCACTTTGACCGTGCCGCTTCCCGCTGAGATATTGGCAAGTACAGAAGAAGCGCCTGTTCCCGGTGTAATACCTGTGATCACGGTATCTCCCAGTTTATAGGAGGTAGAAACGGATACGCCGTCCGCAACCGTTGTTCCACCACTTTCCGGTGTCTGGGTATTGTCTGCTGCCGGCTGCTGTCTTACCACATTGATCGTGTAGGTTTTTGCCGAACCGCTCTGTGACACACAAGTTACGTTGATCGCATTATTTCCATAATTCAATGCATAAGTTCCCGCCCCGGAAACTCCCGCTTTCGGTGCAACTGCCGAAGCACCTACATTGATCGAGCTTACCTCGGTTCCAACGATCACGGAATAATCGGTTACTGCTCCCTGGAAAGACGGTGTCAGTCCATATCCGCTTACGCTGAGAGAAGAGAGCCAGTTATTCGGATTACCACTGTCTGAAAACGTCACTGCTGACTCCGGCATATTGCTATACACCGGAATACGGAATATAAATCCCTGTGATTTATCCGCATAAGCCGTGCTCATTGTTTTTCCTTCTGACATTGCCGCCTGCACATTTGTCATGTACTGATGTGAGTATATGCTGTTCATATTCACCACATTAAATTTCTGGAAATATAAGGTGTTCTGCCCTTTTTTCACATAATTATTTCCAACGATACCAGCTCCACCATTAATTGATTTATAAATAGAATTCCAGTCGTTATTTTTCGCATAAATCAATCCGTTGACCGTCGCAGACGCAGACGATGTCGTATATGCTCCGATATTAAAGTAATTGTAATATCCATTATAGCCAGAGTAATTGCCAGAGATCAAAGGACTTGTCCCCTTATTTCCCTGCTCCTGCTTACATCTTGCAGCCAGATGATAAGGACTGACACTCAAGTTCTGTCCCACTTCCATGAAAGTATCTGCATAGCTTCGCGATGCTCCGTCTGTATCGCTATAGTTTCCACTCATGAAACTGCCTGACAGAATATTTCCAACTCCTGTCACGTTCTGATATGGCGCATATTCTAACGTTTCAAACTGAAAAATATACGTGTCATTCAGGTAATTTCTCGGATCCATGCAATATGCTATGTAATTGGAGGAGGCACTTACCCAGCCTGCTCCGTCATAACCATACCATTTGTTGGTCGCCCAGTCATAAGCCCCCGTCTCCGTTGACTTTCTCGCATCATTGGAAGAACTCTGCACCAGATTCCTTCCGACAACACTCTCATTTGCAATGACGGTATTCCAGTCTAGTCCTGTCTGTACCGGAACGAACTGCCAGTCTGGATACTTCTGGTGCAATGCCAGAAGTGAGTTACAATAGCTGTCCGGAAATCCTGCTGATTTTAACGATGCAACATATTCTTCATCCGTCACCGTTGTGGTGTCTCCCTGCGATCCATCCGCAGAAGTCTGTCCGGTTACTGCCAGATAGGTTCCGCAGATCCAACCTGCATAATCCACACCATTCTTATTAAATGTCACATTGTACCACACAGTTCCATTTGTGGTTGTCTGTCCGAGTACATTGACTGTCTGATCTCTTTTTACCGTCGTGACCGGAGAATATGCCGTGCTCGCACCTGTCCTCACATAGACATTGCCGTTCGTGTTGGTGACAACTCCGGCTGCACCCTGTGCTGAATTATCTGTGATCGTACTTCCGGAAGAGGTATCTTCTGTTGAAAGCGTGATAAAATCTGACCGGATATATCCGGTGGATGCCATTCCATTATAGGAAATCTGTACCTTGTACCATTTCATTCCATCGGAGCCATCCACTTCATCTATCACACGGACTGCTGTACCCGCAGCTAAAGATGTGATCTTGTCCCCATCTACCGGAGTCTTTCGCATCTGTACCGGTCCATCATTCAAAACACCCGCCGTCTCCGTATACGCATAACTTTCCAACGGTTTTACCGTAATGACCGCAGTCGCTGCTGTCACACCAAAAATCGTTGCAAAGATAAAGCTCCGCCATTTTCTCTGTTTTATATTAAGGTTTCTTCTCATTTTTCCTCCAGATGCCTTCGGTATTCCCCTAAAAAGGCACAGTAAATCAAGTTTATTATATTTAATTCACGATAGAGCGTCAACCTTAATCTGGTAAATATAGTAACTGATATGTATGATACAGCAAAGTGCTCAGATACTGTCTGAGCAGTAACGATGTTTTGTCCTTTTTTCCACCTTATCATTGTTCAAAACTAACAATAATCCCCACAAGAGTCCTCCGATAGCCAGAAAGCTTCCCACGATCAAAGGCAGGTTATAAACATAAATCTTTGCCCCAGCCAGCACAACAATGCCAGCTACCATTCCAAGCGCTGCGATAAATGCAACAATACCGCATGTAAAAATAAATTCATAATCCAACTTTCTCATCCTTTTTTACCTCCCATGGAAAACAGCTTTTGTCATCAATATAAACATCCGCATAAATCTTTCTTCCGTCTGATCCGTACCTTTCGATAATCTCCGGCAGATTCTCATTCACTGCATCAAATTCCAGTTCCCACTTCCTGCACCATTCCACTGCTTCCTCTAACTGATTTCCACAGCGGCACGTCCACAAAATAATCTGGCGTCCCTGCCTTCTCAATCCTTTCAGCAGTTCGATCAGTGCTGTATTCGGCTGTCCGATCTTTGGGAAGCAGTCCGTACAAAGTGTTCCGTCAAAGTCTACCGCAATAATCTGATATTCCGTTTTCATCTGCCATGCTCCTCACTTTCCGTCATTTTGCCCTCTTGCTGCTTCCCATTATCCATATTTTCTGTCCATTAATTCGGACAGTAAAAGACCACCTCACGAAAAATTTCATGAAGTGGTCTTTTTACCTTTCTTATATTTTGTTTTTTACGCAAATAATTTTTTTACCATTTCCGCATCAAACACAACCTGTTTTACATGGTCTACTTCAATCTGATACAGTGCATTGGCTGCTAGGTGCTCTGCCGCCTGCTCCAGATCACGGATTCCCGATGTATTCTTATACTGCTCGATCAGTTCATCCAGTCCCTCCCCGGTCAGAACGATCTCGCCCTGCAGCAATCCGATTCTCTTTAATACTTTTGGCAGTGCAAATTTGGAGAAAATGATTTTTTTCTCTTCCTGCGTATAATCCGGGATATCGATCACTGCAAAACGTGACATCAGCGGGGCGCTGATATCTTCTTTTACATTGGCAGTTGCAATCGGATAGACACCGCCGGTC
>OGRK01002222.1_pt1 | contig 10383 bp, 8 predicted proteins | sample 1553471 | NCBI WGS metagenome assembly OGRK01 (sample SAMEA2580080, study PRJEB22360) | human gut metagenome | biome: human gut; feature: human-associated habitat; material: faeces | place: Denmark | collected 2008/2010
CGATCTCCCACTTTCCGGCAGACAGCCGGCACTTGAAAAAGTGTGGACGATCGCAGAGGCAGTGAACCGCACGGATAAGATACAAAAACGAAGCTTTGAAGACAGTATCGGATGCATTTCTGTGGAATACGCATACCTCTATCCGCCGGGAAGCCCGCTGATCGTACCGGGTGAGCGTATTACAAAAGAAGCGGTAGAGATACTTCACTGGTATCAGGAACATGATTTTTCGATTGAGGGACTTCAATCGGAAGATGGCATAGAGGTGTGGATAGATGGGTAAGATATACTACATGATGGGTAAAAGCTCTTCGGGAAAGGATACGATTTACAAAGATATCAGAAAGGATCTTCCGGAGCTTAAGACTTTAACTTTATATACGACCAGACCGATGCGGGAAGGTGAAAAAGACGGCGTGGAATATTATTTTGTTTCGAACGAAATATTAGAACAGTATGGAGAAGAAGGCAAAATAATTGAACTTCGTACCTATCAGACCATGTATGGTGACTGGAAATATGCTACAATAGATGATGGACAGATTAATCTGGATGAAAATGATTATCTCATAGTAAATAAAGAAGATAAGATTGCTTTTGTAGGAAATGAAATTGCAATAACTACTTTATTTAAGATAATAAATGGAGAAATGGAACCAGATTCAGGTGAATTTAAATGGGGTATCACTATAACTACTGCATATTTCCCTAAAGACAACACTGCAGAGTTCGATAATGACCTTACTATTACAGACTGGCTGACACAGTATTCTGAAATCAAAGATGCTACTTATGTCCGCGGTTTCCTTGGCAGAATGCTCTTTCCTGGTGAAGACGGCGTAAAAAAAGTACGTGTTCTTTCCGGTGGCGAAAAAGTCCGCTGCCTGTTGTCCAAAATGATGATTTCCGGTGCTAATATCCTGATTCTTGATGAACCTACCAACCATCTGGACATGGAATCTATTACTGCATTGAACAATGGACTGATCAAATTCCCGGGAGTTATCCTTTTTACTTCCCATGACCATCAGTTCGTGCAGACAACCGCCAACCGTATCATGGAAATCCTTCCTGACGGTAAGCTGATTGACAAGATTACCACCTATGACGAATATCTGGCAAGCGACGAAATGGCGAAGAAACGTCACGTCTTCCAGGTTAACGAAGAAGATGCTGCCGATAACTAGAATTTCATACTGCAGTTTTACTGCATGACAAAAGCTCCCGTTTTTAATGATCGGGAGCTTTTGCAGCTTACTGTTTACAGTATTTTTTATTTCATTGTGATATCCGCCAATTTTCCATTTGTCACTTTCAAAAGTGCAGCAAGCGGAACTTTCAGCGTCAGTCCGACGCGTCCTCCACTTACATATATTTCTTCAAACCCACCCGCGGATGCATCAAACACGACCGGATATGGTTTTTTCATTCCAAGCGGACTGCATCCGCCTCTTACATAGCCTGTAATTTTCAGAATATCTTTAACATGGATCATATCCACAGCCTTCTCTCCAACTGCTTTCGCAGCCGCCTTACGATCCACTTCTTTTTCGATCGGTACTACAAATACATAGTATCCGCCGCTTTTCCCTTCCATAACCAGTGTTTTAAAAGACTGTTCATATGGTGCCCCAATCAGATCTGCACTGTGAAGTCCATCAATAAACTCATCACATTCATATGGAAATGCTTCATATTTCACTTTCTGACGATCCAGCATTCTCATCGCATTTGTCTTAGCTTCTTTTGCCATGTTGTCCTTCTTTCCTGCCTTCTACCCGGCATCTTTACTGTTACTTTCTTTTTTTATGTGTATCATCACGTCTGGATATCTTTTTCCAGAGTTCTTCTCCCTCCCGGTCGTCTTCGTCCATCATTTCTCTCAGCACTTCCTCATCCAGTTCATCCTCATCAATTACAACCGGTTCTTCATAGTCATCATTCATTGGATGATAGGAATCTTCTGTATCAAAAGATCCCAGCGGAAGATCAATTTCTTTCTGTCTGCTCTTTCTCGGTCGGTACGGAATTGTTTTTTCTGATTCAGGTGCCACCGCATCCTTTTTATGTTTTCTTCCTTTATTTTTTTCAAGTCTAAAATCTACCTGCTGCGCACTCCGAGATGCTTTATGAGAACTGTTCTGCGCTCTTCCCGGCGTATGCTTCACATTTTGTCTCTGTGTCGATGTTCTTCTGACTTCTTTCTGCGCCTTTCTTTCTGATTTCTGCGGCATATAATCCCGGAAATCCACATAATCGGAACTGTCCTGTCCATCGTTATACGCATCCTCTTCGTACTCTTCTTCCTCGTCATCATCTTTGCGCCTGTTTGTCGCAAACTGAATCAGCATTCCAAGAAGTGCAAATCCTGCACTCAGTCCCAGACCATACGGAATATCCGCCAGTCCGCCTAATTTTGCAGCAGAAAAGCCTGCCATCGCACCTCCCAGAAGGCTTGTCCCAATGATCAGAACTTCCCTCGCCTGCTTCATAGCCAACACACCAAGGCCCACTCCCAGAAGGAGACAGAAAAAGAATACCAACGAAGTAGTTGGATGAAAAACATAAATACCAAGTCCAATTCCAATGCCTGCTCCCAGAATAAAAATTCCAATCTTATAGCTCACAAATGCGATCACGGCCAGTAGTACACCCGCTCCAACCATAAAAACCGCATACATATATTTCTCTGTCACACCACCGGTATACGCTGCACCAAATCCAATTCCAGCTCCAATGACAAAACCACAGAGCATCATCCAGAAACGCAGAAGCCGATATCCCAGAATACAGTTAATCACTCCAAAAATCAGCAGTACTGTAAAACCGATCATCGAAAAACTGGATATAGACGGTACTGTCCGCGTATTCTCAATCATATTCATAATCTGCTGCAAAATATCATTCATAAAAATATCTCCTCTAAAACATAAAATATATCGTTTTCAGATTATCCAGAATACCATAATGATACTCTACTGTACTGAGCCCATACATTTTCAGATAATATTCAGCAACTTTCTGAACATATCCTTCCTGTATCCACTGCTGACATGCTTCGTCAAAAGCTTCCTGCGAAGTAAATTTGAAACGTACTACCGCAGCTCCGTTCTCAAGACGCATACAGCAGAAATCATAAATCTGCTGTTCATCATATGTATCAAAACATGCCTGATTCAGCACATAAAAATTAAGATCCGTCGCAGTACACTCCGGAACCGGAAATTCATCGGATGCTGTATATAATTGCTCATATTCCTGTGGAAAAGGACACAGATAATCATAAATTGTTGTCTTATGTTCTTCCAGAGAAACCGCACCGCCTTCCAGAAATGCCGGCTGATCCCCGTTTGTAGCATCTACATAATATTGCTCACCGTTAATTTCTACGATATTCCAGGCATGTCCTTCATCACCGTCCCTCGCATTTCCCTCTACATAAATACACGGAACTCCAAGCTGTTCCAAAAGATACTGTACCGCCCTCGCATATCCGGCACACACAGCTTTCTTTTTCCAGAAAATGCCTGCAATATTCTGGTCATCCTCCGATGCTTCATACTCTGCATGATCTATCAGATACGTATAAACTGTTTTGACCTTATCATAAGCAGACATATCCTGTGTAATCTGCTCTTTCACTTCTTCCAGCGCATGTTCCATGAATGCCATAATTTCCTGAATTTCCTGATCTGTATACGTATATCCAGGTGAAAATCTGCAATAATCAGTTCCTTTATACGCAGTCGTATATACTTCCTCACGATTGTGCACCCAGAAAAGTTCCGGATGATCCTTCAGCAATGCATGGTAAACTTTGCTGATCAGCTGTTCATTCGAAGATGTCAGATAAAACTCATCTTGTCTCTCCTGTATTCCACTCAGCATTTCACGATATATTTTCTTCTCATCTTCTGTCAGCAATCCAAAATAATATTCCCTGTAATTGCCATCGGTCTGCAGAATCTCCTGTTTTCTTAATGACCTGACTTCAGCAGGTTCCTGAGAAAGAAGATCACTCTGCCAGATGACACCCATAAACAGGACAATCAAAACGCAGAAAACTCTACGTCCAAATCTTCTTTTTTTCTTCATCTGTCACTCCCTTATCTCCTGTACAGTCTTATATTATCAGACTTCTGCCATCAATAAAAGAGCTTGCTGTAAAAAACCGAACGACTCTTTCGAATCGTCCGGCCTTGTTTATCATCAATCTTCAAAAGTAACCTGAATATCACTGTTATCCGGTTTTTGCGGAAGAATTTCCGCAGAACTTCCGGAAACCGAAACATTCTGATTCAGGATTTCATCCAGCGTATCTGTCACTTCCACACTACCCGTCGCATAATTGGAAGTCGTCTGATTTTCGGATTCATCACTCATATCCTCAAATGTTATCTCAACATCCTCAGCCGCATCAGCAGGTGCTGTAATTGTTTCCGCTGTATCATGTGTTGCTGTATCCTTCACATTCAATCCATCACTGAGAGAGTTTGTTGTTTCTGCCACAAGTGTTGCTGACGTTGTTATATTATCCGTTATCAGATCTGTTTCTGCATTGTCTGCACTTGCACCCTGGTTTTCCATCTCTGCAACTTCCGTCTGTGTAGGATAGAAGGAAGGTTGACGGATATAACGGAAACTTGCACCATAAGCTTCTCCAACTGTTACTCCATTCTTACTGGAAGAACAGTGTACTGCGATCCAGTCGCCTGCCTCTGTCTTGCCACAGATAATACCTACATGGTTATTACTGCCCGCTTCCGGTCCATTCTGGAATACAAGGTCACCCGGCTGCGCATCCTGTTCACTGACAACATTGGCATTCTCCCACTGTTCAGAAGTACCGTCTCCCACACTGCTCTGCATACCCTGATTCAGATATCCATTGATCACTGACCATGTAACAAATCCACTGCAGTCAAGACCATATGCACGGACAGTTCCACTGCTGGCACTGCCTGCTGCAGATACTTTTGCGGCAGAACCCCAACTGGAGTCTTTACCAATCTGCGTTGATTTGCCGCCCCAGAAATATCCAACTTCCCCTACCAGTGAATATGCTGCAGTAATGACATTTACACGTTCTTCAGAAACATCATCCCCGACACTCTGACGTACAAATCCTTTCGCATCTGTAACGATCGCACAGAGCAGCTTGCAATCTGTTTCTACATATTTCTTAAGTACTGTCCTATTTTCCTGAGAAATATTATTCTGTTTAATATAATGGTTAATGTGATAGTTTCCATAAGAAACATGTGTAATGCTTTCTTTATCACGGACAACCGGATTCATCTCAGCAAAGATCTTTGCCAGTTCATCCTTCGCTGATGAATCAAGAGTGAACTCCGTGTTTCCTTCCTGGCTCTGCTCATAAACATAGATTGCCAAGATATCCTGCCAGTTACGCACGAGCAGAGAATCTGCTGAAGTCGTCAGGCCGTCAGCCCTGCTGTCGCTAATGTCTGTCAGTTTGTTTTTTTCTTTATATTCTTTTTCAATTTCATCCATCACAGAAGAAAAATCATCAGAAAAAGAAAGCTGATAATTATTTTTCAAACTGTCCAGATAAAATTCTTTGCCTGCATGAAGGTTCGACACATAATAAACCGGTGTTCCTGTCTTGCCTGTAACATTTCCACTTCCATCAGAAATATCTGTTGCATTCCCCACATCCTTCTGATTCTTCTGCAATTCTGCAATCTTGCTTTCAAAACCAACAAGAAGATCGTAATTTGTAACAAACTTCTTCTGGTCTTCCGGCAGGCTGTCATATTCTGCTCTGAGTTCTTTTACCCTTGCCGCATGATTTACTGTAAGTGTCTCCTTCGCAAGTGCATTGATCTTTGCTACCAGATTCTTTGCAGCTTCAGATTCTGTTACATTTGTCGGTGCCGGACTCGGTGTTGCAGTTGGATCCGATGGTGTCACAGTCGGCTCCGGTGTTGCAGTTGGATCCGATGGCGTCACAGTCGGCTCCGGTGTCGGCGTATCTGGTTCCGGTGTTGGTGTATCCGGTTCTGGCGTCGGCGTATCTGGCTCCGGTGCCGGTGTGTCCGGTTCTGGTGCCGGTGTGTTCGGTTCCGGTGCCGGTGTGTCCGGTGTATCACTTCCATCAGAGATTACCTCACCACTTCCATCGCCCAAATCGCTTGCAGTTTCTATATGCTCATCCGCAGCCATGACTGACATCGGACTGGATAAAACCATTGCAGATAAAATTGTTACACATAAACTTCTGGTCAGATATTTGTTCTTCATTCTGGTAAAATTGCTCCCTTCTGTCAAGAACATATCTTTATTCCCCTTATAAAGGTATGTTTCTCACTGCTAACTCACTTACACAATAACTGCAATTAGTTTAGCATAAATTTCCATAAAAATCAACCGCCGGGATAAATACCCCGACGGTTTCTGGATAAAATTCACATTCTTTTCATATTTACATAACTGCATAAGCATAATCTGCTATGCCATTCTTCCTGCATAACTGAAACAGTCCCTGAAATACCTGATAGCACACAGTGAGGATATAATGAATATCATCATCTATATTTCTCTTACAGTTCAGATATCTCCTGTGATGTTCCTTAATGTACTGTAGAAGCTGATTCAGCGTCTCAAAATGGATTTTCTTCTCCGTATACACATCAGCCTTACCTTCCAGAACAAATGCTTTCAGCTCGTTCTTCAGATGCTTTTCATAGGTGTTGTGCTGATAAAGTGTACCATCAAACGTCTTATTATGTGGAAAAGTAAAATAATCTGCTATATAATGCATGACCTCTCCGGATCTCCGCCAGAATACCCTGTCATTATACCCGGCCCCTGACTGAACCAGTCGTCGTATCTTACCCTGAACCTCATCAAAAGTACCGAAATACTCATGTCTCTTGGTTACAAATGAAGGCTGGATGTCCGGCAGGATATTGCCAAGACAAAATGCTTTTCTATGTGACTGTAAACTTTCATTAGCCGGCATCTGATCTGCCAGATACCTTGCCAATAATATGTGTGATTTCTTACGCACAATAAACACTTCTTTCTCTAATAAAAAACAGTTTACCGTAACCATATCTACTATAGCAGATTTACTTTTTTAATTCAAATAAAGTTTTTATAAAATCCTGACACTTTTTGGTACAAAATCATCTTTTCAAGACACCAAGCGCCATACTGTGCTGCGCAGCATGTCTTTTTTCAACCAGTGTTCTTGGATATCCAACTACTCCATTGTTATCATACGGATCATTAAAATAATACTTTTCTTCATCATATCCCACCAGCAGCATACAATGTTCGTTTGAGGTCCAGCAAAATCGTTCTCCTGTATCCAGAAGTTTCCACTCCGGTCCCGGAATTTCCTTACGCATGTTGATACATGCCCAGAATACCACCGGCATATCCTGATCGATATACTTTTTCAGAAGTGTCTCTGTCGATGTTCCCGTCTCATCCAGAAATTCATAATGATCCCCTGCGGCTTTTGCAAGCGCTTTCTGAAGTCCTCTCGCATAAATCCCATAAGATTCTTCATCATAAGGACTTCCACAGAAAAATTTGTTCGGATCCGGACCGTACAGAACACCATCCCGTATTTCCATCTCCCGGCACTCAAGACAGTTCTGAATAAACTCATCTACCGTAATCTCATAGCCAAGATACTTCAATAACATAACTGCCGAAACGCTCTCGCATCCGGTTGGATATTTTATGCTCTGGTCAATATATGGTACCTGAATCTTACGCACCTGCTTTTGTCTCCTCTTCTTTGGAAGATGTGATTTTTTTGATCACTGTAAGCGTAAGCAGAAGCAGGATCAGGCTGATTCCAAGAACCACCCACCAGATATGTACAAATCCGGCAATGATATACCCGATAAAGGAGATCACTGCAACTACTGCTGCATACTGCATCTGCGTAGTTACGTGATTGATATGATTTGACTGTGCCCCTGCTGAAGACATAACTGTAGTATCAGAAATCGGAGAAACATGGTCACCACAGACTGCTCCTGCCAGAACTGCTGATACAGAAATGATCATCATCTGAAGATTTTCAGAACCCGGAAACATTGCGATCGCGATCGGAACCAGGATTGCAAAGGTTCCCCAGCTTGTTCCTGTTGAAAAAGAAAGGAACACAGCAACTACAAACAAGATTGCCGGAAGGATCACACTTGCAGATGTATTACTTCCAACGATATTTTTGACAAAAGTACTGATTTCCAGTGCATCGCCCATGCCTTTCAGTGACCATGCAAAGATCAGAATTGCAATTGCAGGAATCATCATCTTGAATCCCTCTACAAAGCTGTCCATAAATCCCTTAAAGGTAACCACTTTGCGTGGAAGATAAAGAATCAGCATAAAAAATACCGTGATCATCGTAGCAAAGATCAAGCTGGTCTCTGCATCGCAACCAGAAAAAGCAGTCACGATATCTGTTGCTCCACCAAGGAATCCTGTATAGATCATTGCCCCGATTGCAGATACGATAAGTACCAGTACCGGCAGCACAAGATCGATGACTTTTCCATTTGCTGAGATTTCTTCGTCTTTAACCTGATCAAATTCCTTTCCACCTGAAGTAAAAAGATCTCCTCTGGCCGCATTGCGTTCATGTACCTTCATCAGACCAAAATCCAGTCCGGTCATGATGATGAAAACTACCATCACAAGTGTCAGGAGCGCATACAGATTATACGGAATCGTTGACAGGAACAGCTGAAATCCTGTAATACCAGCATCATCCGGCACATAAGAATTGACAGCTGCCGCCCAGCTGGAAATCGGTGCGATAATACATACCGGTGCAGCTGTTGCATCAATAATATATGCCAGTTTGGCTCTGGATACCTTATAACGGTCTGTGACAGGTCTCATAACAGAACCAACTGTCAGGCAGTTAAAATAATCATCCACAAAGATCAGTACGCCAAGACCTGTCGTTGCCAGCATTGCACTTTTCTTAGTCTTGATCTTACTTCCCGCCCATTTGCCATAAGCTGCCGATCCGCCTGATTTTGACATCAGTACGATGATCATTCCAAGCAGTACATCAAAGATCAAAATATTCAGATTCATACTGTTCTTCATGATATCAAAGAATGCCACAAATGCATTCCACGGATGAAAGCCGGTATACAGCAGTGCCCCTGCTGCCACCCCGATAAAAAGCGAACTGTACACTTCCTTGGTTACTAATGCCAGCACGATTGCCAGCAATGGCGGCACCAGTGACCACCATGTTCCGATAAATATCGAACCATCCATTTCATTTCCCCCCTGCATATTATATTTTCAATGCTTTAAATCTATTATACACTACCATATTTGTCCTGTACACCAAAAAAGTGCAAAGTCCGGTGGAAATATTCTCCAGGTTTCGCACTTTCTTTATAATATTCTTTAATCCATCAAACTACTCGGCCTTTTTACTCAAACGAAATACTGCCAAAATCCGGTGTTCCCATCAGGTCAAACGGAGTACTCTGGTATACGTAATAATTCAGCCAGTTTGTATACAGATTATTGGCATGAGCTCTCCAGAGAAGCAGCGGTCTGTTTTCCGGATCATTATCTTTGTAATAATTCTTCGGAAGATCGATTTGAAGTCCCTTTCCTACATCTCTCTTATATTCTCCATCCAGTGTCACACGGTCATATTCCGGATGTCCCATGACAAAAATCTTACGTCCCCCCTGCGCCATTGCAAGAAAAAGCCCCGCCTCCTCAGATTCTGCAAGAATCGTGATATCTTTACATGCACGGATATCTTCGATTGGAACCTCTGTATGTCTGGAATGTGGTGCAAGAAAAGCATCATCAAATCCTCTGACCAGCGGGATCTTACGATTCAGAACTTTGTGCCAGAAGAGACCAAACATTTTGTGATCGAGCTGACGTTTCTGAAGTCCGTAAAAATGATACAGACTTGCCTGTGCCGCCCAGCACAGAAAAATCGTAGATGTCACATGACTTTCTGTCCAGTCCATGATCTCTGTCAGCTCGTTCCAGTAATCCACTTCTTCAAACTCCATCTGTTCTACCGGTGCTCCTGTCACGATCATTCCATCAAACTTCATATCTTTGAGTTCCGAAAAAATCTGATAAAATTTATTCAGATGATTGGCAGACGTATTTTTTGCCTGATGGCTCTCAACTGCCATAAAAGTCACGTCCACCTGTAACGGTGTGTTTGACAGAGACCGCAGAAGCTGCAGTTCTGTTTCTTCTTTCAGAGGCATCAGATTCAGGATCAGAATCTGAAGTGGGCGAATGTCCTGGTGTACCGCTCTTCCCTCATCCATGACAAATATATTTTCTCTTTCAAGAATTTCTTTCATTCCAACTACTGGATTTGTAATTGAATCAGCG
>OGRK01002228.1_pt1 | contig 10335 bp, 9 predicted proteins | sample 1553471 | NCBI WGS metagenome assembly OGRK01 (sample SAMEA2580080, study PRJEB22360) | human gut metagenome | biome: human gut; feature: human-associated habitat; material: faeces | place: Denmark | collected 2008/2010
TGAACAGAAACGGCTACTGCTACTGTAGCACCAACCATTGGGTTATTACCCATTCCGATAAGTCCCATCATCTCAACGTGAGCTGGAACTGATGAAGATCCTGCGAACTGTGCATCTGAATGCATACGTCCCATTGTATCTGTCATACCGTATGAAGCTGGTCCTGCTGCCATGTTGTCTGGGTGAAGTGTACGTCCTGTACCACCGCCTGATGCTACTGAGAAGTACTTCTTGCCCTGCTCGATACACTCTTTCTTGTATGTACCTGCTACCGGATGCTGGAAACGAGTTGGGTTTGTAGAGTTTCCTGTGATAGAAACACCAACGTTCTCGTGATGCATGATTGCAACACCTTCCTGAACATCATCTGCACCGTAACACTTAACTGTTGCACGGAGTCCATCTGAGTATGCATGCTCAGAAACGATGTTGAGCTTAGCTGCCTTGTAGTCATACTGTGTCTCTACAAATGTGAATCCGTTGATACGTGAGATGATCTGTGCAGCGTCTTTTCCAAGTCCGTTAAGGATAACACGCAGTGGTTTCTGACGAACCTTGTTTGCCTTCTCAGCGATTCCGATAGCACCCTCAGCGGCTGCGAATGACTCGTGACCTGCTAAGAAACAGAAGCACTCTGTCTCCTCCTCGAGGAGCATCTTTCCAAGGTTCCCATGTCCTAAACCTACCTTACGGTGATCAGCAACTGATCCAGGGATACAGAATGCCTGAAGTCCCTCTCCGATTGCTGCTGCAGCGTCTGCTGCTCTTCTACATCCTTTTTTGATTGCGATTGCTGCACCAACTGTGTATGCCCAGCAAGCGTTCTCGAAACAGATTGGCTGGATTTTCTTTACCTGATCGTAAACATCAAGTCCAGCGTCCTTTGTAATCTTTTCAGCTTCTTCGATAGAGCTGATACCATAGCTGTTAAGTACAGCATTGATCTGGTCTATTCTTCTTTCATATGCTTCAAATAATGCCATTGTCGTTCTCCTTTCCTCTTATTCCTGTCTTGGATCGATGATCCTAACAGCACCCTGCTCTGGAGTTACACGACCGTATGATCCTGAAGCTTTCTCCCAAGCTGTGTTAGCGTCATCACCCTTTTTGATAAAATCTGTCATTTTTCCAAGAGAAACGAACTGGTATCCAATTACTTCATCGTTCTTGTCAAGAGCGATTCCTGTTACATAGCCCTCAGCCATGTCAAGGTAACGAACTCCCTTTGCCTTTGTTGCGTACATTGTACCAACCTGTGAGCGAAGTCCCTTTCCTAAATCCTCAAGTCCTGCTCCAACAGCAAGTCCATCATCAGAGAATGCAGACTGTGTACGACCGTAAACGATCTGTAAGAATAACTCTCTCATAGCTGTATTGATGGCATCACAAACTAAGTCTGTGTTTAATGCCTCAAGAATTGTCTTACCCTGTAAGATTTCTGCTGCCATAGCTGCAGAGTGAGTCATTCCTGAACATCCGATAGTCTCAACTAATGCCTCTTCAATTACTCCATTCTTTACATTGAGTGAGAGCTTGCAGGCACCCTGCTGTGGTGCACACCAGCCAATACCATGTGTAAAGCCTGAAATATCCTTTACTTCTTTTGCCTGTACCCATTTTGCTTCTTCTGGAATTGGAGCACATCCATGATGTACGCCCTGTCCAACTGGGCACATGTTTTCAACTTCCTGTGAATAAATCATTGTGAATCTCCTTTCGAAATATGAAAATCTGCTTAAAGCGGTTATGAATATCTATTCTTTTTTCGTAACCATCAGACATATTTTCTCATAAACCGTCAATTAAGTCTATACCAATTAATAAAAAATATCAATAAGTTTGTCTAAAAATTTGCCATGTTTTTAGATTCATATTATAATTATTTTGGTTTGCTTTTATCTTTTTAGATTTCGGTAAACCAATCCTACATTGTATAAAGAAAAGAGGAATACATATGCGTTTTATAGATCTACATGTCCATACAACTGCTTCGGATGGTTCTTTTACTCCATCTGAAGTGTGCCAGATGGCTCTTGATAAGGGACTTGCCGCTCTGGCGATCACCGACCACGATACGGTTGATGGAGTCCCGGAAGCAATCCGGTTCATGGAAAATCATCAGCCGGCCCCGGATACACAGGATTCTCTCCCTATGGAATTGATTCCCGGTATCGTGCAACTATGGTTCACGCGAGATCCATATTCTGGGCTTCTATATGGACTATACCAATCCCGGACTTCTTGCTGAATTGAACGCTTTAAAAGATGCACGTTTTAATCGAAATGTGGAAATGTGCAAGCTGTTTCAGCGTGACGGCATCGATATGACCATTGAAAAACTTCAAGAGGGAAATCCGGATACAGTTATTACCCGTGCGCATTTTGCAAGAGTTCTGATTGAGGACGGCATTGTCAAGAACAAGGATCAGGCATTTAAAAAATACCTTGGCGAAAAATGCAGATACTATCTTCCGAAACCGGAGGTCACATGTGAACGTGCTCTCTCGATCATCAACCAATATGGCAAATGTGCAGTTCTCGCACATCCATTACTCTATAAGCTTGGTTATAACCAGATTGAGGAATTACTGGACTATCTGAAACCGCTTGGGTTAAAGGGCTTAGAAGCTTATCATTCTTCTAATAATTCCTATGAGAGCGGAAAGCTCTGGGCGATTGCAGACAGACATGACTTGTTTGTCTCCGGCGGTACGGATTTCCACGGTGTGATCAAACCGGACATCTCTCTCGGAACCGGTCGCGGCGGTATGCGGATCACCACCGGAATTCTGGACAATATAAAAGCGCATCTTTTTTGAAGAACAGAAAAAAATCTCCATATTCAGATTTTCTACTGAACATGGAGATTTTTCTGTTCTGACATCTTCTTATCTAAAAAGATATTCTTTATTTCTTTTCCTTATCTTCTTCCACTACTGCTGCATTCTTCTTTTCAAGCTCAGCAACTGCATTCTTATGCATTGGAATACGACAGTTCTTGTTATTACCAAACTCAACAATGATAGTTGTGTCATCTACAATATCAAGGATTGTGCCATAGAAACCACTGGTTGTCATAATATTGTCACCCGGTTCCATCTGGTTATGCATTTCCTCTGTCTTAGCCTTCTGCTTCTTCTGTGGACGGATCATCATGAAGTAGATAATTGCAGCAAAGATCAGGATATATACAACGATAAACATTGTGCTGCTACCTGTATTTGCTGGTGTACTACCGCTTAAAACCATTCCTAATGTGTTCATAATATTCTCCTTCTAAACTTCATTTGATGTTAAACTCTCTATCATAGACTTTTTATACGATGCATATGAGCCTTCTTCGATAGCCTGTCTAATCTCTTTCATCATATTATTATAAAAATACAAATTATGCAAGACGCAAAATCTCATACCAAGCATTTCATTTGCCTTTAACAGATGTCTGATATAACCTCTGCTGTAATGCTGACATGCCGGACATCCGCAGCCTTCTTCAATCGGTCTGTCATCTGTCTCATATTTTGCATTCTTCAGATTCAGTTTTCCATGTTTTGTGTATACATGTGCGTGTCGTCCGTTTCTGGATGGATATACACAGTCAAAGAAATCCACACCACGGTCAACTGCTTCGAGTATATTGATCGGCGTTCCGACACCCATCAGATAAACCGGCTTATTCTCAGGAAGATATGGCACGGTTACATCCAGAATATGATACATTTCCTCCGCTGTCTCTCCAACAGCCAATCCACCAATAGCATACCCCGGCAGATCCAGCTCCGCAATTCTTTTTGCATGGTCAATACGAATATCCTCATATACTGCGCCCTGATTGATTCCGAATAGCATCTGTTCCTTATTGATCGTATCCGGCAGGCTGTTTAAACGTGTCATCTCTGCCTTACAGCGCTCCAGCCAACGATAGGTTCTGGCAACCGAATTCTCCACATAAGAACGTTCCGCCTTTGCAGGTGCACACTCGTCAAACGCCATTGCGATCGTAGATGCAAGATTAGACTGGATCTGCATACTTTCTTCCGGTCCCATGAATATCTTGCGTCCATCTACATGCGAGTTAAATGTAACGCCTTCTTCTTTAATCTTTCGAAGTCCTGCAAGCGAGAACACCTGAAATCCGCCGGAATCCGTAAGAATCGGACGATCCCAATACATAAACTTATGTAAACCGCCCATTTTCTTCACAACCTCATCACCCGGTCTTACATGTAAATGATAGGTGTTTGATAATTCAATCTGACAGCCGATTTCTTTCAGATCTGTCGTAGCAACTGCGCCTTTGATCGCAGCAGCAGTTCCCACATTCATGAATACAGGAGTTTCCACTGTACCATGAACAGTCGTAAAGGTAGCTCTTTTTGCTCTGCCATCTTTACAAATAATTTTATACATAATTACTCATTCTCCTTTAATATTCTTTCTCTATAATGCCCCAGTCTGAACGGAAATGCAACAGTTTCTTCTTATTAATTTTATTCCTATCCACAATACGGTTGAAAATTGTAATATTTGTACCAAATATAATGACTATTTTTTATTTACTCACTCTATTTTTAGTCATATTTACTTGTTTTTTATCAATTTTCATCGTCCTTTACCGAACCTTTACCGAAAAATATTGACTTTTTGTGCAATCTTCCTATAATGATAAACGGAAAAAAAATATTATAAATAAGAAGAGATACTACCATTATGATTTTCAGGTATCTCTCAAGAAGGAGGAAACATGTTAGCATCCATCTTAGCAGTAACCATCTTCCTGGCTATGTTTGTGCTGATCGTTCTTGATAAGATCGAACATTATCTTATAACGCTGGGCTGTGGATTACTCACCATCATCTTTGTCCTTGGTATCTGTCTGCACAGTGGACAGGCTATCATGGAAGTGTTAAACGTTAAAAGCATTTTTACAACCAGCTTCTGGCATACAGTTGGACAAGCATCTGAAGATTCCAACGGTATCAGCTGGGCGACCATTATTTTTATCGCCGGTATGATGGTCATGGTTGAAGGTATGAAACGTGCAGGTTTCTTTACATGGCTCTGCATGCTGATTGCAAAGCTTGTACGATACAGAATTGTTCCGATTCTGATCACCTTTATGATCCTGTCAGCATTTCTTTCTATGTTCATTGCAAGTATCACAGTTATTCTGTTCCTTGCAGCTGTAACAGTAGAACTCTCACAATTATTAAAATTCAATCCGGTTCCAATGATCTTGGCAGAAGTCTTCTGCTCCAACCTCGGTGGAACTGCTACCGTCTGTGGTGATCCACCAAACATTATCATCGGTACCTCACTTGGATTTTCATTCTTTGATTTCCTGACAAATACAGGTGTATTTGTTCTTATTTCACTGGTAATTATGATTGTCTATTTTTATCTTGCTTTTCATAAGGAATTAAAGCAAAATGAAGGTGGGGTTGATACCTCAACAATACCAAGTCCTTCAGAAGCAATTACAGACAAATCCGGATTTATCTTCAGCTGTGTTATTTTCCTGCTTTCTGTTGTTCTGCTTCTTACACAGACACAGACAGGGCTGACAGTTGCTGCGATTGGTGTTATAATAGCTATAATCACACTGATCTGTTCCGGCAGACATGGACTGGAACTTTTAAAGAAGATTGATTACAAGACACTCTTATTCTTTATTGGTTTATTTGTTGTCGTTGGTGGTTTGGAGCAGACCGGTATTCTGGAAGTCATTGCAAAATTCATCAAAAACGTCAGCGGTGGAAATATGTATATCATGGTTGCTATTATCATCTGGCTCTCAGCTATCTGCAGTGCCTTTATCGATAATGTTCCATTTGCTGCTACTATGGTTCCTGTTATCAAAGAACTTGCAGCAGGTAATGGTGGGGTTCTTGCCGTCCTTGCCTATTCATTAGCCATTGGTACAGATATTGGTGGAAATGCAACGCCTATCGGTGCTTCCGCAAATGTTGTTGGTACTTCAGTAGCTGCTAAAGCAGGTCATCCGGTCGGATGGGGCGAATATTGTAAGAAGATGGCTCCTGCTACTATTCTTGTTATGATCATTTGTACACTCGGTGTATTTATTCGATATAACAGCGTCTTCTAAGAAACTTACATATTTTTAGGGAGGTTATAAAATATGGACAAACAGGTTATTATCACAATCGGTCGTGAATATGGAAGTGGCGGACATGTAATTGCTCAGGACATTGCAAAACGTTTTAATGTCCCATATTACAATCGTAATCTAATTGAAGAAGTTGCAAAACAGAATAATTTTGATACAGATAATATTAAAGACTATGATGAGTCACCTAGAAAATATCTGTTCTCTCGTACCGTTCAGGGATACAGCAATTCTCCGGAAGAGATTCTTGCCGGTCTTCAGTTCGATTTTATAAAAGAAAAGGCAGCATCCGGAGAATCCTTTGTAATTGTTGGCAGATGTGCCGACTATATATTAAAGGATATGGATTGTGTAGCTTCATTCTTTATTGTTGCTGATAACGAAGCAAAGTTACAGCGTACTATGGAAACCAAGCAGTTATCCCAACGTGATGCTGAAGCTACGATCAAACGTCATGACCGTAACAGAAAAACATATTACAAGGATCACACTGATATGGAATGGGGCAACAGTAAGAACTATGATATGACGATCAATTCAACCGTCCTGGGCTTCAAAAAGACCGCCGATATCATTGAAGATTTTGTAAAAACAAAATTTGATCTGTAATTCCTAATTTACTGATAAAAACAAAGCCGGGTATGAAATATCATATCCGGCTTTCTGCTTTATTCATATCTCTCGTCAATTACACGTTTTGTCTTCTTCTCACTTCTTGGAAGCACCCCAATCTCTACAACCTTAACAAGTGGGGTAAATCCAATCCGACTCTTTACTCTCTCTGCAATACGCTTAGATAACTCTACGAAATCTACGCTTCCATCCGTCTCTACATAGATTCTCATTGTATCTTTTCCATCCAGATGGGAGATGCGAATCTGATATTCACTTGATAATTCAGGGAACTCCTTCAATACTTCTTCAATCTGGCTTGGGAATACATTTACACCTTTAATCTTCATCATATCATCCGTTCTTCCCATAATCACACCTAACCTTGGATGCTTGCATCCACATGGGCAATCTCCCGGAATAATTCTTGAAAGATCATGTGTACGATAACGAATCAGAGGTGCACCCTCTTTTACAAGCGTTGTTATAACAATCTCACCCATTTCGCCATCCGGAACCGGCTCTAAGGTTACAGGATCAAGAATCTCGATATAGATATAATCATCCCAGTAATGCATACCGTTGTCATATTTACAGCTGATTCCGATACCCGGTCCATAGATCTCTGTCAAACCATAGATGTCATATAATTCAATTCCCAGTTCCTCTGAGATACGTTTTCTCATCCTTTCGCCCCAGCGTTCAGAACCGATCACACCCTTCTTCAGGCAAATCTTATCTTTGATACCACGTTTCTCGATCTCCTCTGCAAGAAGAAGTGCATAGGAAGACGTCGAACAAAGGACAGTAGATTTCATGTCCTGCATCATCTGAAGCTGTTTATCCGTATTTCCCGGTCCCATAGGTATGACCATAGCACCCAACTTCTCTGCTCCATTCTGGAAGCCGATTCCTGCCGTCCAGAGTCCATATCCCGGTGTGATCTGAATACGATCCATATTCGTGATACCTGCAAGCTCATAACAACGCTTGAACATGATTGCCCAGTCATCCACATCTTTTGCTGTATATGGAATAATGACCGGAAGCCCGGTTGTTCCGGAAGAAGAGTGGATTCGAACAATTTTTTCTTCAGGAGCAGTCATAAGTCCAAGTGGGTAAGCGTTTCTTAAATCATTCTTTTCAGAAAATGGAAGATTTTCGAAATCTTCTGCGGACTGAATGCTGGATACGCCAGCTTCTTTTAATTTTTTTCCATAGAAATTATTGGCATTTAATAAAGCCTGAATCTGCTGGTTAACTTGTGCAATTTGATTTGATGAAATCTGCATAGTGATAAATCCTTTCTATGTTATATAATTTATGCGTAACGTAGTGCTTTTAAATTCATTTCATGGAATTTCTCCGGCAAGGTCTTTTTCATTACTTCTTCTATTTCCTCAAGGGAAAAATCTAAAACTCCGGTGCGGATAGCTGCACCTAAAAGTACCATGTTCAATACTTTCTGAGAACCGATTTCCCGACAGATAGTATCTGCATCAATAAGGGTTAGATTTTCCACATGTTCCTTCAGGTAATCGATCATAGGAGGCGCGTCGTAGGAAGAGCCGCTTAGTGTTGCGGTAACTGGTTTGATTGCGTGGTTACTGACGACAACCTGCCCATGTTCTTTCAGGTAAGGCAGCATTCGTACCGTCTCTCCAGGTTCAAAGCCAATGATAAGATCGGCAGTTCCGGTTTTAATCATCGGGGAATATAGATTTTTTCCCATACGCAAATGACTGAAAACGCTGCCGCCACGCTGTGCCATACCGATGGTTTCAGCACTCATGACAGGAATGTCTTTACTCATAGCTGCTGCTGCAAGGAGCTTGGAAGCAAGAACGGTTCCCTGACCGCCGACACCACACAGAACAATATTTTTGTTTGTTGCTATATTGAAAGTGTTTATAACATTTGATGTAGTTGTATTATTTACGATATTATTCATGATCGTCACCTCCTGCAATTGCACAGACCGGGCACACCTGGCTGCAAAGCCGGCAGCCGGTACACATAGAAGCGTCAATGCAGATTTTTTCATCATTCATCACAATCGCCGGACAACCCAGATCACGGATACATTTTTTACAGCCGATACAGGAACCCTGATCGACATGAAGCGGAGCTTTTGGCTTGGTAACGGCAATACAAGGAGCTTTGAAAATGATTGCTCTTACGCCGGATTTTTCTGCCATGCGTTTAACACAAGAAACAGAAGCTTCCAGTTCCAGAGGATTGATGGTCTCGATCTCGGTGACACCAATTCCTCGCAGTACCTGTTCAATATTGATTTTCTGGACAATTTCTCCCATGACGGTCCGTCCGGTGCCAGGGTGTGGCTGGTGGCCGGTCATGGCAGTTGTAGAGTTGTCGAGAACAACGAGTACCATATTTGCCTGATTGTAGACTGCATTTACTACGCCGGTGATCGCGGAGGCGAAAAATGTAGAATCGCCCACGAATGCAAAGCAGGTGGTATCGGGTTCTACTTTTTCTACGCCCTGTGCAATATTGAGTCCGGCGCCCATGCACAGACAAGTATCGACCATGTCAAGAGGCATGGCATTCCCAAGTGTATAACAGCCGATGTCACCGCAGAAAATCGTTTTCTTACCTTTCATGGCAGTTTTGACTGCGTAGAAAGAAGCCCGGTGCGGACAGCCGGCACACAGAACCGGAGGACGTACAGGCAGAGCCGGAGGCTCTGGAAGTTCCTGTGCTTTTGACGTGTCTAATCCAAGAAATGTATGGATATAATTAGAAACGCTGTCTCGTGTATTTTCTCCGGCACAGGCAGTATCACCGCTCAGCTTGCCAATGATCTTCGTATTTAAATGATATTTCCCGCAAATATAAATTAATTCACGTTCGATGACTGGATCTAATTCTTCCAGACAGAGCACTTCGTCCAGTCCGGTTAAGAACTCGACTGCCAGTTTCTCAGGAAACGGGTGCGGTGTAGAGACTTTCAGATGGCGTACCATACCAGTCTCTTTTAATGTCTCCATAGCGTATGTATAGCTGATTCCTCCGGAAGCAATCCCTTTTTTTGAGTCGGCATATTTGTCACAAGCCGGAATCAGTTTGTTCTTTTCATAAGAAGAAAAAACATCGGAAAGCTCTTTGTTCCGGGCTTCAATTTTCTGATGATTCATAAAAGACAGTTTCGGGAAAATGACCCAGCGCTTGGAATCCTTGATAAAGCCTTCCGGTTTGTTGTGGTAGTATTCGGATTTATCCTTGATATCGATGGTTGCATAGCCATGACAGACTCTTGTGGTCGGACGGAGGAATACCGGTGTTTTATATTTTTCGGAGTATTCAAATGCTTCCTGAATCATCTCATAAGCTTCCTGGGCGGAAGAAGGGTCGAAACAAGGGAGCTTGGAAAATCTGGAAAAATGTCTTGTATCCTGCTCGGTCTGGGAAGAAATCGGTCCCGGATCATCGGCAACGAGAATGACCATGCCACCTTTGACTCCAACATATTCCAAACTCATAAGTGGATCAGATGCAACATTTAAACCGACCTGCTTCATAGTGACGAGAGAACGCGCTCCGGCGTAAGCAGCGCCGGCAGCCAGTTCCATAGC
>OGRK01002230.1_pt1 | contig 10322 bp, 9 predicted proteins | sample 1553471 | NCBI WGS metagenome assembly OGRK01 (sample SAMEA2580080, study PRJEB22360) | human gut metagenome | biome: human gut; feature: human-associated habitat; material: faeces | place: Denmark | collected 2008/2010
TTTTATATTTTTCTAATTTTATTATTGACATTTTCTCTTTTATCTGTTATAACTAAATTAACCAAAAACAAGAGAGAAAAAAATAAAGGAGGTACAGTCCACCAGAAACGTAACGAAATACCTAATAGAATATGAAAGACAGGAGGTACGGACCACCAGAAACATAACGATTTACCTAAAAGAATTTTAAAAGAATCGAGGTACAGTCCACCAAAACAGTAATTGCATTCGGTTTTACCTTCAAAAGATGAAATGAAAACATGACGATCCTAAGAAAGGAATCCTGAATTAGTATCAGATCAGAAACATTCTTATATGATACAATTCCAAATGTCATAAGAAAACAGGTTCAGAGATTGAAGAGAAAAGCGAAGAAGTCCAAAAGAGTTGTTTGAGAGTTTCATAAAAGAAATGATAGGCAATAAGAAAAATTGTTTAGAAATTTCAAAATGAAGCGGCAAACAGAACGAACAGTAGAAAAAAGAATAGCGAGGTATAGTCCCATGGACGAAATAGTTTAAAAGGCGGCATTGAAAGAAAAAAAATTTCGATGTCGCCTTTTTCATGTTTATTTTTTATTCATCATCTGACAGCTGATGCCACGGATTCTCTACATCCGGATCTGTCGGATCCCAGCCTTTATTCGGACTGTCTGTATCAATATGCGCTGCCTCAGGTTTTCCCAGTGGTCCCGGATCATCATCCTCATAAATTTCCACGGTTGTTCCCGATGGACAGTTATCTGCGATCCATTTTGCATCTTCCACCGTAAGCCGCACACATCCCATAGATGCCTGCTGTCCAAGTTTATTATATTTTTCTGTGCACAGGGCACTTTTTGATTTTTTATAGTATGGAACCGAATGAAACAAAACGCCTCCTGTGATCCGGGTTGCATACTGACCATATACTTTTCCGTACAGTTCCCGCCATAGATATTTGGTTGATAAATGAAATGTGCCGCGCGGTGTTGCATTGTACAATCCTGTGGAACAGATCATTGCCTTATACGGAACCGTATATTCGCCGTTTTCGTCTGAAGTATATACGGTAATGCAGTTTTGTCTGCGATTTACTTTTATGTAATATGGAAATTCCGCTTCATCTGAAGCAGACTGCTGCGAATCTTTTTCCTGCTGATTTTCGCCCTGCACTGTATCTTCCTGCCGAACATTCTCGTTCTTTCCTTCTCCTGGCACAATATCATCCTCACTCTGGCTTTCACCCTGTGTGATATCTTTCTCGGAATTTTCGCTCTGACTTTCGCCTTGCAGCATATCCTCTTCTAACATTACGTTTTCCGTGCTTTCATCCAGTTTCATCTCATCACTTCTGTATTCCTCAAAAATATAGCTGTCAGAATCACCTGTCACATACGCAAGCACCGGAAGATTCCATTCCATCCGAAGCGCCACAAACTCCAGCGCCGTCAATCCGCACATAAAAACAGTGGCTGCAATTGCGATAACGATTGCAGCCCTATTCTTCCATACTTTTTCAATTGTCTTACGAAAAGTAGTTTGTTTTTTCATTTATCCTATAACTGTGTGATAACAAAAATATCATAAATCGCCTTGATTGCATTCTCGAAATCTGCGTTGCTTACACCAATAATGATGTTTAACTCAGATGATCCCTGATCGATCATTTTTACATTGATGTTTGCATGTGCCAATGCAGAGAAAATTCTTCCTGCTGTTCCGCGTGTGGATTTCATACCACGGCCAACAACTGCAATGAGTGCAAGATCGCTCTCCAGCTCAATGCTGTCCGGCTGCGCATATCTGTGGATAGCCGAAATGACAGCCTGCTCTTTTCCCTCAAACTCCGGCTGGTGTACAAAGATTGTCATTGTATCAATTCCGGATGGCATATGTTCAAATGAAATTCCATTATCTTCAAATGCAGATAACACTTTTCTGCCAAATCCAATCTCGGAGTTCATCATATCTTTATCAATGTTTACAGAAACGAAACCTTTTTTACCTGCGATACCGGTGATCGTATATTTTGACTGATGGCAGGTGCTCTCCACGATCCAGGTTCCCTCATCTTCCGGTGCATTCGTATTACGGATATTGATCGGTATACCAGCTTTGCGCACAGGGAATACCGCATCCTCATGCAGTACGCCGGCTCCCATGTAGGAGAGCTCGCGGAGTTCACGGTAAGTGATCGTCTTGATCGGCTTTGGATTGTCGATGATCCTTGGATCTGCGATCAAAAATCCTGAGACATCGGTCCAGTTCTCATAACAGGTTGCCCGCACTGCCCGCGAAACGATAGATCCTGTGATATCAGAACCCCCACGCGAAAATGTTTTGATGGTTCCATCCTCTTTTGCGCCGTAAAATCCCGGAATGACCGCACGCTCTATTTTTGCAAGACGCTCAGACAGTACTTTATCTGTTTTCTCCGGCATAAAGTTGCCATCCTCATCAAAAAAGATCACTTCTGCCGCATCCACAAATTCATATCCAAGGTAGTTTGCCATAATGATACCATTCAGATACTCACCGCGGGACGCTGCATAATCAACACCTGCTTTATTTTTAAAATTCTCGGAGATTTTCTTAAATTCTTCCTCTAAAGAAAGTTTTAGGTTCAAACCATTAATAATTGTGTCATAACGGTCTTTGATTTTCATTAACATCACACGGAAATCTTCATCCTTTTCCACAAGGTCATAACATGCATACAGCATATCCGTTACCTTTGTGTCCTTAGAATTTCTTTTTCCCGGTGCACTAGGCACTACATATCTTCTCTCTTTGTCTGCATGGATAATCTTACCAACCTTTGCAAACTGTTCTGCACTTGCAAGAGAGCTTCCACCGAATTTCACAACTTTAATCATTTTTTCAAACTCCTTCGATTCTGTTTCTCTATTATCACCGGCCGATCACAGCCAGCCGTCACTTTCCTGATTGCAGTTTTTCTTTTTCCCGGTCAGGACTAACGACTATATCTTATCATAAATGCAAATTTCGTCAAACTATTTTTCTTAAAATAAAGCGGTTTTTCGGCTTTTCTGCGTTCTTACTTAGAATTATGTCAACCACTTATAATTTATGATTATGGCACTTAAAATCAGAAGTAATAATATGATTGTTACGATTTACCGCGCAAGAAGTCCACTTGTAAGAAAATCGGCGAGCTCGATCATATTCTGCTGTGATCTTAAGTAAATTTCAATATCTGTCTCATAATCGCCGTCCAGATATGCTTCCATCTGCTGACGTTCCATATCAAGATGATCGTAGAACATTTTTCTCAACTCTGTCTCGTTGTAGGCCGGTGTCTGTCTGCTCAAAAAGGATGCGATTTCCTCCGCATTGATATACCAGTTTTCCATAGCTGCTCCCGAAAAAGCCGGATCAGCCTTTAAGCCGGCTGCAACTTCATCGGTCAGACGCAAATGCTCCATAAAAAGTTTGCGGAATCTCTGCATTGCTGAAGCTGGATAATACTGAGCAAAAATCGCAAGAATCTCCTCTGCATTTTTGTACACGGCGTCTTTCCACGCATTCTGACCTGACAGGTTTTCAAAAAAACTGATGAGATAGAATTTTACAAGTGTAATATGATTGAGCCATGCCATGCGCATGCGCTGTCGCAGATCCACGCCCATGTTGTTTCCCGGCTGCGTTGTGGTTCCCGGGCGTGTTGCAGTTCCCGGCTGTGTCGTAGTTCCCGGGCGTGTTGTGCCTCCCGGCTGTGTCGTAGTTCCCGGGATAATGACAATTCCACCCACAGGAGTCTTAGTTGGTTTGTTCGTGTTCCCCTCGGATGGTTTGCTCTCATTCTCATCCACATATCCCTCTCCCGGGCAGATCTTCAGGCGCATTCCCGTCTGAAGATTGTATGGGTTCACCCCGGAATTGAGCAGGATAAGTTCGGTTACGGTTGTATGAAACTGTTTTGCAAGTTTGTACAGAGAGTCTCCTTCCTGTACACGATAACTAATTCGATTCTGACAATACATATTTTCTTCCATAAAATATTTTCAGATTATTCTATGAAATTCTGCGGGTTTGGTTACCGAATTGGAATCACTTAATCATCCCACTCCTTATCGAATTCGACAATCGATCCTGTGGCTGCATCAACTTCATAGCTGTACTCATAGCCTCCAGCTTTAAATTCAATCTCATAAATAGACATGCCATCATCCCAATCCAGTTTTCCCTCCATCTCAAAAGCATTGGCACTTGCAACACCGGCATGGGATAAAGCAATCTCCTTGGCCTTTTCCAGTGAAATTTCACTTGTATTCTGACTGCTGCCTGCTTGTATTGCTGTAGGTGTACTATCTCCTTCAATGTCGTAGTCATAGCTTATGATACTTCCGTCAGATGCAGCAATCTCATAATCATACTCCTTGATGGTATTGCCAGAAGAAACAACAAACTCAATCTCAAAAACAGCACGTCCATCTTCATAGTCACTTTTTGCTTTTACAAAAGTCGCATCTGTAGCTTTTACCCCTGCATGATCCAGTGCAATCTCCTTGGCCTTTTCCAGTGAAATATTGCTGACAGCCTGGTTTTCTTCCGTCTGACTGTGCTCCGACTGCTCCCCGTGCTCTTCAACCGATACATTTGAAACAGCAGCGCCATCGTATTCTTTTTCAAATTTTACGATTTCACCGGTCATTGCGTTAACCTCACAGTCAAATTCGTAACTGCCCGAAATAAATTCTACATCATAGACCATGACTCCCTTATGCGTGTCCAGTCCAACTGTATAAAATGTCAGGTCGCTCTCAGATACACCCGCCTTTGCCAGTGCGATCTCTTTGGCCTTTGTCTCCCCGATATATCCCTTTTCACTGGCCGTTCCAACAACCTCAACATGGGTTTCTGCCCCTTCCTTCCCCAGCAGAATATTCAGTTCATTGATGGACAATGGAGCAAGTTCATCAAATGTGTGTAAAGAGTTTTTGCCGAGAATCTCCTGAATCAGTTGTGCCTTTCCGAGCGTAATCCCATATTGTTCTGCCATCTGCTGGAGCTCATCACTCTTTACAACCGTCTGACTCAATACAGCCCCTCTGAATGAATCGGTCTGAAGCAGTTTATTGACTTCGTCCGTCAGCCGTTCCTGCAATGCCATGCCCCGAACCGGATCATTATTGTCCACACTGATCAAAACGGAATTGGCCAGCTCATTGAGATAGCCGTTTTGAAGCATCGAACCGATTATGGCATTCACTGCAACATCAAGACTGCTGCCTGAGAAATCCATGTCACCGACAATGGTTCTGCCATCCTCGTTCAGCGGAATCACATCCAATATACGTTCCTTCTGATTGATCTTAATCTCCACGCTCGGGTTTACGTCCAGCGAAACCGTAGCATCTACCGTATGATTGACCTGATAATTCCTGACTCCCAATCCACCTCCAAGGATCAGGCACAAACCGGCAGCCAAACCTGCCATTCGAACTGCCCATGTTTTTTTCTTGTTTTCTGTCGTCATCAATATCACTCGTCCTTTCTGCTCATTGCAGTCGGAAAGAACAGCATCCAACACATCCGGTGCTGCGTGAGTACATGCCTGCCGGATCTTCTCATTCAATTCGTCATTTGTCATTGCTGCCACCTCCTATTGCAAATATTGTTTCAGCCTTTTTAAGGCTCGTGCATATTTTGAAAGTACCGTCGACAGCGGAAGTTCCATAATCCTGGCAATTTCCCTGTGTTTAAATCCGACCGCCGCATGAAGCATCACTATCTGCCGTTCCTCATCGGACAATTGTTCCATGCAGGTGACGAGAATACTTCTGTCCTCCATTGTGAGCATATCAGTATCCGGGATAGCAAGTTCCCAGCCTTCCTGCGATGTACATTCCGCTTTCTTGCGCTCCCTCATCCGCTGCAAACACAGATTTTTTGCAATGGTTATAATCCATGCCATCGGTTTTCCCCGGGAAACATAGCTTTCTGCTCCATTCCATACAGCAACGTAACAGTCATGGAGAACATCCTCTGCATCGTGGTGGTTTTTCAAAACCGAAAGGGCAAAACTGTAAACAGATGTGTGCGTAACCTGATACAGCTGCTCCAGGCACTTCTTGTCACCGTTGGAAATGCCGTAAAGCAGACTGTCCAAATCTGCATAGTCTGTTGATTGCTTAATGTCCGACGTCAAGGCAAAAAGTATCATCATTTCACTCCTTTCACTCTATTAATGCACAAATAGATGTTTTTATTGCACCGAATAAATTTTTTTGTAAGTTTTTCCATAATCCTTGCACATTTTCCCTGTTTTTGGAGAAATATATCTGACATAGTCACAGACAGACAGCAAATTTAATTTTATAACAAATTAGCATAAACCATAGCGGCAACAACGGTCAGAATACCGGAAACCGCAATGGAAAGGCTGCTCATTGCCCCCTCTATCTCGCCGAGTTCCATCGCTTTTGCAGTTCCTACAGCATGGGAGGCAGAACCAATTGCGATCCCTTTTGCGATAGGTTCTTCAATATGAAAAAGTTTTAATACCGCATCCGCTGTTATGTATCCAAAAATTCCTGTGATGATAATGACCGCAACAGTAATTGTCACATAGCCACCAAGTTCCTCAGAAACTCCCATTCCGATCGCTGTTGTGATAGATTTTGGAAGTAATGTAACATACTGCTGATGATCGAAACGAAAAAGCAAAGCCAGAACCAGAATACATGTCATGCTGGTAAATACCCCGGAAATGATTCCTGCTATGACGGCTTTCAGATTTTTCCTGAGTAACTCAAACTGTTCATACAGAGGAACTGCCAGACAGACAGTCGCCGGCGTCAACAGATAGCTTATGTATTTTGCTCCTTCCTGATAATCTGCATAATCTATATGAAACACCACCAGAAATACCATAACTGCAATTATGGAAATTAAAAGTGGATTAAATATTGCGATTTTTACTTTCTTTTTAAACCATAAACCAAACTCATAGGTCAACAGACTGACTACAACCCCTAAGAAAACGGAATCTGTCAAAAATGATTTCATGTTCTTACTCCTCCTTTTTCTTTCCTTTACGGATCACAAACTGCGTGATGCTTCCGGAAACTCCCATGACGATCACCGTTGAGATCAGCGTAATGACAACCACCTGTATCCAGATTGACTGCAGAGCTCCCCACGAATCAAGAAGTCCTACTCCGGCCGGCACAAACATCAATGGCATGATCTCGATCAGAAAATTACTTGTTTCTTTGATGTCTGATACCTTTAAAATTTTCAATTCCAATGCAAGGAAAAGAAGTACCATGCCATAAATACTCGCCGGTATGGATAGTGGTATGATATATTTTAAAAGTTCACCTAAAAAAGAAATGAACAGAATAATTAAAAGCTGTCTTACATATTTCATGATTTTTCTCCTTTGTTTTTATTCCGGTTTTGTATCATACCACTGCTTATTTTGAATCTCAATACCTATTTTTTATGTTTCTTTTTTAGTCCATCACAGGCTGGGTTATCCAACACCTTCCCATCTGCTGAAAATCTTGAGCCATGACATGGACATTCCCATGTCTGTTCTTCTTTATTCCACTGAAGGACACATCCCATATGACTGCATCTTTTTCCGCCAATCCTTCCAATCCCCACAAGTGCATGACCCATATTAGAAATTAACTGTGGTTTTAACATATTGCGTGATGGTGAAAAAACAGTAGAATATTCATTGTTTTTTTCCTGTACGAGGTCTGACAAGATCATTGCTGACAGCATGGAACCTGTCATCCCCCATTTTCCAAATCCGGTTGCCACAAATAGATCCGGTGTATTTTTACTGTATGGACCGATGTATGGTCTTTTATCCAGAGACATGCAGTCCTGTGTTGCCCAGAAATAGCGTTCCTTTGCTTCTGGGAAATATTCCTTTGCGATATCGCGCAGTAAATCCAAGTTGCTTTTTTCCTTTCCAGACCGGTGACCGCCTCCGCCTATCAGCAGATAGTCTTCGTAATTTCTCAAGGACAATCCGATATTATCTGCTTCAAGATACATGCCCTTCAGATTTTTTCCATATGCACAGGCAAGTACATAAGAACGATTCTGATATAACTTTAAATAATAGGAACCTCTCGTATTAATAAACGGAAAATGTGTCGCAATGATAATTTTCTCTGCTGCGACTGAACCTTTTTCTGTCAATGCAAAATACTCTGTCATCTCACGCACTTCGGAATGTTCATAGATTCTCAGATTTTTGCTGATCCCGGCGGCAAATTTGAGTGGCTGGAACTGCGCCTGCCGCGGAAACCGTATTGCACCCTCCACTTCAAACGGTAACTCCGTGTCCTCCGTATAATCAGCCTGAAATCCAAGACTGCCCAATGCCTGTATTTCACTCTCTAACTTCCGACGCTCCCTGACAGAATACAGATAAGAATCTGTCTCTTCCATGTCACAGTCCAGAAAACGCCCCAGATTTTTATAATTTTCCACCGCTCTTAAATTTGCTTTCAGAAACAGTTCTGCACGCTCCTGTCCCATGGACTGTAATGATTTTTCGTAAATCAATCCGTGCTGCGCCGTAATTTTTGCAGTTGTATGCCCGGTCACGCCCTGACAGATGCGGTCTTTTTCCAACAGACAGTAATCAACACCCGCCTGCTGTAAAAAATAGGCGCACAAAACACCCGCCATACCACCGCCAATGATCAAAACCTGTGTCCGGATGTCCTTTTCCAAAGTCGGAAACTCCGGCATTTCTATATTTTCCGTCCATAATGAACTCATAAATCCTCCTTGTTTTGCGAAGCAAAATCCGAACCTTTTGGTGAGGAGAGGATTTAGCCTCCTTGTTTTGCGAAGCAATTTTATGATTAGTATGAATGGATTGTTTCATAATTATTCAATGTGTTCCATTTAGTTTGATTATCAAAATACTATTGACATTCTATTTCATTTCGTCTATTGTTTATAATAGTTTGATTTTCAAAGCATTTTAACAAAATAAATTTTTCTGGCTAAACTATTTCATTGTTCAGAACGGATTTCACAATGTTTGAAGTCAAAAATAATATTTTTGAAATGGAGATTATGATGAGTGTACGAATTATAATAGACTCTGCCTCTGATCTGACAAAGGAACAGGCAGATAAATTAGGACTTGATTTTTTACCTTTGAAAACAATTTTTGGTACGGAAGAATATCTGGATGGCATCACATTAAGCCACCAGCAATTTTACGAAAAACTGATCGAGAGTGACTGTATGCCGACCACAAGCCAGATTCCGCCACATGATTTCGAGCAGCTTTATGCAGATGTGAAAGAAAAAAAAGACACAGCAGTTGTCATCACACTTTCCTCCAGGCTTTCCGGTACTTTTCAGAGTGCCAATATTGCATTGGATGGTTATGAAGATTGTATTACGATCGTTGACAGCGAAAATGTATGTCTTGGCGAACAGATTCTTGTGATGTATGCCTGCCGTCTCAGAGATGCCGGTGCTTCTGCCTCTGAAATTGCAAAAGCTCTGGATCAGAAAAAGAAAGATGTCCGCGTTCTGGCGTTATTAGATACCTTAGAATATTTAAAACGCGGCGGACGCATTTCCAAGACTGCCGCTCTCGCCGGAAATCTGCTTTCCATTAAGCCGGTTATCGCAATTGTAGACGGGGAGGTTGCCGTTCTTGGAAAAGCTCGCGGCTCAAAAAACGGTTGCAATATGCTCCGGGAGGAAATTGCAAAATGCAATGGTATTGATTTCTCCATGCCGCTTTGTCTCGGTTATACCGGATTAGAAGATTCCCTTCTGCAAAAATACATAGAAGATAACACCGATCTCTGGAAATCTTATGTGGAAGAACTGCCTATCAGTTCCATTGGAAGCACAATCGGAACCCATACGGGTCCCGGCGGAATCTGCGTTGCATTTTTCAGTAAGACAAACTCCTGACCGGAGTTTGTCCTGCGTCATCTTACTCCAATGCCCCTTTTACTTTTTTATGGGAAATACAACGCTCCTCCCGATTGGCAAGTGCCTTTACCCTGCCTTCTAACAGAAGTTCCCTTCCTTTTTCATTTCTTGTATACACACAGTCATAGCCTCCAATATACGGATGCATGCATTTTGCGAAACATTCCGCATCCTCCTTCTTTTTCGAAAAGCAATTTGGAATGGCATAGAAACCGTTCAGTCCTTTCCGACCCTTCTTTTTCACAAGTATGTAACGCTGGTTGTCGATCACATCAAAAAACTCATTGACACACTGCGCAAACAACGCTTTATCCCTGCCGCTTCCACCGGACAGATAAATGATATGGTTATCCGGTCCCGGCGATTCTGCCACTACTTTGCAGT
>OGRK01002235.1_pt1 | contig 10288 bp, 11 predicted proteins | sample 1553471 | NCBI WGS metagenome assembly OGRK01 (sample SAMEA2580080, study PRJEB22360) | human gut metagenome | biome: human gut; feature: human-associated habitat; material: faeces | place: Denmark | collected 2008/2010
TGTTTTCCAGCGGAAAAATCAGGCCACCTCTACATAATGAACACCCTTTTCAAGGATCTCCTCTGCAATGGTTCCATCCGGAAGGAATTTCACAAACTTCATCTCCTCCGGAAGATATACATAACGGCCTCTTGCGTTCTGTTCATAAACCGGAGCGATCATGATCTCATTTCCAAGAAGCAGCTGGTCTTCCACATGTACAGCAATCTTATCCTCCGGATAAACAAAGCCCAACGGCCGGAAATACATATCATCGTTCAGAGCCGCCTTCATATATTCACTGTAAAGATATGGAATAAGACGATATCTTACACCGATCACATGACGGAAATCCTCTACATTTTCAAACTGGTAGCATTCCTGCTCTCTGGTACCGATCGCTGTATGATCACGCATCAGCGGTGTGAATACTCCAAGTGCCAGGAAACGAAGCAGCAGTTCTCTTGTTGTATCAGCGCCAAATCCACCCAGATCTGCTCCTGCATACAGGAAACCACACATATTCAGAGATGGCATCATCTTCAGGTTCAAAAGGATATGAGCCCACCAGGATTTATTATCGCCGGTCCAGATCCCACCATAACGATGCATACCAATATAGGATGATCTGGAGAACATCAGAAAACGTTTTTCCGGATCGATCCGTTCAAAAGCCTCCCCTGCTGCTCTGGTCATATTGTAGCCAAACAGGTTATGGACTTTGTCATGGCGGATCTTTCTGCCATCCACATTATGGTAAAATCTCCGATAATCTTCCGGATTGTTTGCAACATTGCGAAGTGCACTTAGCCTTCTTGCTGGCTACCATTCCCATACCATCGTTGGCATCGAGAACTGCAGTTGTTGGTGTCTCTTTAAGGATATCGATCTTTGTTACTGGATTTAAGATTCCGGATTTGATACGGTCGATATAGATCGGTTTAAAGCGGTTGCAGCCATGGCTCTCGATTCCACGTCTGTCACTTTCCAGAAGTACATCAGCGCAAAGTCTTGCATCCTCCGTCGGAACTCCCATTTTCTCAAATACTGCAGTCATAAAATCGTCTGCAAGCTGCCAAGAAATAAAAGGTCTTGTTTCTTTCTCCATTGTAAAAATCCTCCATATACATTATTATAGTTTTTTTATTTTACTTATATAGATCTGCAGCAGGACCCCCTCCTGCCGGAGATTTCAAATTCAGCCAGCCTCCTGTATGTGTCTCACAGAAAGCGTCTTTACATCGCAGTGTCAATCCTCGTCTGCCACTGTTCTTCCTCTGTCCGGATAATTGGTGATGATGGAGTTTACTCCCCATTTCTTCATCCTTCTCATATCCTCTTCCTCGTTTACAGTCCAGACATTCACTCCGATCCCGTTCTGGGAACAGCTGCGTACATGCTCTTCCTTCAGGTATTCCAGATTCGGATGATAATACTGCACATCACAGGTTCTTGCATAAACCCCTGCATTATCCACGTATTTCTCTACCAGAAAGCCTCCTGCAATAGTCTCATCACTCTGTCTGCACAATACAATGGATGCGTTATTGAAAGAGGAAAGGATGATCCGATCCTCCAGACCATATTCGCAGATCATATCAATGACCTTCTCTTCCATACCACCATAATAATAAACACTGTTCTTCAGCTCGATGTTTGTAATCAGATCTTCCTCCTCTGCCATCCACTCCAAATACTCTCTCAGAGTCGGAATCTGAAGCCTGCCGAATTTTCCGGCAAACTTATCCGGATAACTGCAATCCAGTTTACACAGCTCAGCATATGTAAGATCATAGATATATCCGTTTCCATCTGTGGTACGGTCAACCTTCTCATCGTGCATGATCACCGGAACCAGATCCTTGGTCAGCTACAAACATCCTCAAGCTCGATCCCCTCCCAGCCAGCCTCCACAGCCTTCTGAAACGCCAGCATTGTATTCTCCGGATATTCTCCGCTGAAACCACGATGTCCAAATACTTTCATTCTAATCATCCTCCATTCAATGCATTACATCGTTATGAGCATTTTTACTAATTCATATTTCTGATTATATCATAACGTTTATTTATTTTCAACATTTTTCGTCTGTATTTTTTATATTTTTTGTTATTTTTTAATTAATTATTCTTTTTCTCGTTATTATTTTTTGTGCATTTTGTATATTTTATTTCATGACAAACAAAGCGATAAAAAAGCCTTTTCAGGTTTATTTTATTCGCTTTGTCTGCCGGAGGGCTGACATATTATAAGCATACAGATCGCCATATATCTCCTTTGCAGATCACTGTATGATCTGCTTCACATTTCCTGTAGCCACGATATCCACGCCTGTGCCTGCTACATTCTCCAGGATCACGTCCCCGATCTGAACCGGCGCTTCCACACATACATCCCGCAGCGCTTCCACACAGTCAAAAATCTTTTCTTTCGGAATATCCTGTGCTGTCTTTACTGACACCACCGGCATACTTCCATTCTTCACACGAACGGTCGTTGTCACGATCCTGGTCGGATTTGTCACTTCCTTCACTGCATATTCCGCACCTTTTTTACAGGTATTTCCTGTGACGGAAATGATCTCTTTTCCATCCATTTCCACCAGAAGGGCGCATCCCATAGGACATCCGATACAAGTAAGATTTCTTTTTTCCATTTTCATCACTCCTCCACCTGGATCACAAGTTCATGTTTATCCTGTTTCTGTTTTCCTTCCAGAATGGAAAGAAGCTGCTCTTTTTTCAGTTTGATCTGTTCCATCTCTCCGGGTGCTGCCACCTGTTTTTTTCTGGAAAAGATCCGTTCTCCATCCAGATATGCACGGATGTAACAATTTTTATATACATTTCCCACACGGAAACGGACCAGCTGCTCCTCCGCCATGTGACCGATACGGATCTCAGACGGCACTGTATAGCGGACTCCGTTTTGGGGCGAAAGCGTGATCTTTATCTCTTCCGGTATTTTGTCCTCTCCATTGTTGTTTATATAGAGAGCCGCATTTCTTCCTGCATTGCCGGCTTCCTCCGAAACAAAATCCACCAGATCATGAACATGAAGAACATTTCCGCAGGCAAAAATACCTTCTACATTTGTCTCCAGACTTTCGTTTACCACCGGTCCGGAAGTCACATTGCTCAGCTTCACACCTGCCTGTCCGGAAAGCTCATTCTCCGGGATCAGGCCAACAGAAAGGAGAAGCGTATCGCATTCAAAAAATTCCTCTGTACCAGGAATCGGACGTCTGTTTTCATCTACCTCTGCAAGAGTGATTCCTTCCACGCGCTCTTTTCCTTTTATGTCAACCACTGTATGGCTAAGCTTCAACGGGATACCAAAGTCATCCAGGCACTGCACGATATTTCGCTTCAGGCCTCCGGAATATGGCATCAGTTCTGCCACTGCCTTAACCTCTGCACCTTCCAGCGTCATACGTCTGGCCATGATCAGTCCGATATCACCGGATCCCAGGATCACTACTTTTTTTCCCGGCATAAATCCTTCCATATTTACAAGGCGCTGTGCTGTTCCTGCTGAATAAATGCCTGCCGGTCGATATCCCGGAATGTTCAGTGCACCTCGCGGTCTCTCTCTGCAGCCCATGGCAAGGATCACAGCTTTTGCCCGGATCTGATACATTCCCTCCTGGCGGCTCATGGCAGTGATCACCTTATCCTGGCTGATATCCATGACCATGGTGTTCAGCCGGTACTCGATCTGCTGCTCTTTTACCATCCGGATAAAACGTGCCGCATATTCCGGTCCTGTCAGCTCCTCCTGAAATGTATGAAGGCCAAATCCATTATGGATACACTGATTCAGGATCCCGCCCAGTTCCTTATCACGTTCCAGGATCAGGATACTCTCTGCTCCCTCTTTCTTTGCAGCCAGGGCTGCTGCCAGTCCTGCAGGGCCTCCGCCTATGATCACGATATCTCTCTTCACCATAATCTTATCATTCATGGTTCTCGCCCTCCTCTGCAATTTTCTTGTTGATTCCTTCGATCAGTCTGGAAGCTCCGCCTGTTTTTGTGATCTCCTCCATGGAAATGCCAAGCTCTCGGCTGAGGATTTCCATTGTTCTGGGAGAGCAGAAGCCTGACTGACATCTTCCCATTCCTGCTCTTGTACGACGTTTTACTCCGTCCAGGGATTTCGCTCCAAGAGGTCTTCGGATCGCATCCAGGATCTCTCCCTCAGAGATCATCTCACATCTGCAGATGATATTTCCATATTCCGGTGATCTTTCGATCAGCTCATTTCTTTCTTCCAGAGAAAGCTCTGACGGATCCAGGATCCCTTTTCTCACCGGATCAAAATCCGGATTTACTTCCGGATGTAATTTTTCTTTTACGATGTCAGCGACCATACAGCCTATTGCCGGTGAGCTGGTAAGTCCCGGGGATGCGATTCCTGCACAATCGATAAATCCGGGGGCATCCTCCACCTCTTTGATCACAAAATCCATACCGTCCTCGATAGCTCGAAGCCCTGCAAAGCTTGTGATCACCTTCCGCAGTGGAATATCCTTTACTGTTTTCCGGGATTTGGCACTTACTTCCTCCATCCCCTCTGATGTAGTCGCTGTTTCCTCCCGATCCTCCAAATCCGTAGCTGTAGGCCCGATCAGAAGATTACCGTGAACAGTCTGTGTTACCAGAACTCCTTTTCCGTTCTTATTTGGAAGTGCAAAGATCGTATGATTCACATGTGTTCCTGCACTTTTATCAAGAAGCATATACTCACCCTTACGAGGAGTGATATGCAGTTTTTTCTCACTTACCATATTATGAAAAACATCCGCATAGATCCCGGCAGCATTGACGATACAGCCTGTCTCAAGATCACCCTTTGAGGTTTCCACAACAAAACCTTTTTCCTGTTTTCGGATGTTCTTTACTTCTGTGTCAAATTTAAATTCCACGCCATTATTATATGCATTTTCTGCCATTGCAATGTTCAGCTCAAAGGGACAGACAATTCCGGCTGTCGGTGCATACAGTGCTGCCAGCACCTGATCAGACAGATTCGGCTCCATGGCAAGTGCCTCTTCTCTGTCAAGGATCCTCAGTCCCTCTACTCCGTTTTTCAGTCCTCTTTCACGCAGCTTATGCAGCATAGCAATTCCATTCTCAGTTGTACAGACAGTCAGTGAACCAGTCTGTTTAAAAGGAAAATCCAGTTCCTTCGAAAGCTGTCCCATCATATTGCTGCCCTTCACATTCAGTTCCGCCATAAGGCTTCCCGGTTCTGCATCATAACCGGAATGAGCGATTCCGCTGTTTGCCTTGGAAGTTCCACAGCATACATCCTCTTCTCGCTCCAGAACGCAGATTTTCAGCCGATATCTTGAAAGCTCTCTCGCCGCTGCCGCTCCGGAAACTCCTGCTCCGATAATGATCACATCATACATAGATCTGTTTCTCCTTTCCTGTTTGCGGATCTTCTGAACTGTCCCCGGCTTTCTCTGCGCCGGAAACAGCAGAATATCCGTTGCAACACAAGCATTGCCGTCCGCAGGTAAATATTCTGCGAGGAGTACTGCTTACGAACAGCAATCTTTCAAGTGAATATGCCATTATTTTTATGCCGTAACCCTTTGTAACCCTTGTAATCCTTTTGAAACATTAACATTTGCGCATAAAAATAGCCGGCATAAAAACACACTTATCCATGTGTCTTCATGCCGGTCTCTGTTCTCAATGGCATTCTCTGTATTCAGCAAGCTGAATCAGATTCCTTCTTCACTTTGTATTCATTGTATCAGACTATTCTTCATATTTCAAGTGCATTTTTCGTAAAATACATCGTTTTTTCTTTAACATGCTCTTAACTTTCTCAAAAACATGATAAGTTTCATTGTATTCCCGATTCCCGATCATATTTCCTCCACAGAAATAACTCCTTCCTGCTGTCTTACCTCACGAAATACAGTATGGCGTGCTTTCCATTTGGCAGCCTCCATTGTTGCCTGGATCACCACACTCTGTGTTTTGGATCTCTTTTTGATGATAACTACGTTGGAGATCATGATGTCCTCTTCCCGGAGCTTCTTTATGACCATACTCATCTTGTCTTCATTTTCAAACTCCATATATACGTCATAGGTATTGGAATGCTCTTCCACATAAACCTCTATATATTTCGCATATTTGAACACCAGAATAAGCCCCAGCGTGGTAAAGATCGCACCGCTGTAAAAGCCGATCCCCACAGCAAGTCCGATGCACGCGGAAGTCCAAAGACTGGCTGCTGTCGTAAGACCGGATACATGTCTCTGTCCGGTCACAATGATAGTTCCCACTCCAAGAAAACCAATCCCGCTGACAACCTGTGCGCCAAGTCGTGCAGTATCTCCGATTCCTGCCCCATTAGAATATACATGGATAAAATCGCCCGTCATCATAACCAGAGTTGCCCCCATACAGACGATCATATGTGTTTTTACACCTGCCACCCGTTTCTTCATTCCACGGTCAATACCGATCAGACATCCAAGAAACATCGCAAGGATCAGCCGAAACAGCGTCGATCCCATATTTAAAGTGTGCAAATAATCCGATATTGCATTACATGCTCCGAGAATTCCGCCCATAAATCTGCCCCTTTCCTGTTGTATCATTATTTTCTGCCGGTGATAACGCCAACAGCGCATCACTTCATTTTGCCCTGCATAAACGCCGCAGGCCACACTCCCTGCACTTGAAAGCTGTCTAGTCAGCCGGACTCGCTCCGTCCGTCTCACTACGCAGTTTTTCATATGATCCTATACCCCGGATATACATGATCTGTAGTCTCACAGCATGTAAAACAGCAGGGATACCGGCGCCCAGCGGCGGTATCCCTATCTGTTGCTCTATCTACTGATCAGAGGGCATTCTGATTATTTAATAGACTCGTTATAGTTCTCGATCGCTTTGTTTACAGAAGCTGCAAGCTGATCAACAGCGTCCTGAGTTGTAAGCTTGCCATCATATACCTGCGGCATGATCTCGTTGAATGTAAGACGGGCTTCTGTCTGTACACCTGAGAGAACACCTGCTGTATTGCAGTTTACAGGAGAATCCTTCAGCTGGTTGATAGCTGTCTCGAAGTTCGGGTTTTCTTTGAGGTAAGCCTTCATATCCTCTGTCTCATAAGCTTTCTCGTTGATCGCAAAGTATCCTGTACCCATGGACCATTTAGCCTGTACATCAGGAGTTGTGATGTACTCGATGAATTTCCATGCTGCATCTTCGTTAGCTTCGTTGCCTGTATCTGTAAGCCACAGGGATCCACCACCGATGATAACACCGCCTTCATCATTCTGCTCGATTCTCGGAAGATATCCTGTACCAACTTCGAACGGAGAAGAATCAACTGCATTTTTCAGGATAGCAGTAGACTCGATGATCATACCAACCTGTCCGGAGAAGAATGCTGTCTGAGTATCTGCTGTTGTTGTTCCGTAATCTTCGAAATATCCGGAATCATACAGCTTTTTCCACATATCAAATACTTTCAGGCCGCCGCCGTTGGAATCAAAATCAACAGCTGTAACTGCCTCTTTACGTCCATTGTCATTGTTTCCGTATGTTACACCAAGTCCTGCAAGCTGCTGCTCAAAGAACCATCCGTAAATAGCCTGTGAATAACCAACCGGAGCTGCTCCGCTCTCTACGATCTTCTTGGCATCCTCAAGAACCTCATCATAAGTTGTCGGAGGAGTTTCCGGATCAAGTCCTGCTGCCTCAAATACGTCTTTGTTGTAATACAGCATAGGTGTGGATACGTTAAATGGCATTGCATACTGCTTGCCGTCTACGGTATAGTAGCTGCTGATAACCTCCATAACAGAGCTCTTATCATAGCCTGTGCTCTCAAATTTGTCTTCTACAGGAATGACAGCACCACTGTCATACATGAACTTTGTTCCTACGTCATACATCTGGCAGACATCCGGAAGACCGGAGTCACTCTGCATAGCAGCTTTCAGTTTTGTGATGGTATCATCATAGGTTCCCTGATACTCAGCTTTAATCTCAATCTCATCCTGGGATGCATTGAAATCATCCACGATCTGCTGAAGCACCTCACCGTTTGTGCCGCCCATTGCATGCCAGAATGTAAGTGTTGTTTTCTCAGCTGCACTTACTGAGCACGGAGCTGCCAGAGATGCAGCCATGATTCCTCCTAAAAGAATCGCCATCCATTTTTTGTTGTTCATATAGAAACCCTCCTTTTATAATGGTCCGACCCGCCCCAATACAGGTCGGACAAATTAACATTTTTGCTACTTGCTCTTATGTGATTGGATCAACCCTTAACAGCACCTGCTGTCAGACCACTGATCATCTGCTTCTGACCAATGATAAATACAAGGATCGACGGGATCAGGATAACCATGGCACCAGCCATGACAGGTCGGAAGTCTGTTGCTTCAGCACCCTGAAGCATACCAAGACCGATCTGAACCGTTCTCATATTTACACTGTCTGTTACAAGCAGTGGCCACAGATAGTAGTTCCAGCTCTGAAGGAATACATAGATGATCAGAGCACCCAGTGATGGTTTGATAAGCGGAACACCGATGGTATATAAGAACTTGAAATTTGTACATCCGTCAATCTCTGCCGCCTCATGGATCTCCTTCGGCAGTGTCAGGAATGCCTGACGCATGTTGAATACCGCAAAAGCTGCTGCTGCATTAGGAAGGATCAGCGCTGCGTATGTATTACGGATACCCCAGTCAGCAATAGTCAGGTAGTTTGCGATGATGATCGCCTGGCTCGGGATCATCATGGTTGCCAGCATAATATAGAACAGGACCTTTTTGCCTTTGAACTCCATCATTGCAAAAGCATATGCTGCAAGAGCACCTGTAACGACCTGAGCAAATGTGATAACACCGGATACGATCAGTGAGTTCTTAATGAAGGTAAAGAACGGTGCAAGCTGAAATGCTCTTGTGTAGTTCTCGATAGTCAGATGGGACGGCCAGAACTTTCCGCCGTAGATCTCCTTCAGATCCATCATACTAACATTGAAACAGTAGATAACAGGAACAATAATAATAATTGCAAAAATAATATTCAGCGCATACATCGCCACTTTTACATATGGTTTTTCTTTCATCAGTAGGTCACCTTCTTTTCCAGTCTAAACTGCAGTGCAGTCAGGATGATCAAAATAACAAACAGAATTACGGATTCTGAACAGGCCACACCGAAACGGCTGTTGATAAATGCCTCCTGGTAAATCTCATACACGATAACGTTGGTACTCTCTGCCGGTCCGCCCTGGGTCATCATCTTGAACTCTGCGTATGCCTGTACGGAGTTGATGACATTGATGATGAGAAGGAAGAACAGTGTCGGAGAGATTGACGGAATCGTTACATGGCGGTGCTTCTGGAAGAAATTCGCTCCATCCAGGGCAACACTCTCATAAAGCTCAGACGGTACACTCTGGATCGCTGCAGTAAGGTAAATGAAATTCATACCGATCGCCATCCATACACTAACGATCGTAACTGCGATCAGTGCATATTTCTTATCTGTCAGCCATCCGATATGAGTTCCGAGAACCTTGTTCAGGATACCCAGAGAGCTGTGGAAAATAAACATGAACACTACAGATGCCGCTGCTGCGGAAATAGCCATCGGAAGTGCATATACAGTACGGAAAAATCCCTTTGCCCTGATCTTCTCTGTACTGATGATCGCCAGTATAAAGCCGATCACAATAGAAAGGATAACTCGCATAACAGAAAATTTCAGTGTTGTCACCAAACTGTTAAGGAACGTTCCATCTGTAAAAATATTCGTATAGTTGTCAAGTCCTACATACTGTGCCACCTGACCAAGAGGTGTGGTTCTGGCAAAGCTCAGCTGGATCGTCTTAACGAACGGCCAGAATACAAACAGTATAAAAAGGATCATTACAGGAACCAGATAGAGATAAGGCTCCACTGTCCTGAAAAAAGATTTTTTACTTTTCATTGTATATCACCTGCTTTTCATAAATTTACGTACTACCGATCAGCTGCATCATCACGATATCTCTGTCCTCCTGACAGTGCTGATCATGTTGCTCATTACACATTCTGCTGAAAAACATTTCCGTTATATCTTCCAGCAATTACCCCAATACATTAAGCAAAACTCTCATTTACGTTCTGCTGTCAAAAATGCCCTCCCACTACCCTCCTTTGTATTTGCGTGTTTGTTATCTTTACCAACTTTTTACCAAATGATAACACATTTCTTTCATATAATCAACAGTTATTTCCCTATTTTTCAATATTTCTTTATTTATTTTGAACAATTAT
>OGRK01002240.1_pt1 | contig 10270 bp, 9 predicted proteins | sample 1553471 | NCBI WGS metagenome assembly OGRK01 (sample SAMEA2580080, study PRJEB22360) | human gut metagenome | biome: human gut; feature: human-associated habitat; material: faeces | place: Denmark | collected 2008/2010
AACCTTGAAAACAAGACTGGTTCTTTAGCTGATGCACTCCGTGGTGCAGATATATTTGTCGGAGTTTCTGCTCCTAACATCGTTACAGCCGATATGGTCAAGACTATGAATAAAGATGCAATTATATTTGCAATGGCTAACCCTGTTCCAGAGATTATGCCTGATGTTGCCAAGGCAGCTGGTGCAAAAGTTGTTGGTACAGGACGTTCTGATTTCCCTAACCAGGTTAATAATGTTATTGCATTCCCTGGTATCTTCAAGGGTGCTCTTGAAGGCCGTGCAAGACAGATAACTGAAGATATGAAGCTTGCTGCTGCACTTGCTATTGCAAACCTTGTTCCAGACGATGAAGTAAGTGATGTTAATATCCTTCCTGAAGCATTTGACCCAAGAGTTGCTGATGTTGTAAGCAAAGCCGTAATTGACCATATTGAGAAGTAATTATGCTTCCATATTATTATTCTGTAAGCGAATATCTTAAAGACACTTATGGTAAGAAACTATATAAATTAAGTCTTTCCGGAAACATGACCTGTCCTAACAGAGACGGAAAGTTAGGTACAACAGGCTGTATATTCTGCAGTGGTCATGGTTCCGGTGATTTTGCCGTTAAAGATATTGACAAAGCTAAGACTTTGATATCTAATAAATATTCCGGCAGTGAATATATTGCATATTTTCAATCATTTACTAACACATATGCTGATGCCGGATATCTGCGTGAACTTTTTATGCCTGTAATACTAAGAGACGATATCCGTATCTTGTCTATCGCAACAAGACCGGATTGTCTCGGTGATGACGTCCTAAAGCTTCTTGATGAACTCAATCGCATCAAGCCTGTATGGATTGAATTAGGATTACAGACAATTAATAATTCAACTGCCGACTATATACGCAGAGGATATCCTTTATCCGTATATGATGAAGCCGTAAGCAATCTTCTTTCCATAGGAATTGCACCGGTTGTTCATATGATAATCGGTCTTCCACATGAGACAATAAGCGATTATATTGCTACTGCCCGCTATATATCAGACAGTGGTGCATCGGGAATCAAGATTTCTTTATTGCACATTTTAAAAGATACTGACCTTTACAATGATTATTGTAAAGGATTATTCAAAGCTCTTACCATGGATGAATACCTTGCCGCAATAGGAGCTATACTTCCTGTATTGCCAAAAAGCATGGTAATACACAGACTTACCGGTGACGGACCTAAGAATATTCTTGCTGCACCTTTATGGACAGCTGACAAAAAGAGAGTTCTCAACGCACTCTCTCATTACCTCAAAGAAAATATGATTTATCAAGGAAACGATTTATGAACACTGACTCAACCACATTGTACAAATTAATGATTTTATATATGCTGAGCAAAGTGAATTTTCCATTATCAAACACACAGCTTTCATCTTTCATGTTAGATAAGCAGTACACGGATTATTTCACTTTCCAGGAAACCATCAACTCTCTGGTTGAGGACGGCTTTATTAGAGGCTACTCGCATCAGAGCAGCACACATTATACTCTCACTAAAGAAGGTGAAGAAACTATTGCATTTTTCTACACCAAGATATCAACTGCCATACGTGATGATATAGAGACCTATCTGTTTGATAACAAATACGAATTAAAGAATGAAGCCGGAACTGTAACTGACTGCTACAAGCTGTCTAATGGTAATTATATTGCACATTGTCAGCTAAAAGAAGGCGACACAACTCTTATTGAACTTAACCTTAATGTTCCAGTTGAAGAACAGGCAGAGATAATATGTGCAAGATGGCGTGAAAACAGTCAGGAAGTATATGATTATATCGTTCGTAAACTTATGTAAAAAAGCTTTCCGACAGGTGTATATGCCTGTCAGAAAGCTTTTTATTTACTCATTATCTGCCGCTTCTTCCTGTGGCAGTACATATGAATCTATAAGCTGCCATAATTCTTTAAGTCCCTGCTTAGTCTGTGATGAAAAAGGAATAAGAATATCTTCCTGCCTTAATCCAAGTCCTGTTCTTACAGCTTTCACCTGTTTGCTTATCTGGCTTCTCTTAATCTTATCCAGCTTTGTTGCAACAATTACAGGTCTGTAACCGTTATTTACAATCCAGTCATACATCATTCTGTCATTATCAGATGGGTCATGACGGATATCTATCAACAAGAACACTTGCTTTAACTGGCTGCTCTTTCTTAAATATTTCTCAATCATCTTACCCCATTTTGCCTTAACAGCAGGGCTTACATTAGCATATCCATAACCCGGAAGGTCAACAAGATACATACTGTCATTAATATTGTAGAAATTAATAGTCTGTGTCTTACCTGGCTGTGATGACGTTCTTGCATATGATTTCCTGTTCATTAATGCATTAATAAGCGATGATTTACCAACATTTGACTTACCTGCAAATGCAACCTCAGGGAATGGAGTCTCAGGAAGTGTACTTGTAACTCCGACTACTATATCCAGATTAACTTTTTTTATAACCATAATCCGCTGCTCCTTTCATTTAACGCATTAATGCCTGTGCAAATACTTCTATAGCATTATTAACATATATTATATTCATCCCTTCAGTTATCTCTGTGTCAAGTTCCTCTACATCAGACCTGTTATCCCGAGGTACAAAAACATTTGTTATGCCCGCTGTCTTACTTGCAAGAAGCTTTTCTTTAAGACCTCCTATTGGAAGTACCTTACCTCTTAATGTAAGCTCTCCAGTCATTGCAACATCTGCTCTTACAGGAATTCCAGTAACCGCAGACAATACTGCCGTTGCCATTGTAATACCAGCAGAAGGTCCGTCTTTCGGAGTTGCACCCTCTGGTATATGAAGATGGAATGCATGATTCTGGAAATATTCAGCATCCACTTTATATCTGCCTTTTTCTGTTACTGATCTGATATAAGAAACAGCTATGCTTGCTGATTCTTTCATTACATCACCCATGTTACCTGTAAGCTTGAACTCGCCTTTGCCCGGCATTGTTATAACCTCTATCTCAAGAGTATCTCCCCCTGCCTGTGTCCATGCAAGCCCTCTTACTATACCAACTTCACCCTTTGCATTCTTTTTGTCTGGTCTGTATTTAACTTTTCCAAGATAATCTGTAATATTCTTATCAGATATATTAACTGTTTTCTTTATAGTCTTATCTCTTGTTCCATCAGATGTGAACACTCCGGCTTTGTATAATTCTCTAACCGCTTTTCTTACAATCTTTGCAATCTGCCTTTCAAGACCTCTCACACCAGCTTCTCTTGTATACGAATTAATAACTGTTCTTATAACTTTATCAGTGAACTTTACATCAGATACAAGCAGACCATTCTCTTTAATCTGTTTCTTAATAAGGTGTTCCTTAGCAATATGAAACTTTTCATTAGCTGTGTATGAACCGACTTCAATAATTTCCATTCTGTCAAGCAATGGACGGCTTATATTAGACAAATCATTAGCTGTTGCAATAAAAAGCACATGTGACAAATCAACCGGCATCTCTATATAGTGGTCGACAAAATTAACATTCTGTTCGCTGTCTAACACTTCAAGAAGTGCTGCTGATGTATCGCCCTTATAATCACTGCTTATCTTATCTATCTCATCAAGAAGCATGAGAGGATTATTAACTCCGGCATTCTTAAGTCCTTCAATAATTCTTCCAGGCATAGCCCCAATATATGTTTTTCTATGTCCTCTTATCTCAGCCTCATCTCTTACACCACCCAGACAGATTCTGACATACTCCTTGCCAAGTGCCTTTGCAACTGATCTTGCTATAGATGTCTTACCTGTTCCCGGAGGTCCTGCAAGACATATGACAGGTGCTTTTCCACTTCCTGTTATGTTTCTTACCGCAAGTGATTCCAGAATTCTTTCCTTAATATCTTTCATTCCATAGTGGTCCGAATCAAGCACTTTTGCAGCATTATCTATATCTTTGTTATCTTCAGTCGACACATTCCATGGTAGTTCAAGACATGTCTCTATATATGTTCTCTCAACATTGGCCTCAGCATTATTACCAGCAAGTGATTTCAGTCTCTTAATCTCCCTTTTTAGCTTATCCTTTACATACTGTGGTGAATCAAGCTTTTCAACGTCCGCCTCATATTCTTCCGCCTCTGTTATGGTTCCTCCATCAAGTTCTTCATTAATTGCTGCAAGTTCTTCTCTTAATATGTAATCCTTCTGGTTCTTATCTACTCTTTCTCTTACAATATTGCCAAGTTCTTCTTTAATAGTATAAGCATTTATCTCATTTACAAGTAATGTTGCAGCAAATGTATACATCTGCTCATAGTCTTCTGCCTCAAGAAACTGCTGTCTTTTATCAAAATCCATCATAAATTCCTGAGCAAATTCCATCATCAGCTTTTCTGCATCACTATAAGAAAGCCATCTCTTGACTGTATCCTTTGCAAACTTCGGATTAACATGTGCATACTGTGTCAATAGTTCTCTCATGCCTACAATTATAGCTCTCGACACCATTTTATCAGGCTTCTCAAATCCTTGCATAACACTTACATCAGCAAGCATCATTCCCGACGCTTCTTCAAATCTATTTACAAGTGCCTTTTCAAGCCCCTCTACCTGAACCCTTAAAATTTTGCCTGGCATCTTTATTATCTGTTTTATCTTAGCAATTGTTCCTACTGTATATAAATCTGCTATCCCTGGTTCGCTCACCTGCGAATCTCTCTGTGTTACAAGATATATAAGTTCATCAGCTGCCATACTTGCTTCTACAGCTTTTACAGACTTCTTTCTGCTCACGTCAAAGTGCATTACCATCCCAGGAAAAACAGTGACATTTCTTAATGGAATAGCTGGATAATGTCTATCATATTTGTTACTCATATATTCCTCTCTATCTAAAAAAACGGACCGTCCATCATGAACAGCCCGCCTGAATTAATTTCATTACTGTGCTTTTTTAACAGCATCTGTTCTGTATTCTAACAGAGGCTTTGCGTTTCCTTCTACAGCTTCCTTAGTTATTATACATTTTGATATTGTTTCATCTGACGGAATCTCATACATTACTTCATTCATGACTGATTCTAAGATTGAACGTAAACCTCTTGCTCCTGTCTTTCTCTCAAAGCTCTTGTGGGCTACTGCCTCAACAGCTTCATCAGTAAACTCAAGTGCTACCTCATCAAGTCCAAAAAGTGCCTGATACTGCTTTATAATAGCATTCTTAGGCTCTTTTAGAATTCTCACAAGTGCTTCCTCATCAAGCGAATCTAACGAAACAACAACCGGAACTCGGCCTACAAACTCAGGAATAAGACCGAATTTGATAAGATCCTGTGGAAGCGCCTTATGGAACATCTCTCCAACATCGTCGTTGCTCTTTTCCTTAAGTTCAGAATTGAAACCAATTGAACTCTTATCCATTCTTGATTCAATAATCTTCTCGAGTCCGTCAAATGCACCACCACATATAAAAAGAATATTAGTTGTATCAATTGGAATAAGCTCCTGCTGTGGATGCTTTCTTCCTCCCTGTGGTGGAACTGATGCTATTGTTCCCTCTAATATCTTAAGAAGAGCCTGCTGTACACCCTCTCCAGATACATCTCTTGTTATAGAAACATTTTCTGACTTCTTAGTAATCTTATCTATTTCATCAATATATATAATACCATATTGAGCTTTTTCTACATCATAATCTGCAGCCTGAATAAGCTTTAATAGGATATTCTCAACATCCTCGCCTACATATCCGGCTTCTGTAAGAGTTGTCGCATCAGCAATTGCAAAAGGTACATTAAGAAGTCTTGCAAGATTCTGTGCAAGGAATGTCTTTCCTGAACCTGTTGGTCCAAGCATAAGAATATTACTCTTCTGTAACTCTACATCCAAATCAGCCTGTGACATTATTCTCTTATAATGATTATATACAGCAACAGCAAGTACCTTCTTTGCATCATCCTGTCCTATAACATAATCATCTAGGAATTCTTTTATCTGCTTCGGCTTAAGCAGGTTGATATTCATTCCATCAACCACTTCTTTTTCATCTGCCTCGGTTTCAAACTCTTCATCAAGGATATCGCTGCATATTTCTACACATTCATCACAAATGTAAACGCCATTATGTCCTGCAATCAGCTTTTTAACCTGATCCTGTGTCTTATTACAGAATGAGCATCTAAGCTTCTCGTCAATTTTTCTGCCTGCCATACTATCCTCCAAATCACTATAAATCCTTTAAATAAAGGTTCGCTTATCACACAAAAACAAGGGAGACACCTGCAAATGTATTATCTGCAGGCATCTTCCTTATCATAAGCAATTATTATCTCTTCTCTACAACACTGTCGATAAGTCCATATGCAACAGCTTCCTGTGCTGTCATATAGTTATCTCTCTCTGTGTCGCGTGAAATTTCTTCAACTGACTTACCAGTATTAGCTGCCAGTATTTCATTTAACTTATTTCTTGTCTTAAGTATATTCTCAGCAACGATTCTGATCTCAGTTTCCTGACCTCTTGCACCGCCTGATGGCTGGTGAATCATAATCTCTGCATTAGGAAGAGCAAGTCTCTTTCCCTTGGCACCGCCTGAAAGAAGGAATGCACCCATACTTGCAGCCATACCAATACAGATTGTAGAAACATCACACTTGATGTACTGCATTGTATCATATATAGCAAAACCTGCTGATACTGATCCTCCTGGGCTGTTAATGTAGAAATGTATATCCTTGCCTGGATCTTCTGCCTCAAGGAATAACATCTGTGCTACTACAAGATTAGCAGAAACATCTGTTACCTCTTCTCCTAAGAATATAATTCTGTCTTTAAGCAGACGTGAATATATATCATACGATCTTTCGCCTCTGCTGTTCTGTTCAATGACATAAGGTACAAAACTCATTACACAACCTCCAATATACTAAAATGTTTCTTACAACCTCAATTATTTTTCAACAACTGATCCTGTAATAACTTCTATAGCCTTCTGGATTGCAAGATCTTCCTTAATCTGCTTCTTCTCATAGTCGCCCATGAATTCCTTAATCTGATCAAGTTCCATCTTGTAAGTCTCAGCCATCTTCTTTAACTCTGCTTCAAAATCTTCTTCTGAAGTCTCAATATTTTCAGCCTTAACAACTGCTTCAAGAACAAGTCTTGACTGAATTCTCTTAACAGCTTCTGGCTTCATCTCTTCCATAATCTTATCTGCAGTCATTCCTGTATACTGGAAGTACTGCTCAACTGATAAGCCCTGCTGCTGTAATCTCTGAGCAAAATCCTCTACCATTCTGTTAACCTGTGTGTCAACCATAGCATCTGGAATATCCATCTTAGAGTCTTCGATAATCTTAGCGATTGCTTCGTCTTCCTGCTTAGCCTTAGCTTCTCTTGACTTTCTGTCAGCAATCTTGTTCTTTAAATCATCCTTATATTCAGCAATTGTATCAAAATCAGATACGTCCTGAGCGAATTCATCATTAAGCTCTGGAAGCTGCTTCTCCTTAATTTCCTTAACAGAAACCTTAAACATAGCTGGCTTACCCTTAAGATCATCTACATGATACTCTTCTGGGAATGTAACATTGATTTCCTTCTCATCACCGATATTCATACCGATAATCTGATCTTCAAATGTGTCAATGAAAGAATGAGATCCGATTGTAAGTGGGTAATCTGTTCCCTTTCCACCTTCGAATGCAACACCATCAACAAATCCTTCGAAATCAATAACTGTATTATCGCCATCCTTAACTGCTCTGTCTGTTACAGCTACTGTTCTTGAATTCTGCTCCTGAACTCTCTTTAATTCTTCTTCTACATCAGCATCTGTTGCTTCTGTATCAGCCTTAGTTACTTCAACGCCCTTGTACTGTCCAAGTTCAACTTCTGGCTTAGTTGCTACAACAGCTTCAAAAATGAATGGCTTTCCAGCCTCTAACTGTGTTACATTAATCTTTGGCTGAGAAACAAGCTCAAGACCACACTCATCAGCAGCCTTAGCATAAGCATCTGGAATAATTGAATTAGCAGCATCTTCGTAGAACACTTCTGCACCGTACATCTTCTCAATCATCTTTCTAGGTGCTTTACCTTTTCTGAAACCAGGAAGGCTGATCTTGCTCTTATTCTTATTATATGCAGTATTAAGACCTGCCTCAAATTCCTCAGCAGTAGACTCAATAACAAGTTTAACCATATTCTTCTCTTCTAAATTCTCAACTGTGAAACTCATTATAAATTAATCCTCCTATGAACTATGTATTGTTACTATCGTACAACATACCCACGAATTATAACACAACTGTTTTTAGATTACCAGTACTATTTTAAAAAAATAAAAGATAGGGCTGCAAACCTTATATTTACTAATAAACATTCGGATTACAGCCCATTTATCACTTAAGATAATTCGTATTCAGTTGTGAGCATCCCGCAATTACTTACCGCTCATCTGCTCTTCCTGTCTTCTGATCATCTCTTTTACCATGTTACCACCAACTGAACCAGCTTCTGCTGATGTGAGGTCTCCATTGTAACCATCCTTTAAGTTAACACCAATTTCTGAAGCAACCTCCATCTTGAATCTGTCAAGTGCATTCTGTGCTTCCTTCTTAGTCTTATAATTAGAACTTGTTGATTTAGCCATAATAAGCCTCCTTATTAAACACATTTTTAGGTTTAAGCCGAAAAGTTATGGCGCCATAACTTAACGTCTTGATGTTATTATGTGTCCGTTAATACTAATTATTATGACATATTCTGGTTGCTAATTATTAGGAGACATTTTCGTTGTTTCTGTTTCTAAATCTTTGGCTGACGCCGGAATTATATTCTTATATACATATATCTCATCATATACAGGTGCCCATCTGTATGTTGCTCCTCCAGTGCAGAAAACATACGCATTACCTTTATTAGTTACAGCATAACTTACAAGGCAGCTTCCTGCTTCATTGGTAAATCCTGTCTTACCACCTTTTACGAGTACTCCAGGTGCTTCATTACCATATATTCTTGAATACATTGTACTTGTAAGCGGTATTCCTTCCGGATGCTGTTCTGTTGCTTTAGTCTTATACTGATATGTTCCAAGTACTTTGGCTCTGGTCTCATCTTTCATGGCATATTCCATAATCATTGCCATCTCTGATGGAGTTGTATACTGTTCCTCATCATATAATCCTGTCGGATTAGTAAAATGTGTATACTTAAGTCCAAGTTCTTTACATTTTTCATTCATAAGCTTTGCAAATTCTTCATTAGAACCTGCAACCATTATGGCAAGTGCCTCGGCTGCATCAGCTCCTGATGGAAGCACAAGTCCATACATAAGATCTTCAACATCTACTGTCTCACCTTCAAGGAATCCTGCAACAGACGCTTCTTCCCTATAAAGTCTGTTAAGCATCTCAAATCCAAATGTATAAGTCTTTGGCATCTTATCTATATTCTCTGATACAACAATAAGTGTCATTACCTTAGTCATTGAAGCTGGATATATCTTAGTATCAGCAAGCTTACCTGCTATTATTCTATGATTATTGACATCGAGTAATGCTGCATAAGGCGACGCTATCTGTGCATCAGCTGACAAATCCTGATAATCTTCTGCCATCTGTGCATATATAAGAGGCGGTTCTGTTGGTGCTTCTGTTGGCATCAGTATCTCTGATTGTGTCTCATCTGTTATATCAGAAGCAAATGCTGCTTTTTGACCTAATGTTTTTTTCAGCCCCAATGTTACATTCACAATAACTACTGCAAGCACTATTAAAAATGTCACAGCTGCCATCATAATAAGTCTTCTTCTTAAAATCTTCTGTCTTTTCTTCTTCATCAACTGTGATTTTCTTTTTCTGCTGCGACGTATTGCATCCTCATCATAATTATCATATTTCATCTTTAAAAGTTCCTCTCGCATAAAATAAACTTATTATATATATTGTGTTGAAGTCCTTAATTGCTCTGCAAGTTCTTCTCCCTTAATAAGTCTTACAAGCTCGAGTCCTAAATCTAGTGATGTACCCATTCCTCTCGATGTTGTAATGTTACCATCTGTAACTACCCTCTCCGGTGCTGTTATTATAACTGCCCCCGTTAACTGCATTTCAAAGCCTGGGAATGCCATTGCCTTCTTTCCTTCAAGTAATCCAAGATTTCCAAGAATTGAAGGTGCTGCACATATGGCTGCAATTCTGTTATTCTTCTTATTGTATTCTTTAAGAAGTTCCAGTAAATCCTTGCAATCATAATATGACTTATGACCC
>OGRK01002241.1_pt1 | contig 10269 bp, 11 predicted proteins | sample 1553471 | NCBI WGS metagenome assembly OGRK01 (sample SAMEA2580080, study PRJEB22360) | human gut metagenome | biome: human gut; feature: human-associated habitat; material: faeces | place: Denmark | collected 2008/2010
GTTATGTTGCGGTATATGAACATCATGTAACAGCAGCAGTTGCTTATGGAATCTATAATTATGTTAAGATCACACAGGATATGGATTTCCTTTACAGTAAAGGAGCGGAGATTCTGACAGAGACAGCAAGATTTTGGGCAAGCCGCTGTGAGTACAACAAAGAGCAGGATCGTTATGAAATCAATCAGGTAACGGGACCAGATGAATGGCATGAACCGGTTAATAATAACCTCTATACCAATTATCTGGCGAGATGGAATCTCGGATATGTTCTTTCACTGCTTGCATCAATCGAGAAAGAGAATCAGGAAGCGTATGACATCCTGATCGAAAAGACAGGACTTACAGAGGCGGAAACTGCACACTGGAAAGAAGTGCAGGAAAAGATGTATCTGCCAAGAAAAGAAGGCACAAGACTTCTGGAACAGTTTGAAGGATATTTCGAGCTGGATAATGTAACAATCGAAAAATATGATGAGAATGACTGGCCAGTGCGTCCGGAAGCACTTAAAACCAAGAAAGCAAGTGAAACTCAGATTACAAAGCAGGCGGACGTTGTAATGTTGCTGCATCTTCTGAGTGAGGAATTTGATGAAGAGACAATGAAAGAGAATTATACTTACTATGAAAAACGTGCTCTTCATGGTTCCTCTTTAAGTCCGAGTATTTTCTCGGTTATGGGGCTTAAAGTGGGTGATGACTCGAAAGCATATCGTTATCTGCGTCGTGCCGCTTTTATTGACTTGCTGAATATGCAGGGAAATACAAGAGAGGGAATTCATGCCGCAAACACCGGTGGTGTTTGGCAGACAGTTGTATTTGGATTTGCGGGAGTATCCCAGCGAGAAGATGGTATGTTAAAAGTGCGTCCAAATATGCCAAAAGAATGGCAGAATTTAACCTTCCGTCTGCATTATAGAGGTGCATGGCTTGAAATCACAGTGGATGGAGCGAATCAGGCAGAGATAAAACGCCTTGCCGGAGAAACGGTAGAAGTTGAAGTGAATGGAGTTGTAAAAGAAATATAAAAACAGAAATTTTAGAAGAACAGGAGGATGAGTGATGAAAAAATGGCTGGCAATCGGAGGACTTATACTGGTTACGGTCATATGGGGCGGAGGATTTGTAGCAAGTGATATGGCACTGGAAAGTATGAAGCCTTTCCAGATTATGATGGTAAGATTCCTGGTCGCATCTGTATTGATGGGAATGCTTGGACTGGGAAATCGAAAAAAAGCAGAGCAGGTAACCGAACGTGCGGGTGCAATAAAAGCAGGTATATTAATGGGAATTGCGCTTTTTATGGGGTTTTCATTGCAAACAATTGGTCTGCAATATACAACACCTTCCAAGAATGCGTTTCTTACAGCACTTAATGTAGTGATTGTGCCATTTATCGCATTTCTTATTTTAAAGAAGAAGATTGGAATAAAAGGAATCGTTGGAGCAGTCCTGTCGGTTGTCGGAGTAGCGCTGCTTTCCTTAAATGGCAATCTTACGCTGAGTTTGGGAGACGGACTTACGCTGATTTGCGCCGTAGGATTTGCATTTCAGATTTTCTTTACCAGTGAATTTGTGAAAAAATATCCGGCCTCGGTATTAAATATGGTTCAGATGATTACCGCATTTGTATTATCCGCAGCGAGTCTTGTGATTTTTGGAGAAATGGAGTTTCAAGTTACCACAAAAGGATGGCTAAGTGTCTTATATTTGGGTATAATAAGTACGACAGTTTGCTATTTATTGCAGACAGCGTGTCAGAAATATGTGGATGAGACAAAAGCAGCAATTGTGCTTTCAATGGAGTCTGTCTTTGGAACGATTTTCTCGATCATTATTCTTCATGAAGTAATCACACTGCGTATGGTAATCGGATGCATCATTATCTTGATTGCAGTCATTATTTCGAACTTATCGGAAGCAGAAGGAGAAACGAAAAATGAAGAAATACAATGCGATAATCTTTGATTTAGATGGAGTAATCTGTCATACGGATCAGTATCATTACGAAGCGTGGAAAGCGGTTGCAGACGAATTAGGAATCTATTTTGATGAAGCAATCAATAATCGACTCAGAGGAGTGAGCCGTATGGAAAGCTTCGAAATTATCCTGGAGCGTTATGAAAAAGAGATGAGTGAAGCCGACAAAGAACGTTGGATTACAAAGAAAAATGAAATCTATAAAGCACTTCTGAGAAATATGAGTCCGGCGGATTTATCAGTTGAAGTAAAAGAGACTCTGGATGGCTTACGTGAAAGCGGTCATAAGCTTGCAATTGGATCATCAAGTAAGAATGCAAGATTCATTCTGGGACAGTTGGGTCTTGGAGAATATTTTGATGCGATTTCGGATGGAAATAATATTTCAAAATCAAAACCGGATCCGGAAGTATTCATAAAAGCAGCAGAATATATAGAAGAAGCACCAAAGAGCTGTCTGGTCGTAGAAGATGCAGAAGCCGGGCTTAAGGCGGCAATTGCAGGAGGAATGGATTGTGCGGCAATCGGAGATGCAGTCGGATGTGGACTTGGAACGTATAATCTGGCTACATTTTCGGAACTATTAAAAGTTGTAGAAAACTAGAAAGAAGATGAATCAAATGAACGAAACATTTTTAACGAACCTTCTTAGCAGTATCTCCGTATCCGGCTATGAAGAACCGGTACAAGAAGTTGTAGAAGCAGAAATGAAAAACTACGCAGATGAAATCCGTCGTGATGAAATGCAGAACTTAACATGTGTTTTAAATCCGGACAGCGATGTAAGAATCATGCTTTCGGCACATGCAGATGAAATCGGGCTTATGATTTCCAATATCAGAGAAGATGGAAGGCTGCAGGTCATCGACCGAGGTGGGATTGTGCCGGCGACGTATCCGGGGCGCCAGGTGCGAATTAAGACTAAAAACGGAGAAGTTTATGGGGTAGTTGAAGCATATCGCAGTCTCTTTAAAGATGAGAATCTCGGAACGAAACAGTTTTTAATCGATATTGGAGCAAAAGATAAAGAAGACGCTTTAAATTATGTAAGTTTAGGAGATCCAATCGTACCGGATACACCGATTCGTAAGCTGGCAAACGGAAAATTTACTGCTCGTGCATTAGATGACAGACTGGGTGTCTACATTATCATGGAGGCACTGAAACGAGCAAAAGAGTTGGGATGTAAAGCTGGAATTTACGCAGCTTCCACAACAGGAGAAGAGACAACCAAGACCGGAGCATATTGGACCAGTGCCAGAATTCAGCCGACCATGGCAATTGTAGTAGATGTTACATATACAAGTGATTGCAGTGGAATGGATCCGGCAGAGATGGGAACGGTATGCCTTGGAGAAGGCCCGGTGCTTTGTAACAGTCCGATTGTGGTAAAAGCACTCAATGAAAAGATGGAAGAGTGTGCAAAGAAAGCAGGCATTTCGGTGCAAAGAGAAGCAGCAAGCAGACTTTCCTACACCGATGGAGATCAAATTCATTTCTCTAATCAGGGTGTTCCGATGGTGTTGGTATCGATTCCGCTGCGCTATATGCATATGCCGGCGGAAGTGGCAGATGAAAAAGATGTGGAAGGGTGCGTTGAGTTGATTGCGCAGTTTCTTGCGGGATATCAGGGTTAAGGTAAAAAAAGGAGACACTTATATCGCGCAAGAAATGTTTGCTATAGGTATCCGCACAATAGTAACAGAATAAAAAGTCGGTCAGTCTCTGGGGGCATTTGGTGAGTTCTAAAAAATGCCGTAAAATCAAGGAAAATGGGTGATTTGGAAAAAGAGATTGACCGACTTTTTGAGAAAAAACTTGCAAAAAATGGGTGATTAGAGGATAATGAGAATTAGAAATGGCGGAAATACTGTTGTTGTATATTACCTATGAGGGATTGAAACAAGCCAAGTTTGCCAGGTTTAATGTTCCTTTTTTCTTTGTTGTACATTACCTATGAGGGATTGAAACTTTATCTGAAAAATTATATTTGGCTCTTCTACTATGTCTGTTGTATATTACCTATGAGAGATTGAAACAAAATTCAAGAAATTTACATTCTATTGCTAACAATACCGTTGTACATTACCTAACAATAACGCCAATCTTCCATTCCTAAACCCCCAATTTTTTATAACCACGGGTTTAGTTTGCATGATTTGTTTTGACAAGAAATGGCAATCATGCTATTCTATATATAGGTTGCAGGGATTATTTTCATCCAAAAGCGAATATTTGTATGGTATTTTTTTGGTAACCGTCAATTAGCCTAGGAGGAAAATAATATGAAGAAATCTACCATCACCATCAACCCGAAAACAGCATGGCTTATGGGAGTTGATCCTGTTGCAACCGGAGTAAGACTGCAGAACAAGCGCACGGAGTTTAGCTTAACTCGAGAGAGACTTTCGGGTCTGTTTGACGAAGTTGGCAGCTCAGCGAGTCCACAGGCAATCTACAAGTGGGAGACGGGGAAATCTACCCCAACACTTTCCCGCTTGGTAATCCTGGCCTGCCTGTATGACTGTAGTCTTGACGAGCTGGTCGTAACTTACCAGCGTTCTCGTGAGAGTGCTGAAAGGGACCAGCTCGTCCCTCCATTACAATTACAATATTTATATGATAATCGAACGAACATTCAAAAGAAGGAATGTTCGTTTTTTTTATTTGCAAGAATGTGCCAAGGCACATTCTTTGTGTCTACAAACCGGTGGTTGGTGGCTCACTGGCTTTTTTTATTTTAGAATAAGTTCATACTTACAAAGCAGTAGTTAAAAGAGAAACAAAAGAAAAATAAAAGAGAAAGAAAATTTACGGTTTTATGAGTTAGAAGTACAGGTATAACTTCAGGTTTATTTTAAAGTCTCCTAAAATTTGGTACATTTCTATCATAAAATAAATCCACAACATATCTGTCAGTAATCAAACAACAGATATAAGCTTAGAAATTGAAGGGAGGAATTCACTGGATTTTGTATCATCTGAGAATCAAGGATTCAACTGTAAATCTATTTAGGAAGGGAACTTATTATGAGAGAGAAAACATTAAAAATCAAAGGAATGCGTGTACCTGGATTATTCATCTGGCTTCATGGCTTTTTCCAAGGAAGAATCACAAAAACAGCAACGGTGGATGAAGAGACAGGCTGGATTTCTTCGAGCTATGTCACCAGCAAACATAAGCTCTTTAATGAGCTGTCTGCAAAGCGTGTGAAAAAGTTGGAACAAGAGCTGAAGGCAGTCCGCATGGAGAGTTTTAATTTGATGTTGAAGGAATCAGAACTTAGAAAGAAACTCGAGAAAAATTTTGTAGAGATAGAGAGTGAATGTTCTGATATTGATAAAAAAAGGATCATTCGTTCTTTTCAAGAACAAAGAGTAGAAGATAAAAAGGTATATCAAGAAGTGATAAAGCGATTAGGTCAGATTTACAGTAAAATCAAATCCAGTGAATTGAATGCACGAGAGGAATTGAATGCAACTGCTTCAGGAATTCAGAGTATGTTTTCAATTTATGGGCAGGGAATGTTGTATCGACTGGGACCGGTACAGGATAAGATGATTCCACCAATCAATTATGACCGCTTATTTGATTTGTACATAGACACACATAAAAATGAAACAGAGCAGTTTTGCTATTTACTGAAGGGAGTGTACGATTATGAAAAATGCGAAGACAAATCTGAAAACGATTGTTGACAGACTTCGACCAGACCGAACCAGAAACAAATATTTTAAGGGCGCAGAAAGAAAGGAGACGATTCTTCATTCAACGGATGCAATAGGCTGGAGACCGGTTGAGTATTGCATTCCTGAAAGATTTCAGCAGTTTTTGTCTAATCTGGATTCCGATATTGACAGCTTAATTTCGAAAGCCGGACCAGACAAATACAACCCTGGGTATTATAAAAAAATTATAGTAGCAGAAATGGCGTTAGCTATGAGTGAAATTGACCGACAGCGAGTTGAGCATACAAAGGACATTCATCTAATAAGAATACATCAAAACGCAAACCTGGAGGCAGTGGAGAGTGACATCGAAAGAGTAGAACAAGCACTTAAGGCTATGGAGGGATAAGAGATGGAGAGAAGAATTTTAACAAAACACCAACAAGCTTTGCAGAAGGCTGAACGTGTCAATATTTTGCAGTATCCAGGTGTGTGTCAGTTGTTTGTTCTTGCTTGTATTGTTACGGATGCATTTACGTTGTATACAATTTTCGATATTATGCTGAAACAAAGACCTTCGTTGACTTTGGTAATTACTGTCATGGTGGCAACAGTTTTAAATATGACTCCTATGATTGCTGCCGTCTGTATCAATAATCAAGAATACACGAAACAAAAAAAGATTGCTGTCTGTACGATACTAGGGATTTTATTTATCACATTTTTTGGTGCAACTTTTGCATTACGAATGGCATCACAGGAGTCGTTTTATGATGCTTCTTCCGAAGAAATTTCCGTCGGCAATGAAGACTTTGAAGAAAGTGATGAAGGAAAGTTTGAACCAACACTGGCACAGATAATACTGGCAGTTTTGATGGGCTTAGAACCATTAGGTACATCCGTGTGCACGTTTGTACTTTCACTTGAAGTTTCGCAAGAAGCGAAGAAAAAACGAAAAAGAGAACTCGAAAGAATCAAGCTGGAAAAAGAATTGGATGAGTGCAAAATCATGCGTGACGAATTACTGGCAGATATGGATTTTGATTTGAATGAATACGACAGAGAGCAATTTGAAAAAATGGTAGCACTGATTCTTAAACAGGGGGAATTTGCGAAAGTTCATTCTATTCGTAAATTGGCTGAAAATGATGGGACACCAGAGGGAATTTCCGAATTATTGGAAGGCAAGAGTGAAATTCAAAATCAGGATGAGCAGGAGGCAGATGTAATTGATTTAGAGTTAGAACCGAAAACAGATGAAGAATTGCAGGTAAGAAAAACGGTTGCTTAGAGGAGGAAAACGTCTATGAAGAAAAAAGTAAAAAGACTGGGTGCTGTAGCATTAGCCGTAGTTATTCTGGCTGTTCTGACTGGCTGTGGTACGCAAAAAGTATCTGCTTCGGCTTCTAAAAATCAGGAAGTTCATGTGGCTGTTGTACTTGGTGCGCATGTTAATTCGCCGTGTGTGAATCTTAAATTAATTCAAGATGTGATATATCAAGCTTGTTACAGCCAAGGTTCTGTAACGCTGGTAGTTGATGATGGAGAGCCGTATTGCACAGCGATCAATATTCCGAGTCAAGAAAAGCATCTATCAAAATCAAAGTACGATCAGATTGCAAAAAAGCAGACAAAGAAAATCCTCAAATTAGCCTCCAGCATGAAGAGCCGGACTGCTGACGTGGACAGCATTAAATCTGTTCAGCGTGCAGCTCGCGCATTAAATAGTGTGGAGCAGAAGGGGAAAGGAGACACTGAACTTGTACGCAAACTCATCATTTGCGATAATCTTCTAAGTACGACGGGGGTGTTATCTTTTGTGGACTATAATTTAAATACAGCAAATGAAGGGGATATTACAACACAGCTTAAAAAATTGGACGAAATCCCACAGTTAGATGGTATTTCGGTAACTGCCTATAATGTTGGAGATACCGCTGGTCAGCAGAAGTCATTGCCAGAGACAAGCCGTAAAAATTTAAAGGCTATCTGGAATTCTATTTTTGAAGCAGGTAGTGCAAAAAAGGTACAATTCAAAGACAATCTCCCTCTTTCTTCAACTTATAATAAAGATTCGATGCCTACAGTCAGTCCAATTACAGTCGTGCAGAGTTCAATGGAAATTCATGACACAGAAGATGTGAATGAAGCATTTGCTGACGGAGGAGTCCTTAATTTTGATGAGACAAGTATTGCATTTCATGAAGGAACGGCAGAACTTGCGGATGAGGAGTCAGCCAGTAAGGCGCTTCAGTATGTGACAGAGTACATGAATCAATATCCGGACTTTAAATTGGTGGTATGTGGAACGACAGCCTGTTGGGGAGGAGAGGATTACTGCAAAAAACTATCTCTTGAGAGGGCAGATACCGTTTGCGAATTGCTTGTAAAGGAAGGGATTGACCGTTCTAGAATCAAAAATGCAGGCGTAGGCTATAGTTTCGCAGATTTCTACACCTATGACCAAAAACCAGATGGAGAGCTGGATGAAACTATTGCGAAGACAAACAGGAGTGTGAAGCTGGTTGACTGGGATTCGGACACAGCGGATAGAATCCTTAAGCTAGAGTAGAGGAGAAAAAATTATGGAGATGCATATTATTGATATTGTCCGTTTTGCGACCTGCATTTTGTCTCTTATAATTGCAATTGTTGCGATGATTAAGGCCGATGATAATAATGCAATGCGTCGCCTTTTGGCACTGCTTGCGGGAGTCTTGATTTCATTCAATGAACAAATTGGTTCGATGGTGTATCTCCTAATTGGGAGCAGTATTGAACTGTTGATTGCGACTGCCGGTGTTGGATTTGTTATTGTGCTGACAGCAGTTATAATGGTTATTCCGATTCTTGCAGTTATTCGATGGCTGACTCATTAAGAAAAGACGAGGGGGGTGAATTACGTTATGTTTTACAATATCGAGCGTACACTTCAGATTCTTCCAGGTGTGTGCTGGGCTGTTCTTGGGATTGTTTTATTGTTTCTGGAAATCAAAAATTTTAAAGAAATGGTTAAAGACAGCCCAGAAGCTGGAAGAGGCGGATTTATTCCACCATCCGGAGATGGCTATGAATATTTTGTTGATTCCACCAGAATCGTATATGTATTTCAAAGAGCAAAAAATAAATTTCGTATCTATTTGATTCAAGGGGATGCACCGAATGTCAGTATGAAACATGATAAGCACGGACAGTATTTTACAGTTCGATCTGAAAGCACAGCAACAGCCGAAAAGATTATTGATAATACGTTTCATAATCGTGTTGCAATTCCTTAAGAAAATGCCTGCCTAAATGACAAAGCAAGGAGAAGTTATGAAAAATAAAATAAGACCGTATTTTAATAAAACTGTTGCACTTATGAGTCTGGCAGGTGGAATCTTAAGCTGGTTTGGCTGTCAGTATCTTTATAATCTCTATCATAACAGTATATCCGGTCCTTTGATGATTGGAGTCTTTTGTTCGATTTTATTTTCATCCGTCTTTTTAATGGTACTTATCGGTTCGATACTGACAGGTTCGTTTGATAAAGAAAGCCGTTTTTATGAGGGCGCTGGAAGCGTTATTTTATATTTTTTCTGCAGTCTGTTAGCTGTTTTTATCGTAACCGTATTTCTTGAATATCTATACGAAATTAATCCCAAAACAAAAGAAATTGAGGCAACCAGTTACATTTTTGTGATTGATGAATCGGGTTCAATGGGAGGAAATGATGCAAAAGGGCTTCGCTATAAAGCAATTCCAGAGATTATGAAAGCAGAAAAAGCAGAATTTCCATACATGGTTTATACATTTTCGGATTCAACGAAGATTGTGAAACAGATGGGGGATTTAGATTCTGATTATAAAGAAATTCCAATTAGCCATTCTGGTGGCACGGCAATCAGAGGGACACTGCTTCAAATTTTGAAAGATTATAAAGAACACGTATGGGAAGGCGGAGAACATCCGAAAGTTGTTTTACTGACAGATGGAGCAGCCACAGATTTGGATAATGGTTTTCTGTGGTTTAAAGGAAATGTACCGGAATTTAATCATGCACTTGAAGAATACAGTAATCTTGGAATCAATATCAGTACAGTTGGCCTTGGTTCTGTGGATAAAAAAGTAATGAATAAAATAGCAGAAACAACAGGTGGTGTGTTTGTAAATGTTAAAAATGCAAGTGATTTGGCATCTGCGATGAAAACTGCAGCAACATCCTATTCTGACCGGACACTTCTTTCGATTCGTTATATGAAAAACATGGATGGACTTTATGGAATCCTGCGGATTTTATTTTTGACTATCATAGGCACATTGATTGGAAGTGCAGTGCTGTTTGCGTATATGGACGATTTCAGTGTTCCGACCATTCTTCTTGGCAGTGTGACAGGTGCTTTATTTGGAAGTATTCTTTTGGAAATAGGATTGAAAATCGGAGTGTTCCAAAGTGTGCTTTGGCTGATTTTGTGGAGTTTGTTTTCCATTACTTTTGGATATCGGTATCCGAAAAAATCAGAAAAATTAAGTAGTGATTTCGTTATGTCACAGGGACGTGTGACGGACTATTTTATACACGATTAAGGAGGCGTTTGAATGTCGAACTATTTTGATAATCAGACCAAATGGTCGTGGCAG